>Ga0101944_10001185_pt1 | contig 58654 bp, 39 predicted proteins | sample DewCreD2012metaG_FD_75245 | JGI IMG/M metagenome (GOLD analysis project Ga0101944, IMG submission 75245) | Hot spring sediment bacterial and archeal communities from British Columbia, Canada, to study Microbial Dark Matter (Phase II) - Dewar... ...
TGACCCCCAATCCGTCAACATGGGCAGCCGCCTGACCCCCAAACTGCGCATGGTGGATTTCCCCAATGCCGACGCCATCGTCCGCAACGGACTTCTCGCCGCGCCCCGCTCCCCCGATGCGGTGGACATCATGCTCGTCAACCCGCCCACCCCCGACGGCGGACTCTGGATTCGCACCCAGCACCGCGTTGGACGCCGCACCCGCGAGAACATGGTCTGGCCCCAGGTTTCGCTGGCGCAAATGGCGGCGCTCCTGCATCCCGTCTATAAAGTCAAAGTGGTGGACTGCAACGCCGAACGTATGGGCTGGCCCGAATTCACCAAACTGCTCGACAAATACCAGCCCAAATATTACATGACTCAATTGACCGCGCCCACCCTCGAAAACGACATGTATGGTTGTTTCCTGGCGCACGCCCGCGGCGCAAAGACCATTGCCTTCGGCACGCACATCACCCCCATCCCTGTCGAGACGATGCGCCCCTACCCCAGCCTCGATTTTGCCCTGGTCGGCGAACCGGACCTCACCATCCGCGATCTGCTCGACCACCTCGAAGGCAAATTCGACCAGCGCTCGCCGCACATCCAAAAGATGTTCGAAAAGACCGACCCCTCCTACAAGCCTTCGCTGAATGCAGACGGCACGGTCAACATGCACGGCATCAAGGGCATTGCCTGGCGCAAGGGCGGCGAAATCATCCTGAACCCGCCGCGTCCTTTCATTGCCGACCTCGACGACATGCCCATCCCCATGCACGAACTTCTGCCCCTGCAAAAGTACCGCATGCCCTACATCAAGGGACCGTTTACCTTCATCGTCACCAGCCGCGGCTGCCCGGCCGGATGCACCTACTGCATCAAACATGTCAGTTACCAGTATTCCACGCGCATCCGCTCGCCCAAACTTATCATGGAAGAGTTGTGGCAGTTGAAGAAACTCGGCATCAATAACATCCACATGTACGCCGACCTGTTCACCGTCAACCGCGACCAGGTGATCGAGCTGTGCAAACTCATGATCGAAGAGAACATCCAAATCAAATGGACCTGCAACAGCCGCGTGGACTTTGTGGATGAAGAAATGCTCACCCTGATGGGCAAAGCCGGCTGCCGCCTCATCTCGTGGGGCATCGAAAGCGGCAACGAGCAAATTCTCAAACACGCCCGCAAGGGCGCCTACCCCGATAAAGCCGAGCGCGCCCTGCGCTGGGCAAAGAAAGCCGGCATCATGAACTGGGGCTACTTTATCATCGGCTTGCCCGGCGAGACGGAGGAGACCATTCGCCAGACGATTGACTTTGCCAAGAAACTGCCGCTCGACATCGCCCTCTTCCACGTCGCCGCGCCGTATCCGGGCACGCCGTTCTTCTTCGAAGTGGTCGAGAACAAGTGGTTCCGCCCCGGCACCCGCTGGGAGCAGGTGGACATGGACAAAGGCACCGTGCTGGATTACCCCAACCTGCCCGCCGAAAAACTGCTCTACTGGCAGAAACGCGCCTTCCGCGAATGGGCGTTCCGCCCCGGTCCGATGTTGACCTATCTGAAAATGTTGACCTACGACTGGGCGACGACGAAAACCGCCATCAACGTCGGCTTGCAGCATCTCTTCTGGGCAACCTCCGACTCGGGCGCGCCGGTGGGTGGAGCGAGTTAGGCTCACGGCGGCTCATCAGGAGAAACGCTTCTTGCGGGAACTTGTCGAAGATCATCGCTTTGCCCTCCTGGAACTGCTGCTGATTGCACTCTGTGGAGCGGTCTGGGTAATCGAACCAGCATGGGGACTCTGGTTCCTCCCGACCGCTCTACTTCCATTGGGCATCCGCCTGGTTATGGGCGGCTATTCCTTCGACGGGCGCGATGTTCTCGTCCTGCTGTTTGGAGTCACTGCCTGGGGGGGATATTGGGCGGCGTATGACCAGACCGCTGCCTGGAGCAAGGCATGGCTGATCATGACCGCCGTTCTGCTTTATTTTTCGCTCAAGGCTCAGCCGCAGGCGAATCTTTCCCGCATATCGCTTGCATTGTTTTGTCTCGGCGTGGGTGTGGCGCTGTACTTTTTCCTCACGCACGATTTCGTTGCCCTGCCGCGCCGGCTCGACCTGGTCAACCGCCTCGGGCGCTGGATGATGAGCCTCCGCCCGCAAACCGGCTGGACGCCCATCCATCCCAACTACATCGCGGGGATGATTGCTGTCACCGTTCCTTTCATCCTTTATCCGCTCGAAAACCTTCGGCGTAACCATGTCCATCTTTCACGGGTATGGTTCCTCCTGTTGGGCGGCGGGCTGACCCTTGCCGCGCTTGCCCTCTTCATGTCCACCTCGCGCGGAGTGACGTTCGCCATGTTGAGCGGGGCAGGGGGCTGGCTGGGGTGGCGGCTGATTCATTCGGGCAGGATCAGGCTCCCGATTAAGGGCGAAGCGTTCTTTCCCGTGCTGTTGATGATGTATCTGGGCGCGGTGGTCGCGTTCTTGTATATTGGTCCCGCCCGGTCGGGCAGTCTGTTTACCGGCAATTATTACTACGGCGACGGAAGCCGCGGCGAATTGTTCAACCGAAGCCTGTATCTGCTTCAGGATTACGCACTCAGCGGCGGAGGGCTTGGCGCGTTCCCCGGCTTGTATTCGCAATATCTGCTGGATATTCCTTTTTACAACGTGCCGAACAGTCACAACCTGTTTTTGGATGTGGGCATCGAGCAGGGTGTGGTGGGCGGCGCGGCTTTTTTGGGGTTGTATCTGCTGAGTTTGTGGTCGCTGGCGCAGGGGTTGGGCAGGCACAAAGACGGGCAAACCTTTCAGGCGCTTTTGCTCTTTGCCCTCATCACAGCCTTCGTTCACGGCATGGTGGACGATTATTTGTATAATGGAGCCGGCACGATGCTTTCCCTGCTCCTCGTGGGGCTGGCGGAAAATGTCCGACGGCGCGAGCCGCCTGCCGTGCACCGCGTGGACTGGCGCACCTGGCTTGCCATTGCGTTCATCTGGACGTTGGTTGCCGTGTTCAACCTCCGGCAGCTTCGCGCACTCTGGCAGGCAGACCTGGGAGCGGTTCAGTTGGCGCAAGCGGAACTGATGGGATTCCCGCAGAGCGGATGGCTGGGGGAGGAGATTCTGCCTCATCTGACGGCGGCAGACGCTTCGCTTCAGACCGCCCTGCGGCTTGATCCTGCCAACCGCACCGCCAACCACCGCCTCGGCTTGATTGCCCTGTACCGCCGCGATTTTGTCTCTGCCGCCCGCTTCCTCGAAGCCGCCCATGAGCGGGCGCCGGCGCACCGCGGCATCGTCAAAGCGCTGGCGTATTGCTATGTGTGGCTTGGAGAGGTGGAACGCGCGCAGGTCTTCCTCGCGCAAATTCCCGAAGCGGCGGAGGAACTGGATGTGTACATCTGGTGGTGGCAAACGCAAAACCGCGGCGATTTGTCTGCAAACGCAAGGCTCGCGCTGGAGTCGCTCCAGGCTCCCGCACAGCCCTGATTGGACGTAACCAACATGAAACGAACACAACGATTGACGACCGCCTTATTGACCTTTCTGCTGATTGCCTCAGCCTTCCTTGCTTCTGCGCCGCTCAGCCGTGCCCAAACCAGCCTCGATTGGTCCACGCCGGTCAACCTTTCCTTTTCCGGCGCGGCGACCAACCCGGTCATGACGGTGGACGACCGCGGCTTCGTCCACGTCATTTGGCTGGATGATGTGGACGGCTACAAGTACGCCCAAAGCCGCGACGGCAAGACCTTTTCGCCGGCGCAGACGGTCAAATTTCCCTTTGGACCGAAAGACCCGCCGCCCATTCTGGTGCCCGGCAGGGGAGGCGTGATACACGTCTTCTGGGTTGCCGGTGCGGATCAGCGGCTTTTCTACGGGCAAGCCACAGCAGGCGACTTCCCCTACCCGCAAAACTGGGTTATGGTCACCCGCATTCAAAATTCTGTGGCAAGTTTCGACGCCATGGTGGATGCCCAGGGCGTTTTGCATATCGCCTTTATCCAAAGCCACCTGGTGGATGACAAACCGGCCGGTGTGTACTATACCCAGTCGCCCTCGGGCGGCGGTTTCTGGACCGAACCGCGCCTGTTGTATCCCTCGGAATACTTCCGCTCGGCGACACAGAGCGACCTGTACATCCGTATCAGCACGTCGAACACTGCGACCAACCAGCAGATATATGTCACTTGGGATAACCGCGCTCAAAAGCGCGTCTTCATGGCGGTCTCCCGCAATAATGGCGCCACTTGGGGAGAAGCAAAGCAAATCAAAGGTCCGGAAGATACCGGCGGCTTCGAAACCCCGTTCAATCTGACCGCCTCCGCCTACGGACGAGACGTGCTGCTCATCTGGCAGGTGGGCGAGCCGGGGTCCTCCAAATGCACGGTGTACAGCCAGTGGTCGAAAGACGGAGGGCAAAACTGGGAAGACCCTGTGGCGGTGTTGGGGGGGCGCACGGAATGCCCTGTAAGCACAAAAGTCATAGACAGAAACTCCCGTTTTATGACCGTCATCTTTGTCGGGCAGGTTAGTCCCTTCATGGTGGCGTGGAACGGCACGCAATGGAGCGATGTGCAAACGCAGACGCAGCTGCCCTCCATCGTCAACCCGCTCACCTTCGACGCCATCCTGCTCGGCTGTCGTTTCGACCTCGTGTACAAAAACCGCTTGTATGTGAGCGGCTGCGATCAGGGACGCGGCGGCGACGTATGGTTCCTCTCCCGCGAACTGACCTCCGTGGAAGACTGGTTCGCCCCCTCCGTGATTTGGGAAGAACCGATCGTGCTTTCCATCCGTTCCCAAAACCCCGAACGCATCTCGTATTTCAATACCGCACACGACGCGCAGGGCAACATCCATGCCGTCTGGATTCAATCGCCGCTTCAAGGGAACGGTGCATCCATCGAATATGCCCGCTGGGATGGCGAAGAATGGGCGCCTGCCGAGTCGGTCATCCCTTCGGTCGAGGGCGTGCCGACGCGCCTGTTGGTCACTGCCGACCCGCTCAACCGGCTCCTGCTCAACTGGATTGACGGCTACAACGGCGACCTCGTCTTCAGTTGGGCAAACACCGAAAAAGCCAACCTCGCCTCCGAATGGGTGGACATCATCGGTCTGCCGTCTCCTTCACGCCTGGTGGATGATGTGGATGTGGTGGTGGATGGCTCCGGGCGGATTGTCACCGCCTATGTCGTGCCGGTGAATGAAGAGCGTGGCATCTATATCGTCCAATCAACCGACAACGGTAAAAACTGGACTGCGCCGGTGCGCGCTTTCGACGCCGTTGCTGCCGGCTGGGAACGTATTGGCGGCGTTCGGCTGGCTCTCAGCGGAGATGGCGTTTTGCACCTGCTCTTCATCAAAAACACTGTGCGCGTCGGTCAGCCGGTTGGTTTGTACTACTCCCGCTCGGTGGACGGCGGCGCGACCTGGAGCAGTCCGCAAATCCTCAGCGAAGGCGAAATCCAATGGGCAGACATCGTCAGTTACGATGAGTCAACGATTCACATCGTCTGGCAGGAATATGACGGATTGATCTTCGCCAACGTCTCGCAGGTCTCGCAAGATGGCGGGCAGACGTGGGGCAAGCAAAACAACGTCACCGGTGTCAACGAAGAACCGACGCACGTCGCTCTGGTGTCCAATGGCAGCGGCGTCCTGCATTTCATTCAGATCGTCAGCAAGCCCAACAGCGACGCCTACAACCAGAAAGGTCTTGTCCTTCAAGACTGGAAATGGGATGGCGTCTCTTGGAATCTCGAACTCACCAAGGACCTGCTCCTCAAAGGCACAGAGATCCAATACAACCTCGCCGCCGACCTGACTTCCAGCGGCTATCTCGGCGTTTTCATCCCGGTGGATTATGTGGACCTCGATGGAAAATTCAAAAGCGAAATCCTCACCTTCACCCGCTTCCTCGAGGACGCCAAACCGGCTTCGTTGACCCGGGCAGTCCTCCTCCCCGTTGCCTCTGCCGACCCCGGCAATGCCCCCTCTGCCGAAATCCAACCCACCCCCACGCCGGATTTCTCTGTCCTCTACGACGATAACATCTCTGCATCACCCCTTCAGCAAAATCTTGTTGGTTTGATTCTGTTGATTGTTGGGGTGGCAGCGACCCTCTTCCTCCTGATATGGCGCAGACCCGCAAAGCAATGAACACCCTCCCGCGGTTCTTCTTCATCCTGGGCTTGGCTGGCTTCGTTTTGTTGTCCTTTGGGCTGGGACCTCTGCCCGCTTCCGCCAGCCCCGCTTCCACCTGGTCGCCGGATGAAAAGGTGCCGGGCTATTTGGATGATACCTACCCCCCCTTCCTCCTCGCAGACCACAACCGCACCGTCCATGCCTTCACCAGCCAGTGGGTATATGCCAGCGGCGAACGCAACTTAGCCATCGTCTATCGTCAATGGACGCTCAAAGGCGGCTGGACGCGCCCGGTGGATATCCTCCTTTCGCCCATCGGCGGGAACGCCAATTTCATGGGCGCATATTTGGATTCCTCCGACACTATCCACGTCATCTTCACCGCCACTGAGAATATTTCGCGCCGCACCTTCGTCTTCTACTCGCGCGCCCCCGCTTCCCTCGCTGATTTGGCGCTTGCTTGGTCTCCGCCCATCATAGTGGGCGATGGCGCACTGGGACTGAACTCCGGCGCCATTGCTGGTGACGAGCAAGGCAGCCTGGTCATCATCTACAGCGGCAGCCGCGACGGCAGCGGCGTTTATTACGTCCACTCCAAAGACGCCGGCAAAAACTGGTCCGAGCCGCAGCCTCTCTTCCTCACCTTCAGCGGCGACTTGAGCGCCTTCAGTCTGCGCCTCACCACCGGTCCCAGCCAACAGATTCGCGCAGCGTGGAACGTGGTCACCAACCTCGGCGTGGATGAAGCGTTGTACTTTGCCAGTTTCGACCCGCAAACCGCCGCCTGGAGCGCTCCGCTGGAACTGGACGAACGCATTGACCTTCCCGAATACTTCGGTCCGTCCTTCCCCGTCATCACCGATAACGGGCGCGAGATTGTGGTCTTCTACAACGGCGGCAACCCTGTGGCGGGAAGACCCGTTGGTCCCGGGCGTCCCATCCAGCGCTCCCGCATCTCCCTCGATGGCGGCGTCACCTGGAGCGAACCGCTCGACCCCTTCCCCTTTCATGTTGGTCGAAGCGGTGAACATGCCATGGTGTTGGACGGAAACGGAACGCCCCACGTCCTCTTCGTTCAACGTATCGAAAGCCTCGATGAAAAAGGCAGATACTCCATCGTTGGCGGCATCTGGCACAGCACATTTGAAAACAACGCCTGGAGCAATCCCGACCGCTTTGTCACCACCCTTGCGCCTCATGATGTTCACGCCGTCATTGTGCAGGGAAACGTCATGCTGGCTGTCTGGCGTGAAGACCCCGGCGCCGGCGCAAACGGCATCTGGTATTCCTACAACATCTTGGATGCACCGGAACTGCCGGTCACGCCTCTTGCCACCGCTGTGCTGGAAATTTCTGCGCAAGCCACTCCCACCGCATCGTCTGCGCTGATCGCATCCACCCCCACACCTCTGCCGGCGTTTCTCAAACAAGCGCCCCCCTCCGACCTGGGCAGAAACCCGGCGCTTCCCATCCTCATTGGCATTGCTCCGGTCATCTTGATCATCGTTGGGGCGATTCTCGGCTACCGTTTCCTCAACCGAGACCGCGATTAGGATAACCGCATGAGTTCCATCGTTGGCTTTACCGTTTTCAGCGCTTTGGAGGAAACTGCCGTCCAACGGCTCCTTGCCGCGCAGGAGCGGGCGCTTTCCCAATTTCAGCACCTTGAACGAAAAACCATTTCGCTGGGGCTGACGCGCCTGGACGTATGGGGACACCGCGCCCTTTCCGAACGCCTCCACACCCTGCCCGATGGCTCGTTCCTCGCGCTGATCGGCTCACCGCATGGCAAAGTCAATCTTGCCGATGTGCAGGACGCCATACTGACAGACCGCTTCGAACTCCCCTGGGACGGGCGCGTCATCCTGCTAAAAATCAGCGCCGACGGCAAACGCTGGACGCTGTGGAACGACTGGCTGGGGAGCATCCCGGTCTTCCACGCCGCCATCGGACACGGACGCCTCGCCTCCACGCTGGAGCCTGTGGTGGTCGCCTCTGCCGCTTACACCCCCGACGACTTCTTCCTGCCGGGCTTGGTGTCGCTGCTCATCAACGGGCATTTCATCTCAGACTGGACGCTGTACAAAGGAATGAAAGTCATCCCGCCCGACAGCCGCATGGAATGGGGAGACGGAGGCTTTCGCGCCGAAACGCTTTGGACGGTGCAGCCCAGCCAAAGTCGGTGGGAGGCGGGCTGGGACGACTTGGTAGACGAGATGCACGAGTTGTCCCACAAGGCGGTTGCGGATGTCTTGAAGACCCAGCCGGAGTGGATCCTGCCCCTTTCCGCCGGGCTGGATTCACGCCTGATTGCCGGCGTCGGCGCGGAAATAGGCGCAGAGATGCTTGCCTATGCTTGGGGAGAGCCAAATGCCACCGATGTCGTCTACTCGCGCGAAATCGCCAAAACGCTCGGAATTCCCTGGAAACGGATTGACTTAAACAAAGACTTTCTGGTCACCTACACTCCCCGCTGGGCAGACCTGTTCGGCAGTTCCATGCACTTTCACGGCATGTACCAGATGAACTTCCTCGACTCTATTCCCGAAGACATGCCGTTGATTTCCGGCTTCCTGGGCGATGTCCTTTCTGGCAGCAGTCTTTTGAAACAAAAAGATGGGGCTGTCTTTTATAAAAAGGATTGGTACCTGCACTGGGGCGTCGAAGAGTTAAAGGATTTGTTGAGGGATTTCCCCCTGGATAAAACTCTGCATGAAATTCACGAAGCGCTTGGAGAGGCAGTTGCCCGCCTGCCGGGCTCGCAATTTGCCAAAAATATTCTTTTCGAGTTGTGGAATCGCCAACGGCTCTTCACCTCCTTTCAAACCAACCTTGCCTCGCATTGGAGCGGCGTTGCCACGCCCTTTCTCAACCGCGCCTATGCCCGCTTCAATCTGTCTTTGCCGAGGGCGGTCATCGAAAATCGAAGACTGTTGGCAGATGTGTTCCGCCGTTATTATGCAAAACTGGCGGCAATCCCCGGCACCTATGCCCAGGAACCGTTCATCCGCACGGGGCGTTATCTCCTGCGCCGCCGCATCGTCGAACATCTGCCGGCGCCCCTCCATCACGGACCGTTTGCCGGCTTCGACGACGTGCCTTTGCGCATGGATATTGACTGCATTCAGGCAGCCGGTAAAAAAGCCCTCTGGCCCCTGTTTGACACGCTTCGAGAACTCAACCAATGGCTCGATGTCCGCCTGCTGGAGCGCGAATATCAAACCCTCCAACACTCCAGCGAAGACATCCGCCCCCTGCGGCGTCTGCAATCGGTGCAGACGCTTGCCTACCGCCTGCGCGCGGATGCAAAGGTCGTCCATTCATGAATCATCCCAAAGTCAGCGTCGTCATTCCCACCTACGGCGGCGCCGCTCATCTTGGCGAAGCCATCCAAAGCGTCCTCAATCAAACCTGGCAGGACTTCGAGCTCATCGTCGTCAACGACGCCTCGCCCGACAACACCGACGAAGTGATGGCTCGCTTCACAGACCCGCGCATCCGCTATATTCGTCATGAGACGAACCGCGGCGTGGCGCTGGCGCGCAAAACCGGCATCATGGCGGCGCGGGGTGAAATCATCGCCCACCTCGACCAGGACGACCTCTACCACCCCGACAAACTGCGCCTGCACGTGGAATTTCTGGACAAGCACCCGGAAATCGGCTTCACCTACAACTCCCGCTTCGAACTCTACCCGACTTCCGGCGCCATCCGCGAGATTCTGCGTCCATCCCCCAGCCTCACGCTCGAAGATTTTGCCCTCGCCTTTCCGCTGGCGCCCAGCGTGTGGGTGCAGCGACGTGAATGGGCGAGCCGCGAGGAAATCTGGCAGGAGCCTTTCTACCGCGGACGCGAAATCGTCATCTGCGGGCGGCTCTACATGGCAGGCTGTAAGTTCGCCATGATAGACCGCGCCCTCAACTACCGCCGTTACCACAAGAACCGCACCGTGAAGAACATCCCCCGCCAGTGCGAGGCGGAACGCGCCTGCCAGCAAATCATCTTCGACGACCCGCGCTGTACGCCCGAAGTGCGGGCGTTACGCGACCTTGCCGCATCCAACATCTATGCCATGTGGATGTACGTCGCCTATTTGCAGGGTGAATACGACACCGCGCAGGAGTTCCTCCTTCAAACCGTGCGCCTGAACCCCTGGCTGATGGAAGGGCAACCACCTTACGTCATCAACGACATCGTCATTGACAGCATAGACGACGAAGGTGAAAGCCTCGAAGACCTCCTCCGCCGCGTGTTCGACAATCTGCCGCAGGAACTCTCTGCCTTGCGGCAATATTATCCCTGGGCAGTGACGCGCGGTTACCTCATGCAGGGCGTCCGTGCGGTGATGTGGAACCGCCCCGCCGAAGCCGACGCCTACTTTGCACACGTCATATCCGCCGCTCCGCAGTTGGACGCCGCTTTTCTGCAATGGCTCGCCTCTCACATGCTGGCGTATGAAGCGGAATATGGGGTGCGGGCGGCAAGAGAAACCCTGCATCGAATCGCATCCCGCCTTGAACAATTGGGCGCAGCATCCATTCGCCGAACCCTGCTGGCAGAATTCTTTACCGCCCGGGCATTTGATGCCCGCCAGTGGGGCATGAGGCGCAAAGTCTGGACGAGCGTGAGCGGCGTCCTGACGAGCGAACCGTTTCGCCTGTGGAGCAATCGCGGCTTGCTCGCCGCGTTCGTTCACTCCATTCCGTTTTTGGAAATGTTCATTCATTGAAAGGGAGGTTGACAACGATGAAAAAAGCGATTGTGTTGGGCGTGGGCAACGCACAGGTGGATTTGATCCGTTTTCTCAAAGCGCAAGGCTGGTGGGTCATCGGTTGCAGTTACCGCCGCGAAGGCAGGGGACTGGAATACATAGACCAGTTTGCCCTGCTCAACATCACAGACGTGGACGGCATCGAACAACTTGCCCGCGCCGAAAACGCGGACCTGATCTACTCCATCGGCTCGGACCTTGCCATGCCAACGGCGGCGCGCCTCGCCTCGCGGCTGGGACTCCCCGCTCTCGTCTCTGCGGAAACCGCCGAACTGCTGCATAACAAACTATCTCTGCGCGGCTTTTTGAACGAACATGCCATCAGCCCCATCTGCTACAAGGGACTTCGCTCCCCCGGCGACCTGGACGATTGGGACATCTTCCCCGCCATCGTCAAGCCGGTGGACAATCAGGGACAGCGCGGCGTTTTTCTGGCAGCCAGCCTCGAGGAAGCCAGAGACGGTTTCGAACGTTCCCTGCAATTTTCGCACAGCCGCACGCTCATCATCGAGGAGTTTCTCGAAGGTCCCGAAATCTCGGTGAATACGTTTGTGGTGAACGGCGAGACGGTCTTCAACGAAGTCTCCGACCGCCTGGTGGTGGAGGGATATACGGGCGGACTTCCGCGCGGACACATTTACCCCTCGGTACATTGCCCCGAAAATGTCCGCCGCGAAGTTCGAAAGTTGACCTCTTTATGCAACCGCGCCCTCGGCATCGAAAACGGACCGGTGTACTATCAGGCAATCCTCACCCGCAATGGACCGCGCATCGTGGAAGTGACGCCCCGCCTGGATGGCTGTCACATGTGGCGATTAATCAAAACCGTCAGCGGGGTGGATTTGCTGGAAGCCAGCGTGAAATGCCTGCTGGGTGAAAGCGTCCCCTCCCTGTGCGTGGAGGAAGACTTGCGCTGCCGCTATCTTGGCTTTTACTACCTGCCGCCGGGCAGGGAATTCTGCCGGGCGGAGCATCCCGCCTCCGCCTGTGTTGAACACCTCGAATATTATTACTCCGATGGCGAGACCGTTCGACCCATCAACGGTTACTTGGAAAAAGTGGGATACTACATCGAACCGTATGGACAATGATTCGCGTTGTGTCTCACCACTTATTACGCGGTGGCGCGAGATTCATCTTGCGTTTTCGGGCGACATAAATCCCCATTGGGGGGCAATGTGTCGCGCTGCGAGAAAACTGCGTATCATCAGTTATAAGTTGATAGTACTTACGCAGAACCCGATTTTATTCCGCCAATCCTCGCTAATCTGCGCTAATCTTTTCAAAATTCGCGAAGATTGGCGTAGATTAGTGGATAAGAAAGCCTGATTGCGTAAGTCCTGTAAGTTGAAAAGTGTACACTACTGTTTACTTTGGAGAGAATGAATGCCGCCTGTCATCCGTTTTATGAACGTATCCAAACGCTATAACCTCGGGCTGACGCGCACCAGCCTGCCCTCCGTCCTTTCGCAATGGGCGAAGCAGGCGCTGCGCGGAGGCGCCTCCTCTGACCGCAAGTATCACTGGGCGCTGAAAGACGTCAGTTTTGACCTCGAAAGGGGACAGTCGCTGGCGCTGGTCGGTCCGAACGGCGCGGGCAAGTCCACCATCCTCAAACTACTGGCAAAGATCACCCAGCCCACATCGGGCAGGGTGGAGGTCAATGGGCAGTTGTCCGCTCTCATCGAGTTGGGAGCCGGCTTCCATCCCGACCTGACCGGGCGCGAGAACATCTATCTCAACGGCACCATCCTGGGCTTGTCGTATAAGGACATCCAGAAGCGCTTCGATGAAATCGTAGCGTTTTCCGAAATCGAAGAGTTCATTGACACGCCCGTCAAACGCTACTCCTCGGGCATGACCGTGCGCTTGGGGTTCGCCGTCGCCTCCTGCATCGAACCCGACATCCTGCTCGTGGACGAAGTGCTGGCGGTGGGCGACGCCTCCTTCCGCCAGAAGTGCATCGAACGCATCAAGACCCTGCTCAACGACGGCACCAGCCTTATCTTCGTCTCGCATGATATGGGACTGGTGCGCTCCGTTTGCGAACGCGCCATCTACATCGAGCATGGACAGGTTCAGAACGTCGGCACCAGCGGCGAAATCATAGACATCTACAATCAAGTGCTGGACCGCCGCCGCATCGAAAAAATGAACCGCGCCGGCGGCGAAGCGGACGACGTGGAAGGCGGCGTGGAGGTCACCAAAATCGAGGCGCTCGACGCGCACGGCAAGCCCGTCCGCGAGACCTACGGCGACCAGCCGCTCGAAATCCGCGTCAGATACCTCGCTTACAAGGACATCGGCAAAGCCAACGCCATCGTCCTCATCTACCGCTCCGACGGCTTGATGTGCGCCAACATGCGCTCTCACCTCGACGGCTATCCCCTGCACATCACCAAAGGCGAGGGCGAGTACTCCGTCCGTCTCGAACCCCTGCAGCTTTTTGGCGGCACTTACTACGCCATCACCTGGATCATGAACGCCGACGATTCCGACGGTCTCGCTTACGGCGCCTCGGACTGGTTCGAGGTGCGCAACCGCGTCCCGGGGCGTGAGGCGCACATCGCCGTCTACGAACCGAACCGCACGTGGAGGCAGAACGTCCGCGTCAACGTCACCGAATCCGCGAGGCAGGCATGATCGCACAAACCAACCCGTTCCTCAAACTGCGCGACCTCACCTGGGCATGGACTCTCCGCACCCTGCGCGGACGTTACCAGCAATCTGCCCTCGGCTGGCTGTGGGCGGTTGTTCAGCCTGTCGCCACCGTCGCCATCTTTGCCGTGGTCTTCACCCGCATCGTCCCGGTGGATACGGGCGGCGTGCCGTATATCCTCTTTTCCTACGCGGCAGTCGTTCCTTGGACGTTGCTCGCCACCTCTCTGCCCGACATGGCGATGTCGCTCGTGCAAAACATGAACCTGGTCGGCAAAATCTACTTCCCGCGCGAGGCGCTGCCCATCGCCGCCCTGCTTGCCCGCATCGCCGACTTTGGCATCTCGTTCGTCCTGCTCATCATCCTCGTGATTCTTTATGGGATACCCATCTCCCCGCTCGGACTGCTCTTCCTGCCGCTCATCTTCCTCATCCAAATCACGCTTCTTCTCGGACTGGGAATTGGCGCCGCCGCCCTGAACGTTTTCTACCGCGACGTGGACCCGCTGCTCAAACTCGTCATCCAAGTCTGGTTCTATGCCTCGCCCATCCTCTACCCCGTCATCCTCGTCCCCGAAAAATGGCAGTGGCTCTACTTCCTCAACCCCATGGCGGGCATCATCGCCGCCTACCGCGATGTGCTCATCTACAACCGTCTGCCCGGAGAGTACCTCCTGCCTGCCGCCGCCGTTTCACTGGTCATCTTCCTGCTGGGCTATTGGTTCTTCAAACGCGTCGAATATCAGTTTGCAGACATCATCTAGCTCGCCTTACGCAGGGCGCCGCCCTCGTGCACCCTGAATAGACTTTATACTTTCCAACCTTATGACCTCCCCCCTCGTCAGTGTCATCATCCCCGCCTACAACCAGGCAGAATTCCTGCCCGCCACTCTTCAAAGCGTCCTTAACCAAACCTATTCCCACTTTGAAATCATCGTCGTCAACGACGCCTCCACCGACAACACCGACGAAGTCATGCAGGGATTCACCGACCCGCGCATCCGCTACATCGTCCACGAGCAGAACCAGCGCCTCTCCGCCGCCCGCAACACGGGAATCAAAGCCTCGAAAGGCGACATCCTCTTCCTGCTCGACGCCGACGATCTCTTTCACCCCGAAAAACTCGAAGCGCACGTCAAGTTTCTGGCGGCGCATCCCGAAATCGGCGTCTCCTACAACGCCCGCTTCGAGTTGAATCACTCTGCCAACACCATCCGCGAGATGTGGCGTCCGCCGCTCACCGTGGGCTTGAAGGATTTACTGCTCGCCTTTCCCTTTGCCCCCAGCGACACCGTCGTCCGCCGCGAATGGGCATTCAAGGTTGGGCTGTTCGATCCCGCCGTCGGCACCGCCGAAGACACCGACTTCCCCTGCCGCCTCGCCCTGGCGGGATGTCAGTTTGCCGGCATAGACCGCGCCCTCAACTACCGCCGCTACCACTCCGGTCGCGGACGCAAAAACCTGCCCGGCCGCCTCGCCGACGTGGAGCGCGTTCAGGCGGCGGTTTTCGCCGACCCGCGCTGCCCGCAGGAGGTCCGCGCCATCGGACGCATGGCAATCAAACATCACCTCATGGTCATCGTCTCACTGGCGCTCATCCAAAACGAGACCGAACTCGCCCACAAATACACCCGCGAACTCGTCGCCCTCGACCCTTCCGTCATCAAAGGCGCACCCTGCGAACTGGTGGACTTCCTGCTCTCCGAGTGCATCGCCGATGAAAGCGAGAATCACGAAGCGCTCCTCAAACGGGTTTTCGCTCAACTCCCGCCGGAACTTGCCTGGCTCTCCTCTCAATACGACTGGGCGGTGGCGCGCGGCTGGCTGTGGAAGGGCATCCGCGCCCTCATTTGGGGCAGGGACAAGGCGGCGCGTTCCCACTTCGCCCGTGCCCTCGCTCTGCACGCCCAAACCGATGAGTCTTTGATGCAGCTCACCACCTATCACCTGCTCGGCTACGAAACCGAATTCGGCGCAGAAGCCGTGAAGGTCGTCCTCGAAAAACTCACCCCCTGGCTCAACCGCCTGACCAAACGCGGCGGCGACAAACTGCAAGGCTCCTACCTCATCAACCGCGCCTTCGACTTCTACCGTTCACAAGAATACAAAAAAGTTCCTCCGCTGGTGATGCGCGCCTGCCGCAGCGACCCCGCCTACCTGCGCAACCGCGGCGTGCTCTCCATCTTCGCGCGCTCTCTCGTCAAAACCACATCATGAAAATTCTCATGGTCTCCTACGACATGCAGGACTTCGGCGGGCTGGAAGAATACGCCGTCAGCCTTGCCGTTGCGCTTCAAGGGCAGGGACATCAAGTCAGTTGGCTTTCGGCGGCATGGGTACACCCCGAAAACCAATACGCCCGCCGCCTCAGGGACGCCGGCATCCCGCTCGTCCAGCCTCCCGCTTGGATTTCCAAACCCGCCTCCGACTGGGAGACGAAAGAACGCTTCCTGCTCTGGAAGATGCGCGTGCTCGGTCCTCTCGTCCTTTTCCTCGCTTTGGGCGTTTCCCTCCTCAAACGCCGACCGTTCGCCCAAGCCCGCGCCAGCGCCTACAACTTCCTCAAAGGCTTGCTGATGGATCGTTTCATCGGTCCCGACTACCGCAAGCCCCTCGCCCGCCTCCTGCTCCACTGGTGGAATCTCCGCTGGCGTCCCGACATTCTGCACATCCAGGGCTACACCACCAGCCTGCTGTTCGTCATTGACTGGGCGCACGCCAGGGGCATCCCGGTCATGTACGAAGAACACCAAACCCCCGACCCGCAATTCAACTGGTGGAAGGGCTTCGAAGCCACCATCAACAAAGCCGACCGCGTCATCGCCGTCTCCGAAAAAAGCGCGGAAGGCTTGCGCGAGGTCTGCAAAGTGACCCGTCCCATCGTCGTCCGTGCCCCGCTCCTCTCCGACCCGTTCGAGGGAAAGTGGCAGAGAGGCTATGCCCAGCCGTCCGGGCGTCCCTTCACCGTTACCACCCTGGCGCGGCTCTACGTCACCAAAGGGCTGACCTACCTGCTCGATGCGGCGGCGCTGGTGAAACAAACCCATCCGCACATCCGCTTCAGGGTGTATGGCGAAGGCGAACTGCGCGGCGAACTGCTCGAAAAAGCCGAACGCCTCGGCTTGAACGGCGCGGAGATTTTCCCCGGCGCGTTTGCCGGGCGCGAAGAACTCACCCGCATCATGAACGAAACCGACCTCTTCTTGCTCTCCTCTGTCCTCGAAGGTCAGCCGCTGGTCATCGTCGAGGCGATGGCGTATGGCTGTCCCATCGTCTCCACGAACGTGGGCGGCATCCCCGAACTCATCACCGACGGCGTCAACGGCTTGCTCTGCTCGCCCGCCGACCCCAAATGCCTGGCGGAGAAAATCACCCGCCTCGCCGACGACCCCGCCCTGCGCGAACAACTCGGACGCGCCGCCCGCGCCTTTTACGAAAGCAGTCCCTTCGAGGCGAAGGCGGCGGCAAAGTTCTTTGCCGCCGCTTATGGCGAAGTGCTCGCAGAGAGAAAAAGGCTTGGGAGGGCGAAGCAGTGACCGGTCCAGAAAAAGAAGCGGGGTTTCGTCCCATGAAGATTGCCCACTGTCTCCCCGATCAAATCTGGGTGGATGAAATGCGCGGACCCAATCCGCACGACGCCGCGCACATTCAGCAGAAATACATCGCGGAGGGTCTGCGCGCGCGCGGACATGTCGTGACGTGGATTGCGCCGCGCGGGCTGGAGGACGTGTGCGTGAGCGACCTGACCGAAACCGAGACCGCCCCGCGCACCTGGACGACGCGCCGCTGGTTCGACCTGCTCGGCAAGGCGGTCTGGAAAATTCAACAACTCCTCCGCATCCCTTATCTGAACGTCTTCTCGAACCTGCGCCGTTACGACGCCTGCCTGCAAGTCCTGCCGGGCTGTGACGTGGTCTTCGAGCGCAACAGCCTCTACAATGCGGGCGCGGCGATGGCGTGCCGCAAACTGCGCCTGCCCTACGTCATGTTCTTCGACGCCGACCAGATTGCCGAACTCGACTTCATGGGCAAGCCGCTCAGGGGCTGGCTGCGGTGGCGCGCCCGCCGCCTGCTGCGCTTCAACCTGGAGACCGCCCGCCGCATCGTGTGCGTCTCTGAAATCGCCAAACGACACCTGATACAAAACTGGAACGTGCCGGCGGATAAACTCATCGTCCTGCCCAATGCGGTGGACGTGACCCGCTTCCAACCGGACCCGAACCTGGGCGCGCAGACCCGAGCCTCCCTCTCGCTGACGGCGGATCAGTCCCTGCTGGTCTTCGTCGGCAGTTTCTACCAATGGCACGACGTGACCACCCTGCTCCGCGCCTTTGCCCGCCTGCAAGCCGCACGCCCCGATGCGCGCCTCCTGCTGGTGGGGGATGGGACGGAGCGTGAACGGATGATGAGCCTCGCGCAGGAACTGGGGCTGGGCGAAGCGGCGCGCTTCACCGGCTTCGTCTCCCATGCCGAGGTGGTGCGCTACATCAACGCCGCAGACATTGCCGTCGTCCCCGTGCCGAAGATGGAGCGCGAGATGTGGCTCTCGCCGATGAAACTCTTCGAGTACATGGCGGCGGGCAAGGCGGTGGTCGCCTCTGCGCTGGGGCAGATCGTGGACGTGGTGCGCGACGGCGAAAACGGACTGCTCGTCCCGCCGGGCGACGAGACGGCGCTGGCGGAAGCGGTGGGGCGGCTGATGGCAGATGTCTCTCTGCGCGAACGGCTGGGCTGGCAGGCGCGTGAAGACGCCGTGCGCTATCACTCGTGGGAGCAGTACATTTCCCGCCTCGAAGCCGTGCTGGTCAACGCCGGGGCGTAGAGCGACATTTATGTCGCCTGAAAACATTCCTGTCGCCTGAAAACGCAAGAATCTCACGCTGCCGCGTAACATGAGTTAGTGCAGATTAGCGAAGATTAGCGGACCAAAACACGGACTCACCCCAATGAACGTCTTATTCCTCTCCAACATGTATCCCCCGCACGTCATCGGCGGGTATGAAGCCCTGTGCCAGGAGGCGGTGGAGGGCTTCGCGCGGCGCGGACATCGCGTCAGCGTCTTGACCAGCACCTACGGCTACGACCGCGAGTTTTCCGAAGGGAACATCTACCGCCTGCTCTCGCTGGAAGGCGACTTGCAGTTTTACAAGATGAGAAATGCCTGGTCGTATCCGCAGCGCCGCGCGCGGAATCTGGAACATCTGCGCCGCCTGATTGCGGAGGAAAAGCCCGACATCGTTTTCATCTGGGGCATGTGGAATTTATCCAAAAGCCTGGCGCAGGAGGCGGAACGGTTGATGGGTTCGCGTGTGGTGTACTATCTCGCCAATCCCTGGCCCATCGAAGCAAACATGCACCGCCAGTTCTGGGATTCCCCCGCCACCTCGCCGCTCAAGACCTTTGCCAAACGTCTCCTGCGGATTCCCGCCCGCATCGTCCTGCACGCGGAATGGGAGCCGGTTCCGCTCCGCTTCGAACATGCGCCGTGTTGTTCCGCCGCCCAGCGCGACCAGTTGCTGGAGGCGGGCATCCCCCTCAAAGATGCGCCCGTCATCTACGAAGGCGTGGACCTGACCAACTACCTCGCCCAGGCAGACAAGCGGACATACGAATTGAAGGACGGCGTCCTCTCGCTGGTGTTCGTCGGCATTCTGGCGGAGCATAAGGGGGTGCATACCATCCTCGAGGCGTTGAGTCAGTTGCCGGCGGAGGAGCGGAGGCGTTTGCGTCTCACCATTTTGGGCAAGGGACATCAGCAGTACGAGGCGCGTCTGCACACCCTCGTGAATCAACATCAACTCGCAGATGTGGTCACATTCCATGCGCCCATTCCGCGCGCCGAACTGCCGGCGTTTCTCGGCGGGTTCGATGTCCTGCTCCTGCCCTCGGTTTGGGCGGAACCGCTGGCGCGCATCATGCAGGAGGGATTGGCGTGCGGCATGGCGGTGGTCGGCTCGGCGAACGGCGGCACGGCAGAGACCCTCGTCCACGGCGAGAACGGACTGCTCTTCCAGCCCGGCGACGCGGTGGATTTGGCGAAGCAGATTCGCCATCTCTTGAACGAACCGTCGCTTCTGCGAAAACTGGCGGAAGGCGGCAGAAAGACCGCCGAAGAGCGGTTCGACATCCACAAAATGGTCGCCAACCTCGAAGCCTATCTTCTCCGCGTAAGTACCACAAGTCCATAGACTTGCGGTACGGGAACTTTGTATGGAAAACCCTCTCGTCAGTGTCATCATCCCCAATTACAACCATGCCCGCTTTCTCGGCGGCGCGATTCGCAGTGTGCTGGAGCAGACCTATCGTCCCGTCGAAATCATCGTAGTGGACGACGGCTCAACCGACAACAGCGCCGAGGTGGCGGCGGCTTTCGGCGACCAGATCCGCTACATCTACCAGACCAACGCCGGGCTCTCCGCCGCACGCAATACGGGACTGCGCGCCGCCCAAGGAGAGTTGATTGGCGTGCTGGACGCCGACGACATGTACGAGCCAAACTTCCTCGAAACGCTCGTGGCGGCATTACAGGCAGACCCCGAAGCGGACGGCGTCTATTGCGGCTATCGGTTCGTGGACGAAGCGAACAACCCCCTGCCGCAAATCGAGAACCGCCCCGTCCCTCCCGGCGAACTCTACACCGCTTTGCTCGATGGCAACTTCTTCGTCCCCGAATCGGTCTTCCTGCGGCGGCGCGTCTATGACGATGTGGGCTTCTTCGACGAATCCCTGCGGGCGTGCGAGGACTGGGACGTGTGGCTGCGCGCGGCGAAGAAATACCGCCTCATTCACTCGCCTCACATCCTGACCCGCCACCGCGTCCTCGCCGGGAGCATGTCCACAGACCCGCTGCGGATGCTGACCGCCCGCCTCGCCGTGTTGAAGAAACACGTTGGCGCAGAACCGCCCTCCTCGGGAACTTCGCTCCTCCACCGCGCTTACGGACGCGCCTACCTCGGTTCTTCCGTTGAGTACCTGCAATACGGTCACCCCGAACGCGCCTACGAGTGTTTCCGAAAAATGGCAAACATCTGCCCCAGCCTTCTGCTCGAAGTGGACACCTACTACCAACTCGGCTGCGGCGACCAGCCCAAAGGACACATGGGCGACCTGGCGTCCCTGAACGTGAAGCGCAACACCCTGCCTCTGCTCGGCATGATGGAGCGTCTGTTTGCCGACGCCTCCACCGCAAACGAAGTCAAACGCCTCCAGCGCACCGCCTGCGCCCGCATGTTCCACTCGCTGGGTCTGCTCGCCTATGGCACGCGCGAATTCGACCTCTCCCGCCGCTTCTTCCGCCGCGCCGTGCAAAACGACTTCAAACTGCTGTTCGACCCGTCCCTGCTCTCGCGCTGGGTCAAATCCCTGCTGGGAGAACGCCTGCTCGAACGCCTCAAAGCCCTGCGCCGCCGAACGGATTCCCCCACATGAAACTGCTCTTCCTCAGCAACTTCTATCCTCCCGCCAGCCGCGGCGGATACGAACAGTGGTGTCAGGAAGTCGCCGACGGTTTGCGCTGCCGCGGTCACGAGGTGCTTGTCCTCACCAGCACGCACGGACGCGCCTCGCTCCCCGCGCCCGATCCCGCCTGGGTGCGGCGCGACCTGCATCTCGAAATGGAACTCGCCTCGCTTCGCAACGCCGTTCAATTCTTCACCAGCCGCATACGGCGCGAACGCGAAAACCTGACCCTCCTGCGCCAAACCGTCGAGCAGCACAAACCCGACGCCGCGCTCGTTTGGGGTATGTGGAATTTCCCGCGCTCGCTCCCTGCCCTCGCCGAGGAATTTCTGCCCGGCAGGGTTGCTTACTACATCGGCGATTACTGGCTCACGCTACCCAGCCAGTTCGAGAACTACTGGAACGCTCCCGCCCGCAATCCGCTCACGGGGCTTCCCAAACTGTTCCTGCGTCCCTTTGCGCGGCGTATCCTTTCGCGCGAGCGGCGCCCTGCCCTCAAAGTGGAACACGCCCTCTTTCCCTCTGCCTTCATGCAGACCGAACTCCAGCGCAAAGGTGTGACGCCCAAACATTCCAAAGTCGTGTACGGCGCGATTGACACACAGCCCTACCTCAACGTTCAGCGCGCGGCATCCCAGGAAACCGTCTCTTTGCTTTACGTTGGGAGGCTCACCCGCGAAAAGGGCGTCCACACTGCCATCGAGGGAGTGGGACATCTCGTCCGACACTATGGCGTGGAGAACGTCAAACTGACCGTCGTCGGCGACGGGGATGCGGACTACGTGCAGACTCTCCGTCAATTCGTGGGACGCGCCCGCCTCGCCTCCTTCGTGGACTTTCTGCCTGCCCAGCCCAAAGAGGCTTTACCCTCCCTCTACGCCCGCTCCGACGTTCTCCTCTTTCCCTCCATCTGGGCGGAGCCGTTCGGGCGGGTCATCGTCGAGGCGATGGCTTCGGGCGTGGTGGTGGTTGGCACGGCGGTGGGCGGTGCGGCGGAAATCCTCGCCGACGGCGAAAACGCCCTGACCTTCCCGCCCAACGAACCCGAAGCGCTGAGCCGCCAGTTGAAGCGGCTGATTGATTCTCCCCTCCTGCGCGAGCGGCTTGCCCAGTCCGCCCGCCGCACTGCCGCCGAAAAATTCGACCTCCGCCGCATGACAGCCGAGATCGAGGCATATTTGCAAAGCCTTGCACAATGAACATTCTCTTCCTCTCCCGCTGGTTTCCCTATCCCCCAAACAACGGTTCGAAGATTCGCATCCACAACATCCTGGAGGGGTTGAGCCAGCATCACAGGTTGACCCTGCTCAGTTTCGCCGACCAGGCTGGGGTGAGTCCCGATGCGCCCGAAGTCCGCGCGGTCTGCTCGAAGGTACGGGTGGTCCCGTGGCGGGAGTTCGATCCAACGTCTCTCCGCGCCCGTCTGGGTTTTCTCAGCCTCCAGCCGCGCTCGGTGGTGGATACTTTTTCTCCCGAAATGGCGGCGGCGATTACGCAGGCGTTGCGCGAAGAGAAGTACGATTTGATCATCGCCTCGCAGTTGCAGATGGCGGCGTACGCGCCATATTTTGGGGATGTGCCTGCCGCTTTCGAGGAATTCGAAATCGGGCTGTTCCACGACCAGGCTTTTTCTGCGGATGGACGAATCCGCCTCCGCCGCGCCCTGACCTGGTTCAAACTCCGCCTGTACCTCTCCCAACTCCTTCGCCGTTTTCGGCTGGTGACAATGGTTTCCGAGCGCGAGCGCGACCTGCTGGCGCGCAACTTCCCGCGTTACCGTGAGGCGGCGCACGTCCTGCCCAATTGCATCAACGTGGAGGAATACCAACACGTGGAAGTGCAGAAGCGGGCGAACACGCTGGTCTTCAGCGGTCCGTTCCGGTATCGCGTCAATCACGAGGCGATGGTGTGGTTCTTGAGAGAGGTCTTTCCGTTGATTTTGAAACAGGTCCCTGACGCGCAGTTGATCATCACGGGCGACCATGAAAACCTGCCCCTGCCCTCGCTGCGGAACGTCACCCTGACTGGCTACGTGGACGACATCAAATCGCTGGTTGCCTCCTGCACGGTGAGCATTGCGCCGCTCCTCAGCGGCGGCGGGACGCGGCTGAAGATTCTCGAAGCGATGGCGCTCGGCACGGCGGTGGTTGCCACGTCGAAGGGTGCGGAGGGGCTGGATGCCCAGGCAGGGGAGCATCTGCTCGTTGCCGATACTGCATCAGACTTTGCGGAATGTGTTATAAAGATGTTGCAGGATGAACGCACGCGCCTGCAAATGGCGGAAAGCGCCCGCCGCCTGGTGCAGGAAAAGTACAATTGGGGGAGCGCCCTGCCTGTGTATTTGCAGTTGCTGGAAGCCTTGCGTTAGTGATATTAATTGACCGGAACTCCCCGCCCATGAACTTCGATTTTCACCTCAAATTCCTGTTCATAGACCGCCGTATTTCCATTCCCATGCGGTGGCTTCAATATGCCATCATCGCGGCGGCGGCGGTGGCGGCGATGGCGGCGGCGTATTGGGGGAATATGACAATTATGCTGGCGCTGGCAGGCGCAGTGATTGGGATTGCCGGTCTTCTCATTCTGCTGCGTTATCCGAATACGGGGTTTCTCCTGCTGTTTGCCGGCGGGATGTTCGTCCCCTTTGCGGGACCGGGCGGGTTCAACGCTTCCATCCTGACTCTGATCCTGATGATCGGTCTGTGGTTCATGGATATGTTCGTGGTGAAGCGCGAATTTCGATTTGTCCATTCCGCTCCCATCCGCCCTGCTTTCTTCATGCTGATTGTGTGCGTCATTGCCTTTGCCATGGGGCAGATTCCCTGGTTTGTGTTCGCCAATCAGGCTCCGCTCGACGCGCAAATCGGCGGGTTTGCGATTTACTTTTTCCTCGTCCTTGCCATGATTATGACCGCCAACGTGATTCGGGAAATCCGCTGGCTGAAAATCATCGTATGGACGTTCGTCGGACTGGGGTTCATCTATGTGCTGGGGCGCACGCTCCAATTGGATGTCGTTGACCGCATTTACGCGCATGGCGTCTATGCCAACAGCATGTTCTGGATGTGGATGGTCACCCTGCCGTTGAGCCAGGCGATTTACAACAATCACCTCAGTTTTCGCTCGAAGGCGGTCTTGTATGGCATTGTTGCCCTCGTCTTTTATGTCGCCCTCGTCCAGCAAAACGATTGGAAATCGGGCTGGGTGCCGGCAGGACTGGTGGCGGCGGTACTGGTGGGGTGGAAGTTCCGCAAGGTAATACCGTTCACCATTCCCTTCGTGCTGATGGTGGCGGCGTATCTGGCGCAGGATCTGATTTCCACCGACGAATATAGTTGGGGCACGCGCGTGGACGCCTGGCTGGTGGTGCTGGATATTGCCCGCGTCAGTCCCATCATTGGATTGGGGTTCGCAAACTATTACTGGTATGCCCAGATATTTACCATTCGCGGCTATCGAATCCGTTTCAATTCCCACAGCCAGTTTGTGGACATCATTGCCCAAACGGGGGTGTTGGGCTTGATTTTCTTCCTATGGATTCTGTTCGAGATCGGACGCCTGGCGTACCGGCTGATGAATCAACTGCCCGAAGGTTTTGCCAAGGCGTATGCCTATGGCATTTTCGCCTCCGTGTTCGGCTCGTTGATGGCGTCTTTCCTGGTGGATTGGCTGTTACCTTTTGCCTACAATATCGGTCTTGATGGTGTACGGGCAAGCGTCCTGCCGTGGATCTTCTTTGGCGGGTTGATCAGTATCGAGCAGATCTACCTGGCGAATCAAAAGACCGACCCCGCCAGTTTGAGGGAACGCAGGCTGCGCCCCATACGATAAAAAGTCGGCTGCGTATTCTGCGCTCTCTAGCGCAGAACGAAAGATAGATGCGCCGGATGCGCTTTCCAGGAATTTTGCAACAGAGCAAAAACGATATATCTTTTACAGAGAGGTCATGATGGAGGAGTTGATTGGTTTGATCCCCGCGGCGGGGAAGGGCGTTCGGCTTGGTCTGCCGTATCCGAAGGAACTGTATCCCGTCATTCGTAACAATCATTACAAGCCCATTTCGCAGTTTGTGGTGGATAATCTGGTCAATGCCGGGTTGAAGCACATCGTCTTTGTCATCAACGAGACCAAGCATCAGTTGATTGGCTATTTCGGCAACGGGATGCGCTTCGGCTGCGACATCAGTTATGTGGTGCAGGAAGTGGTGGAGGGCAAGACCAAATCCACCTCGCCGGGGCTGGCGCACGCGCTGGATTCGGCGTATCACCTCGTCAAGGGTAAGACGGTCTTTTTCGGCATGGCGGATACGCTCATGAAGCCCAACGACATCTTCAAGCGGGTCTATGCCGCCGCCTCGCCCGAGGACGATGTGCTGCTGGGCATGTTCACCACTGACCGCCCCGAAAAGTTCGGCATGGTGCGCATGGACGGGAACAACCGCGTGCTCGAAATCGTGGACAAGCCCAAACAGACCGACCTCACGCAGATGTGGGGCTGCATCGTCTGGCGTCCAAAGTTCACCGAGTATTTGCACAAGTGCGTCTTCGAGGAGGGCGTCTCCGATTTTGCGAAGATCATGAATGACGCCATCGCGCTGGGGATGAAGTTCAAGGGCGTGCACATGGAAAACGGCACGTACATTGACCTCGGCACCTACGACGAGATCGCCGAACTGGACCGCAAATATCGAGGGGAGGAGTAAATGTCGGCAACGATGACTCAGGCAAAGGTACAGGAAAGAAGCGGCGAAGCGGTCGTGGATATGTCGGTGGTGCTGGTGTGCTGGAACAACAAGGCGTATCTCGATCCGTGTTTGAAATCCCTTTATGAGGGCGGGTTGAAGTGTTCGTTCGATGTGGTGGTGGTGGATAACGGCTCGACGGACGGTAGTCAGCAGATGCTGGCGGAGAAGTATCCGCAGGTGAAGTTGATTCAGAACGCGGGCAATGTGGGCTTGGGCAAGGCGAGCAATCAGGGCATCGAGGCGACGAACGGACGCTATGTGCTGCTGCTGAACAACGATACGATTGTGAACGGTCCCGCGCTGGATGTGCTGGTGGAATATCTGGATGCGCATCCCGAAGCAGGCGCGGCGGCGGGAAAACTGCTCAACCCCGACGGTTCGTTCCAGTCGGGATATGCGCCGTTTTCCACGCTGCTGGAGGAGTTCCTGATTGTCACGCACATCGGCGAGAGGTTGTGGACCGGCTATCCCTCGCATGGCGATTCGAACGAAATCAAGGAAACGGGCTGGATGAGTTCGGCGTGCCTATTGGTGCGCCGCGCCGCGCTGGAACAGGTGGGCTTGCTCGACGAGAGTTACTTCATCTACGGCGACGAGGCGGATTTGCAGTACCGCCTGAACAAGGCAGGCTGGAAGGTGGTCTTTTTGCCGAACTCCGCCATCATCCACTTCGGCGGGCGGAGCATGGACCGCTGGAAGCGCCGCAAGATGGTCTATCGCGGCAAGATGATGTTCTACAAAAAGAACTACGGCTTTTTCAAGACCTTGCTCCTGCGGGCAATGTTCTTCGTGATGAGCCTGTTGAAACTGCTCGTCTGGTGTGTGCTGTTCTTCATCCCCAGCCGCAACGACCAGGCAAAGAAGGAATTACGCTCGAACCTCGAAGTAATGGGGTTGTGCCTTAACTTGAAGTAGTTTTTTATCCGCTGATCTTCGCCAATCTCCGCGAATTGCTTGGGGCTTGTCATTCAGATTTCGTGCAGATTGGCGTGGATTGGCGGATGTTTTTTGAACCCTATGAACATTCTCTTCCTCACGCAAATCGTTCCCTTCCCGCCCGATGCGGGACCCAAGGTAAAGACCTATCACGTCATCCGCGCCCTCGTGGAGCAGGGACATGCTGTAACTCTGGTGTCGTTTGTCCGTCCAGAAGAAGTGCGATACTTGCCTGCTCTGCAGTCCATCTGCAAAGCGGTTCATGCCGTACCGATTCGCAGGTCGCGGCTTGCGGACGCCTTTTACATGCTGAGAAGTTACCTCACGGGACGCCCCTTCCTCATCGAGCGCGATGACCTGCGCCCGATGCAGGCGATGGTCAACCGGCTGGTGCGGGAAAACGACTTCCACTTCATCCACGCCGACCAGTTGACGATGGTGCAGTTCGCCCTGCGGGGCGCGGCGGCGGCAGGCAACAAGCCTAGGGTCATCTTCGACGCGCACAACGCCGTGTGGACCATCGTGGAGCGGATGAAGGACAATGCCCGCTGGTTTCTCAAGCCGGTTTTGTCCGTCGAGGCGGCGCGCGTCAAACGCTACGAAGGCGGACTGCTGCGGATGGTGGATCACGTCCTCGCCGTCACCGATATTGACCGCGGTCTGCTCGAAGAAGCGCTGCACGTTTCCAAGCCGGCAAGCAACGGTCGCATTGCCCCCGTCACCGTCATCCCGATTGCGGTGGATACGCAGAAACTCCAGCCCGTGCGCCGCAAGCCCGGCTCGAAGAACATCGTCACGCTCGGCACACTGCACTACCCGCCCAACGCCGACGGCATTCGCTGGTTCTTCACCGAGGTCTTCCCGCTGGTGCGCGAGCGCGTGCCAGATGCCGCGCTGACCATCATCGGCAAGAACCCGCCGCAGGATTTCATCGAACTGGCGGAGCGCAATCCCGGCGTCATCAAAGTCACGGGCTATGTGGACGACCTGCGTCCGTATCTGGAGGAGAGCGCGTTGATGGTGGTGCCGGTGCGGGCGGGCGGCGGGATGCGGGTGCGCATCCTCGAAGCCTTTGCCTACGCCATGCCCGTCGTCACGACCACCGTCGGGCTGGAGGGCATCCATGCCGCGCCCGGTCACGATGTCATTGTGGCGGATACACCCGCCGAGTTTGCCAGCCGCACGGCGGAACTCTTGCAGGACGTTTCCCTGCAGGACAAACTGGCGGCGAACGGACGCAAACTGGCAACCGCAAAGTACGACTGGCAGGCGGTGTTATCTGCCATGCGACCGATTTACGACCAAGCGTAGAAAACGTTCACGAGTTTACAAGTTGCTGTTACGCAGTTTTTTGTAGCGCGACACATTGTCCCCCAATGGGGATTTATGTCGCCCGAAAAAAAGATGCGTAGGACACGTTCTCTAACGTGTCCGCCGGCACAAGAGAGCGCCGAATACGCAATTACCGCGCAGGAAACGTTCTCCAACGTTTCCGTCCAAAGGATTTATGAGCAGAGAGAACCCGACCAACCAGAGAACCATCTTCAACCGCATCAAGGCGCAGCCCCTGATGGCGATTCTCCTCGTTTCGGTTGCGCTGCGGGTTGTCGTAGCGTTTCTCATGGGCAACCAGGTGGTGGAACTGCCCGGCATCTTCGACCAAGTCTCGTATCACAACCTTGCCATTCGCGTACTGGGCGGGCACGGCTTCACGTTTAGCGAGTTGTGGTGGCCCCTCACCCGCGCGGGCGAACCGACGGCGCACTGGTCCTTCCCCTACACCCTCTACCTGACCGGCGTGTACGCGCTCTTCGGCGTTTCTCCGCTGGCGGGGCGCATCCTGCAAGCCATCATCGTCGGCATTTTGCATCCGTACATCACCTACCGTATCGGCGAAAAAGCCTTCGGGCAGATGGTCGGTCTCATCGCCGCCGCCGTCGTCTCCATCTACATCTACTACGTCTATTACGGTGCGGCGCTCATGACCGAACCGTTCTACATCACGGGCATCCTCTTCAGCCTGTATTTCGCCATGCTGTTGGCGGAGAGCACCGACCGCAAACGCGACCTCCCCCTCGCTTTCGCGTTGGGAATTTCTTTGGGACTCACGGTCACACTGCGGCAGGTCTTTCTGCTCTTCCTGCCGTTCCTCTTCCTGTGGATGTGGATCGCCCGCTTCCGACTCCGCCGAAACCTGCCTCTGCTGCCCACTGCCTTATCCTTCGCCTTGATTTTTTCCTTCATCCTGCCGATTACGTTCTTCAACTATGCCCGCTTTCATCGCTTTGTGTTGCTCAACACCAATTCGGGTTATGCCTTCTTCTGGGGCAACCATCCCCTCTACGGGACGAAGTTCATCCCCATCCTCTCCACGCCCGAATACCAGGCGATGATTCCCGAAGAGGTCCGTCATTTGGACGAAGCGGCGCTCGACAGTGAACTGCTCAAGAGGGGCATCCAGTTCGTCGTCCAGGACCCGAAGCGTTACCTCCTGTTGTCGCTGAGCCGCATCCCGCCCTATTTCATGTTCTGGTACTCGTCCGAATCCAGCACGTTGAGCAATCTCTCGCGCATCGGAAGTTTCGGAGTCTTCCTGCCGTTCATGCTCTACGGACTGGTCCTGGGCGTCCGCAGGAAACCCTTTTGGTCGCTCGTCTTTTCCCCGCAGGGACTCCTGCTCCTGTTTGCGCTGGTCTATTCGGGCGTGCACATCCTCACGTGGACGCTCATCCGCTACCGCCTGCCCGTGGACGCGGTGATGATTCCCTTTGCCGCGCTGGCATTGCATGATTTGGCGCAGCGGCTTTCGATGAAGTTTCCCGTTTTTCAACGATTGAGCAAGGTCGGAGAGTGACATGGAAAAATTGAATCGTGTGACAGTGATTGTGCTGGACGGCGTTGGGGCAGGGGAGGCGCCCGATGCGGCGGCGTATGGCGATGTGGGCAGTAACTCGCTCGGCAACGTGGCGCGCGCCATCGGCGGCTTGAATGCGCCCAACATGTACGAGCTCGGCTTGGGCAACATCACTTCCATTCAGGGCGTGCCGCCCAATGCGCACGCAAAGGGCGCGTTTGGACGTTTTCAACCCCGCTCGGCGGGCAAGGACACGGTCATCGGTCACTGGGAGATGATGGGCATCTATCTGCCGGTGGCGTTTCCCACCTATCCCAACGGCTTCCCGCCCGAAGTGCTGGACCCGTTCCGCAAGGCAATCGGGCGCGATGTGCTGGGCAACAAGCCCGCCTCCGGCACCGAAATCCTCAAGGAACTGGGCATGGAACACATGCGCACGGGCAACCCCATCGTGTATACCTCCGCCGACAGCGTCTTTCAGATTGCCGCGCACGAGGAAGTCATTCCGCTCGAAGAACTGTACCGCATGTGCCAGATTGCCCGCGATATTCTGCAGGGCGAACATGGCGTGGGGCGCGTCATTGCCCGTCCCTTCCTCGGCGATTCGCCCGAAACCTTCAAACGCACGACCCACCGCAGGGACTATCCGCGCAACCCCGAATACCCCACCATGATGCAGAAACTCGTGGATGCCGGCAGGGACGTGTACTCCGTCGGCAAGATTGACGACATCTTCAACCATCAGGGCATCACCAAAAAGAACCACGTCCTCACCAACAAGGAAAGCCTCGATGTCACGCTCCAACTGCTGGAAGAGGATTTCGAGGGCCTGATGTTTGTCAACCTCATCGAGTTCGACATGATCTATGGTCACCGCAACGACCCGCGCGGTTACGCCGACGCGCTCGAGCAGTTCGACTCCTACCTGCCCGAAATTCACAAGCGCCTCCAGCCCGGCGACCTGGTCATCATCACCGGCGATCACGGCGTGGACCCGACCACGCCTGGCACCGACCACTCGCGCGAATACGTCCCTCTGCTGGCGTTCGGTCCGCAAATCAGGCATGGCGTGAACCTCGGCGACCGCGACACCCTCGCCGACATCGCCGGCACGCTGGCAGAAATCTTCTCGCTCGAACCGCAGCCGATTGGCAAAAGTTTTTTGAAAGAAATTGTGTAATCGGCGTTCTCCAACGCCTTTGATTCTCGAAATTATGTTGGCAGGATTTGCTCACCCATGAAAATCGTCTCCGTCGTTGGGGCGCGCCCCGAATTCATTCAATCTGCTCCCGTCAGCCGCGCCCTCCGCAAACACCATCACGAGATCCTCGTCCACACCGGTCAGCACTATGACTACCTCATGTCGCAGACCTTCTTCGACGAACTCGGCATCCCCGCGCCCGACTATAACCTCGAGGTCGGCTCCGGCTCCCACGCAGGTCAAACCGCCGAAATCCTCGTCCGCTTTGAAGAAGTGCTCCTCAAAGAGAAGCCCGACTGCGTCATCGTGCGCGGCGACACCAACTCCACGCTGGCGGGCGCACTGGCGGCGAGCAAACTGCACATCCCCACCGTCCACATCGAAGCGGGCGAGCGCAGTTTCGACCGCCGCATGCCCGAAGAGATCAACCGCCTCGTCGCCGACCGCCTCGCCTCCGCCTTCTTCTGCGTCAGCCAGACCGCCGTGCGGCATCTCGCGGCGGAGGGCATCACGAAGAATGTCTATTGGGTGGGTGACGTAATGCTCGACGCCAACCTTGCCAACCGTCCGCTTGCCCGCCAGAAATCAACGGTTCTGACGACGCTTGGGCTTGCTCCCGATTCCTATGGCTTGGTCACCGTCCACCGCGCCGCCAACACCGACGACCCCGCGCGGCTGGCGAACATCGTCACCGCCCTCAGTCAGGTCGGCGAGACGGTGATTTTCCCCGTCCATCCGCGCACGCGCGGCGCGTTGAGCAAACTCGATGTGCGCTTCGGCGGCAACATCCGCCTCATCGAACCCGTCGGCTACTTCGACATGATGGTGCTGGAGGAGAATGCAAGGATTATCGCAACGGATTCGGGCGGGGTCCAGCGCGAGGCGTACTTCATGCAAAAGCCCTGCCTCACCCTGCGCGACGAAACCGAATGGACCGAAACCGTCGAAGCGGGCTGGAACAAACTCGTCGGCGTGGATGTGGAGACCATCGTCCGCGCATGGCAGACCTTCACGCCGCCCGCCGAACAGCCTCCCATCTTTGGCGACGGGCATGCCGGCGAGAAGATTGCGGAGATACTGGGTAACTTGTCCTTATCAATCACGCCCCTTACACGGTAGGGCGAGATTTATCTCGTCCTTTCAGCGACATGAACCCCCATTCGGGGACAATGTGTCGCGCTACGAGTGGCGCGCAGCAGACGTTCTCTAACGTCTGTGTGACGAAAAAAAAGAAAACGGATTTATCATGACCAACACACACCAACCAACCATCGGCATCATCGGCGGCGGCATCATGGGCATCAGCCTGGGCTACTTCCTCTCGAAGCAGGGAGCCGCCGTCACGATTTACGAAGCGTCCCCCGTCCTTGGCGGGCTGGCGGGACCCATCACCCTCGAAGACGGCACGCAGGTGGACCGCTTCTACCACGCCATCCTCTCCAGCGACCGTCACCTGCGCGGCTTGTGTGAGGAACTCGGCATCGCCGACCAGCTGCGCTTCAAAGAGACCAAGACGGGCTTTTACTACAAGAACGCCATCCACCCGATGAACAACATCATCGAGTTCCTCAAATTCCCGCCGCTCGGCTGGATTGATCGCTTCCGCCTGGGTCTCACCGTGCTGGCGGCGCAGTTCATCAAGGACTGGCGCAGTCTCGAATCGGTCAGCGTGCAGGACTGGCTGTTGAAATGGAGCGGCAGGAACACCTTCCAAAACATTTGGCGCCCCATGCTCAAAGCCAAATTCGACGGCGGCTTCGACGACGTTCCTGCCACGTGGATTTGGGCGCGGCTTGTCCGCATGAAGTCCACGCGCGAGGGCGCGAATCAGAAGGAGATGGCAGGTCACCTCATCGGCGGCTACATCACCCTCATCCAAGCGATGACCGAAAAAATCAAGGCAAACGGCGGGAAGGTGCTGCTTCAAACCCCCGTCAAGGAAATCGTCATCGAAGGCGGCAGGGCGGTGGGCATCCGCCTTGCCAGCGGCGAAGTGGTGGCTTACGACAAGGTGGTTTGCACGATGCAGGCGCCCGTCTTCCAGCGCCTCATCCCCAACGCCGACCCCGACTACCAGGCGGCGCTCATGCGGACCGAATACCTGGGTATCATCGCCCCGCTTCTCGTCCTGACCCGACCCCTGACCGGCAACTGGACGTTGAACATCACAGACGACCGCTTCCCCTTCACCGGCGTCATCGAAACCACCGCCTACATTGACCCGAAATACGTCGGCGGGTATCACCTGGTGTACCTGCCCAAGTACACCGCGCCCAACAGCGACTGGCAAAAGATGAGCGACGACGAGATCAAACGCATCTGGCTCGAAAACCTGCAAGCCATGTTCCCCCATTTCGACCCCGCGACCATCAAATATTTCCTCATTCACCGCGAACGTTACGTTGAGCCGCTGCACGGGCTGAACGATACCGATTCCATGCCGCAGGTCAAAACCCCCGTCGGGAACCTGTACCTTGCCACCACCGCCCAAATCTACCCCGCGTTGACCAACGGCGAGTCGGTCAGCCGTCACGCGCGCGAGGCGGCGGAAATCATTCTAACGTAGCCGACCTTCCTGCGCAGTGGATGCTCCTGCGTAGTGGACGCTCTCTAGCGTCCACTTGGGAGCGGCGCAAGAGAGTGCCGAATCCGCCAGCAGTACGCAGCGTCCCATAAAATGTTTGGAGAGAGTAAATGAAAAAAACAGATCCCATCATCGTCGTTTCCGGTCTGCCGCGTTCGGGCACGTCCATGATGATGAAAATGCTCGAAGCCGGCGGACTACCCATCCTGACCGATAACCTGCGAACCCCCGACGCCAACAACCCCAACGGTTACTACGAATTCGAACGCGTCAAGCAATTGCCGGAGGGCGATTACGGCTGGCTTCCCGAAGCGGGCGGCAAGGTCGTCAAAATCGTGACCGGTCTCATCATGTACCTGCCCCCGGAATACAAGTACAAGGTCATCTTCATGCAGAGGGCGATGAAAGAAGTGCTTTCCTCCCAGAAGAAAATGCTCGGTCGCCTGGGCAAAGAGGATGACAAAGTGGAGGACGAAAAGATGCGCAAGATTTATCAGGAACACCTCAAACAGGTGAACGCCTGGCTTGCCAAACAGCCCAACTTCGAGGTGCTGTATGTCAATTACAATACCATGCTGGCGGAACCGTTCGAGTCGCTCAAAAAGGTCAATGAGTTCCTGGGCGGCGGCATGGACGTGAACGTCATGGCGGGGGTGGTGAATAAAGAGTTGTATCGAGAGAGAAAATAGAAAGTGGAAAGTGGAAAAAAGTAGAAAGTAGAAAGTGGAAAGTGGAAAGTGGAAAATAGAAGAAGAAAGGAAAAGATATGAACCTGTTTATCAATCTGTTCAGCCTGATGGGACCGCTGCGCCCGCCCGAATATTTGGGACCCGAAACGCTCATGCCGCTGGCGTCCATTCTGGCGGCAATCGCCGGGTTCTTCCTGTTATTCTGGCGGATCATCGTGAAGTTTGTCAAGACCCTGTACCGCAAGGTGCGCGGTTTGCCCGATGAAGTCCCGCCGGAAGTCGAAGACCCCGCCGAAGAAGAGCAGGAAAAATAAGTAGCACAAGCCTCAAACTTGCGCTACACTGATGATACACGATGAAAAAAGTCATAGTCATTGGGTTGGACGGTTTCGAGCCAAAGATTGCCGAGGCGATGATGGCGCGCGGCGAACTGCCCAACCTGCAAAAAGTGCGGGAGCAGGGCGGTTATTCGCGCCTGGGCACCACCTACTCCGCGCAGACGCCGGTGGCGTGGTCCACCTATTCCACCGGGACAAATCCCGGCGGTCACGGCATCTTCGATTTCCTCAGCCGCGACCCCAAGACCTATCTGCCGGTCATGGCGCTCAGCCGCTACGAGCAGAAGAACGCCTTCGTGCTGCCCAAAGTGGTCAACATGCGGCGCGGCACGCCCTTTTGGGATTTGCTCTCGGCACGGGACGTGCCCTCTACCATCCTGCGCGTGCCGTGCGCCTACCCGCCGGACCCGGTCAAGGGACGCATGCTTTCGGGCGTCGGCGTGCCAGATTTGCGCGGCGGCTTCGGCACGCCCACCTTTTACTCCACCCGCAAAGACCTGCACGCCGACCAGAGCGAGAAGGTGGTCGCCGTCCGCGTGGAAAATGACCGGGTGGCGACGCAGGTCATCGGTCCGCGTGACCCGAAGACGAAGTCCGATCACAAGTTCGACATCCACATCCAAATCGTCCGCGCAGAAAATAAAATCGTCATCACCTCGCAGGGTCAGCCCGATAAACTCGAAGTGCAGTTGGGCAAATGGAGCAAGTGGCTGAAGGTCAAATTCAAAGTGGGGATGATGCAAAGCGTGGCGGGCATCGTACGCTTCAACCTGCGGCAGATCGAGCCGGAGTTCGAGTTGTACGCCTCGCCGGTCAACTTCGAGACCGAAGAGCCTCTCTTTCCCATCAGTCACCCCAAGGAATACGCCCACGAACTGGCGATGAAGATCGGGCGCTATTACACGGCAGGCATGGCGGAAGACCACGACGGCTTGAACCTCAACCGCTTCGACGAGGCAACCTATCTCGAACAGTGCCGCATTGTGATGCGCGAACGCCGCCGCATGATGGAATTCGAACTGGGCAGGTTCGAGCGCGGCTACTTCTACTGCCTGTACGATACGCCCGACCGCCTGGCGCACATGTTCTGGCGTTTCCGCGAGGCGGAGCATCCCTCGAACCGTCATCACGGCTACAACGCCGAATATGCCAACGCCATCGAGGAACATTACCGCGAGTGCGATGCAGTGGTGGGCGAGGCGATGAAGGCGGTGGACGACGAAACGCTTTTCATCGTCCTCAGCGATCACGGTATGAACTCGTTCCAGCGCGGCTTGAACCTCAACACCTGGCTGTATGAAAATGGTTTCCTCGCGCTCAAGCCCGGCGTCCAGCCCGGCGAAAGCGGCGACTTCTTCGAGAACGTGGATTGGGATAACACCAAAGCCTTTGCCCTCGGTTTGGGCTGTATCTTCCTCAACCTCAAGGGGCGCGAAGCCAACGGCATTTTGAACGCAGAGCAAGCCGAGCAAACCCGCGAGGGCATCCTCAAAGGGTTGAGCGGGCTGGTGGACGCCGAACGCGGCGCGGTGGCGGTGCGAAGCGTTTCGCGGCGCGAGCAAGTGTACAGCGGTCCTTATGTGGATGAAGCCCCTGACCTGTTGGTCAACTTCTCCGAGGGCTATCGCGTCTCGTGGGATACGCCCCTGGGCGGCGTGCCGCGCGGCTTGTTCACCGACAATCACAAACGCTGGGGCGGCGACCACGTCATTGACCCCGCGCTGGTGCCGGGCGTGCTGTTCATGAACCGCAAGTTCCGCGCCGACTCGCCCAGCCTGGTGGACCTCGCGCCGACGATTCTGAACGTCTTCGGCGTGCCGAAAAACGCCGAAATGGAAGGGAGCGATTTGCTGTCATGAACATTCTGGTCTTGAACTTTCCGGGCGCCGAACGCGCCGCCTTGTTCAGCGACGAGCGTCTCGAAAACCTGCGCCGCCTGATGGACATGGGCTGCTTTGGCGCGCTTGCCGCCTCCGGCGAATGGAACGTGCTTGCCCGCCAGCAGAATCACACCCTCACGCTGATGGAATACTTCCAGCAGGCGGACAAACTTTGCGTGGACACCAGCGACCCGCTCACCCTGCGCGAAAAACTCTCGGTGGGGGATTGGGACTACCTCCAGTACACCGCCGCGTCTTTCCCCGCCGGTAACTGGTCTGCCGACGATTACCTTCGCCTCGACCATGACCTGGGCGAGGCGCTCCAGGAACTGAGCGACGACACGGTCATCCTCATCCTCGGCAGGGACTGCTTCGTGCTGGTCTCTGCCAACAACCCCATCAGCGGAGAATACGCCGGCGGCGCCGCGGCAGACATTGCTCCCACGCTCGTGCAGTTGGCGGGCTTCCCGCTGCCCTCCGTCACGGAAGGCAGGTCGTGGGTGCAAGGCATGGAGTTGAACGACTCCTCGGGCCTCACCGCAGACGAACAGCAAATCCTGCGCGACCGCCTGAGCGGACTTGGGTATGTTTAGTTTGCAGTTCAAGGCTTTTGTAGGGCAAGTTTATTGACTTGCCCTACAATCTTCAAAAGACAACATACGCAGGCGCACCCCTGCAACTTATCGGATGTTTGAACACTGATTGACGACTTGGAAGTGACCATGAAAAAATTCGATACTGCGACGACAAAACAAATCCTTCGATACGCTGTCTGGTTCGGTCTGCTGACCGGGCTGGTGGAAGGCGCACTGCTCTACACCCTCAGAACGTTCGAACTGCTGAAGGGACAAATCACCTACCTCGGCTCCGGCTGGCAGGTGATGTGGATTGCGCCGATTTTCGACGCGCTGTTGTTTCTGCTCGCCGGGGCGGGGCTGGCGGCATTGACGCTGTTCCTCCCTCAGGTTTGGGTGAAGCGGCTGGCGTTATTCACCTTCTCCTTCCTGATGGCGTTTTCCTGGCTGGGAACAATTCTCTCCGGGAGGCTGTCGCCGGTGGCGTTCATCATTCTGGCGGCGGGGATCGGCTATCAGTTGTCGCTGACCCTCTTCGAGCGTGAGAAACGATTCGCGCCGTTCGTGGGCAGAACCGTCAAAGGGCTGAGCGTCTTCGTTCTCCTTGTGCTGGTCGTCGTCCAAAGCGGGTATTGGTTGAAGGAACAGGTTGCCGTGCGGAATCTGCCGCCGGCGAAAGAGTCTGCGCCGAACGTGCTGTGGATTGTCATGGACACCCTGCGCGCCGACCACATGTCGCTGCACGGTTACGAGCGCGTCACCGATCCCTACCTCGTCAGCCTTGCCGAACAGAGCGTGGTATTCGATAACGCCTACGCCACTTCCTCCTGGACGTTGACCTCGCACGCCTCCCTCTTCACCGGGCGCTGGCCCTACGAACACAAAGCCGACGGCGGACGTCACCTCGACGCCACCTACCCGACCATTGCCGAGGCGCTCGCCGCACGCGGCTACCGCACCGGCGCCTTCAACGGCAACTTCGAGACCGTCACCAGCCGCTGGGGTTTTGCCCGCGGCTTTCATCACTTCGAGGATTACTACCAGACCCTTCCGCAACTGGCGGTCAGTTCCTTTTACGGCAGGTTCCTGGAGTATTACGTCCTGCACAAGGTCTTCAACATGGAATTTTCCATTGACCGCCGCTGGGCGCCCGGCATCAACCAGTCGGCGCTGGAATGGATCGGGCAGGATAGCGGCAAGCCCTTCTTCGCCTTCATCAACTATTACGACATCCACGCGCCCTACATCTCCCCCGAACGCGCCCGCTTCTCCGAACTCGAAAACCCCGGCGGGCTGGTCAACACCGACTGGACGACCGCCGACATTTACAATGCCAAGACCCCCGAACAGGTGCAGGGCGAAATTGACGCCTACGATGGCGGCATCTACTACACCGACCAGCAAATCAAACTCCTGATGGAAGAGATGCAGCGCCGCGGCTGGCTCGAAAACACCATCGTCGTCATCACCTCCGATCACGGCGAACTCTTCGGCGAACATGGGCTTTGGGAACATCACAATTCGCTCTACCGTCCGGTCATCTATGTGCCGCTCATCATCTGGTATCCCAAAGCCGTGCCGCAGAACCTGCGCATCGAGACGCCCGTCTCCAACGCCGCCCTGCCCGCCACCATGCTCGACTTGCTCGGCGAACCTGCGCAGGACCTCTTCCCCGGTCCCTCGCTCGCGGAACTCTGGCGCGACCCCGCCTCGGCGGCTCGCTTCCCGGACCCGATTGCTGAGATGGCGGAATCGCCCTGGGTCAACCCGAATCATCTTTCCATCAAGGGCGATATGGTCAGCGTGATTTCCTCCGACTGGCAATACATCGAACACGAATACAACGGCGTCGAACTCTACAACCTGAAGGACGACCCCGACCAGTTGCACAACCTCGCCGCCAAACAGCCCTCGGCGCTGAACCAACTCAAACAGTATTACCTCGACGCCATCGCCAAACTCGGTCTCACCTGGCCCTACGACATCGAAAAATGAGTACGGATATCGCGTAACGGGCGTTTTCTAACGCCGACTCTGCACCCAATGAAATGAAATCCTCTTACTCTCAACCTCCCGCCTCCTCCAAAGACCTCTTCACGCTTGCCGCTGCCGCCGGCTTGACGACCGGGCTTGTGGAGGGGCTACTGCTTTTTGGTCTGGCGCGTGCCGCTCTGCTCACCTGGCGTTTGCAAAACCGCGCCTACTGGTACGAAACCCTCTGGATCGCCCCGCTGGTGGACCTCGTCCTGTTCATGCTGGCGGGCGCAGTCTTTGTACTGGCGAGCCGCCTCTTTCCGCGTCTGCCGGTCAGGAAGATGGCGTGGGGAGCATTCGCCTTTCTCGCCGTGTTCGACTGGCTCTTTATCGTCCTGTTCGGCAAAATCTCCCTCTTTGCCATCTTCATTCTTGCCGCAGGAATTGCCTATCAGGTTTTCAGTTTCATCGCCAAGCGCGAAGCGGCGGCGACCCGTCGCCTCACTCAAGCCCTTCCCTGGCTGGCGGGCGTGACCATTGCCGTCCTCCTCATCAATCAGGGCGGCGCCTGGCTCAATGAAAAAATCCGCACTGCCCGCCTGCCTCAAGCCGCGCCCGGCGCGCCCAACGTCATCGTCATCATTGTGGACACCCTGCGCGCTGACCATCTCTCCTCCTACGGCTACAAGCGCGACACCACTCCGTTTATAGATAGCCTCGCCGCCGAAGGCGTCCGCTTCGAGACCGCCATTGCCCCCTCCTCCTGGACCCAGCCCGTTCACGCCTCCATGTTGACGGGGCGCTACACCTACGAACATCACGCGGAACTCACGCCCCTCGACAATACCTACCCGACCATCGGCGAAGTCATGCAGGCGAACGGCTACCGCACCGCCGGCTTCTCGGCGAACACGCTCTTTTTCACCCGCCGTCACGGTCACGGGCGCGGCTTCCTGCACTTCGAGGACAACTACCAGTCCGTGACCGATGCGTTTTTCAATTCATCCCTCTACGGCTTCCTCTTCGACTTCTACGGCTTGCGCAAAGCGCTGAACTATGAAGGCGTTCCCAACCGTGTCCTTGCCTCCGACATCAACGCCGCCGCCCTGAACTGGGTGGATGGGGGAGAGCAGCCCTTCTTCGTCTTCTTGAACTACTTCGACGTGCACGACCCCTACACTCCGCCCGAACCGTATCGGAGCAAGTACGCCTCCGTGCCGAACCCTGGCGGCTTGGTCAACGGATTTGTCGAACGCTACTCTCCCTCGCTCACGCCCGAACAGATTCAATCCGAAATAGATGCCTACGACGGCGCGATCGCCTATGTGGACGAACAAATCAAGGCATTGTTCAGCGAACTGGAGCGGCGCGGCTTGCTCGAAAACACCATCGTCATCGTTGCCGCCGATCACGGCGAATCGTTTGGCGAACACGGCATCCTTCAGCACAGCGCCTCGCTGTATTTGCCGGAGATTCACGTGCCGCTCATCGTTTGGGCGCCGGGACGCGTGCCGGCTGGCAAGACCATCCCCACGCCCGTCAGCCTTACCTCGCTGCCGTCCACCATTTTGGCGTTGCTTGGCAAAGACACACAACCCTTTCCTGCCCAGCCGCTCACCCTGCTGATGGATGACGCCATTGACCCAGCCGACTGGCGCGACCCCATCTCCGAGCTGGCGCACATGGTCGGCGCGGCGGAGGTCAATCCCTCCACGCACGGCGCAATCAAATCGGTGGTTGGCGCGGAAATGCAGTATATTACTCATGAGACCTTCGGCGAGGAACTCTACAACTGGCGGCAAGACCCGCAAGAGACGAATAACCTCGTGAACGACCCTGCCGCCCGCGACGCGCTCAACGGCTTCCGCCTGTACCTGAAAACGTTGCTTGGGAAACTCTTCCAACTTCCATGAAAAAACGTAAACTCAACCGCAGAGACTTTCTCAAACTCGCCGGCGCCGGTGCGGTGGTGGTCACGCCGGCGGCGCTGGGGGTGGGCGCAAAGTTCTATCATGACGCGCTGGGCGAAGTGCCGGTGGAACGTTCGCCTTACGTCGAAATCGTCCACACCGCCCGCCTCGACGGCTCCGTGCCGCTGCTTCTGGTCGTGAACAAGGATTCTGCCAACCCGTTCGGGATGTACTTTACCGAAATCCTGCGCGCCGAAGGGCTGAACTGCTTCCACACGGCGGATCTTTCCACACTCCAGCCTGATTCGCTCCAACGCTACGAAGTCGTCATCCTGGCAGAGACCTCCCTCACCACGGCGCAGCGGGAAATGTTCACCGCCTACGTCTCGCGCGGTGGACGCCTCGTCGGCATGAGACCGGCTGAGGGTTTGGAATCAGTTTTCGGCGTGGAAAGAAGCGCGGGCGTCTTCCTCGAAGGGTACCTCAAGACCGAGTCCGCCCATCCTGCTGCCGCGGGCATTTCTCCCGCTTCCCTGCAAATTCACGGCGAGTCGCATCTGTTCACGCTGGCGGGAGCGCAGCCTGTCGCCTGGCTCTACGCCGACCGCGACACGCCGACCGAAAACCCCGCCATCACCCTCAATGCCTTTGGCGAGGGGCTGGCGGCGGCGTATGCCTTTGACTTGGCGAAGAGCATCGCCCTTATGCGGCAGGGCAACCCGAAGTTGATTGACCAGGACAACGACGGGCTGGAGGGCGTCCGCACGGTGGATAAATTCGTCGGCTGGATTGACCTCGAGCGCATCCACATCCCGCAGGCGGACGAACACCAGAGGCTTTTCGTCAACCTGCTGATGCAGTTGAGCCGCAAGCCTCTGCCGCGCTTGTGGTACTTCCCCGAAGACAAAAAGACTATACTCATCGCCACCGGCGACTCGCACATGAACCCTGCCAACTTCATCGAAGACGTGCTGACCCGCGTGGAGGCGCGCGGCGGTCACTTCACCGTCTATTACGCGCCGCAAATCGTCAGCGACATCGGGCGCGCCGAACGCCTGGCGCGTTTCTGGCTGACGGATAATGTGCCGCTGATTTCGGATATTCTCGGCGATGAATTCGGCTCGCCCACGCCGCTCATGGTGGACGGCTGGCGCGCCCGCGGGCATGAGATTGCCTTGCATCCCTACGTGGACCACGCCCTCGAAGGCGGCTGGCTCGAATACTGGAAGGAGTTCACGGGCAGAGGCTACGCCCCCGTCCCGCACACCGTCCGTACCCACCGCGTCTTGTGGAGCGGCTGGACGGAAACCGCGCGCGTGCAGGCGGCGCTCGGCATCCGCATGAACCTCGACTATTATCACGTCGGTCCGTCCCTGCAAAAGAAAAACGGCGAATGGGCAAACGGTCATCTCACCGGCAGTGGACGCCCGATGAAATTCGTGGACGAACAGGGACGCATCCTCGACATTTACCAGCAACTCACCCAATTCGCCGACGAACACCTCATCCCCATGGATGTGCCCGGCTGGGGCGGCTGGCCCCGTCTCACTGCACAGCAGGCGGTGGAAGTTGCCAAAGACCTGCTCGACCACTCCCTCAGCGGCGATTATTGCGCCCTCTGCGGTCAATTCCACGTGGACCCCTTTCAGATGGGCGGCGACCCCGCCGAAAAAGGCGGCATCTTCCTCGAAGGCACGCTCGACTACGCCAAAGAACGCGGCATCCCCATCCTCTCCGCGCAGGAATGGCTGGCTTTTACTGACTTGCGCCACAACGCCGACTTCACCGATGTGACCTGGGACTCCGCCGCCTCCACCCTGACTTTCAAACTGCTCCCGCCCAACCAGCCTGCTGCTACGCTGACAGTTCTTTTGCCCGCCCGCCACGCCGATAAGACCCTGACCTCTGTACTTGTGGACGATGTAACGACCTCGTTGAACACTCGTCTTGTCCTTGGCGGTGTGGAATATGCTTTGCTCATCGTCAGCGCACAGGAACATTTCATCCAGGCGGTTTTCTCGCAGCGCGACTTGTAACTTGTAACGCGACATTAATGTCGCGCTACGAAATGCGGCAGTATTGTCGCGCTACGAAATGCGGCGGTAATGTCGCGCTACGAAATGCGGCGGTAAGCCGGATGTGCAAGACAAATCTCGCCCTGCCGCGTAAGGCAAATTTCTGACAACTTAGACCGACTCTTAAAGGAGAGAATCATGGGGAAGCGGCTATCGAACAACCGAACAAGGCTCCTATGGCTGGCTGGCATCCTGCTCGTTTATTTTCTTGTCTTTCACAACCTGACGCGCTTTCCCATCCCCTGGTTCGATGAAGGCTCGCATCTGCACGTCCCGAAGACGCTGGTGAAATACGGCGTCTATGCCGACATCAGCAGTGAGGGGTTTCGCTACTACGGACCCACCATCGGCGTCGGTCCGACCGTCATGCTGCCCATTGCGGCGGCGTTCAAACTCTTTGGCATTGGCTTGCTGCAGGCGCGGCTGGTCATGGCGCTGTATTTGCTTGCCGCCATCTACACGTTCTACCGTCTCGCCGATCACCTGGCAGGGAAATGGACGGCATGGCTTGCGCTTGCCCTGCTGCTTTCCTCGCGCAGTGTGTTGTTCCTCCAGTATGGGCGGCAGTTGCTGGGGGAGGTGCCGGGTATCTTTTTCATCTTCCTTGCTCTGTACTTGTGGTTCTCCCGCTGGAACGAAAACGACTGGAAGCGTCTTGCGCTGATCGGTCTGTTCTTCGGGCTGGCGATGGTCACGAAGTATCAATATCTGCTGTTCCTTGCGCCCACACTCATCCTTTCCTGGCTGTTGGATATTTTCTATTACAAGACCTCCACGCATCGCAACTTTCTCATCCCCGGCATCGTGGCGGCGGGAAGTTTCGGCATCTGGCAATTGCTCACGCTTCAATACCTGGGACCTTCCACCACCTTGGAAAACCTGGCGCTTCTGCGGGCTTCTGCCGAGGGGGCAGCGTTCAACTTCAGCCTGACCCAGCTCGACGCCAACTTTGGCGAACTGACCTCCCGCGCCGTGTACCTGGGGGCGCTCTCTCCCGCCCTCGTTTACGGTTTTCTGATTTCCCTGCCGCGCACCCGCGAGGGACAAAAATGGAGCGTGCTCTTCCTGCTCGCCGCGTTGAACCTGGTCTGGTTTGTAGTCGCTTCCATCGGCTGGATACGCTATGCCTTCCTTGGTCTTGTCCTGGCGAGCATCTTCATCGCCCGTCTGTTTTGGGTGTTGACCGACGGCTTCCGTTTCGATTGGAGCGCCGGCTGGTTCCGTTCTTTATTCGAGACGAAGAACGCTCCCCGCCTCGCCCTCTCTTTCTGGCTGGCTGCCATCATCCTGATTCCATTCGGCAAAACCGCGCTGGATATCGCCGCCCCGCCTCCGCCCTATGCCATGCAGATGGCGGCGTATCTCAACGAAAACCTCCCGCTCGATGCCGTCATCGAAACCTGGGAACCCGAAATGGGCTTCCTCACCGACCACAACTATCACTACCCGCCCAACGCCCTGCTCGCCGTGGCTGTGGATCACGTCTATTACAACGGCGAACCGGTGCAGGAACACTACGATTTCGTCCAAACCGAAAAGCCGCCGTATTTACTGGCGGGCGTATTCTCCAAGTGGACGGAACTCTATCCGCTCGAGGAACTCATGGACGAATACGAATTGATTGCCACCTTCGGCGATTATGACCTCTACCGCCGGGTGGAAAAGTGATTGGAGTTGCAGCGATGGAACGATTGCTGGTTTTCCTGCTTCTGACCGCGATCGCCGCGCTCTATATTGTGGGGGAGCGGCGCGGCGAAAAACGATGGATGACCCTTGCCTCCGCTCTGTTTGCCGTCTATGCGGCTGGGTGGGTGATGTTCATGGTCTATGTGTGGTTCAACCACATCAACTTTCCGCTCAATTTGGAGGCAATGGAACTGCTGGTCGTTCAACACCTCCAGCGTCTCATGGCTGGGCTGCCGATCTATGTCGAGCCGTCGCCCGATTTCGTCACCCTGGCGTATGCGCCCCTGTACTACTATTTTTCCGTCCCGTTTGCCTGGGTGTTCGGCGCAAACCTGTTCACGATGAGGCTGGTCGCCGTTTTGGGGATGCTCGGCGCAGGGATTGTCCTCTTTGCGGCGGTCAAAAAGCAGACCTCCTCGAACTGGTGGGCGCTCATGGCGGTTGGACTTTTTGCGGCGGCATACCGCGCCATGGACACCTACCTCGATAACGCCCATTCCGATTCCTGGCTGTTGTTTCCCGCCCTGCTGGGCTGTTACCTCATTGACTTGAAGCGTTCCCGCGCGGTGAATTTGCTGGGCGTGTTCCTCTTCATCGTTTCATTCTGGTTCAAACAGCACGGCGCCATCTTTGCCGTTGGCGGCGTGCTGTACCTGACCTGGCGCGACGGCTTGAAAAATTCCTGGATGTATTGGGCGCTGGCGGGACTGCTCGGTCCCGTCTTGTATGCGCTCGCCCCCTCCCTGGGGCTTGGACCCTGGTTCCACTATTACACCCTGACCGTTCCCAGTCATTGGAGCGCGGTCACGTTTGGCGGACTCAAACGTTACATCGGTTATGCGGTCAAGAATTACTTTGCGCTCGCCGCAGCGGGAGGGATTGCCTCCCTGTATTTTCTGGTCAAAAAATGGCGGGATGTCAGCATTTGGTACTTTATGCTTCCCTTTGCCATGTTGACCGGCGTGATGGGCGCGTTCGACGAAGGCTCCAACAACAACATCTTCATACCGATGGCAACGTGGTTCATCCTGACCGGCGTCCTGGGCTTGCATTATCTGATTGAAAATTTTGCGCCGATGAAGAAGTGGGGAGTGCACCTGCTGGCGTTGAGCGCCTCCTTTGCCCTGCTTTTCTACAATCCCACCTCCGTGCTGGTTTCCCCCCGGGCGACGGAAGCGTACCGCGATTTGGTTCAATATCTGAACTCGCTCGATGGACCGGTCTATGCGCCCTGGATCGGACCGTTGGAAAGCGGCTACGAATTTTTCCCAGCCGTACATTGGGTGCCGATGGAAGACATCATCCGCGGTCCCGGCGTGGATACCTACAATCATCCCGTCACACGCGGCTTGCTCGAAGCGGTCATCCATCCCGCAGGTCCCGCCTATATTTTGATGAACTACCCGCTGGAAAACGACCCGCTGCTGGGATTCCTTACGGAAGAATACAAACTCAAGGAAGACCTGGGCGACCGCTTTGCGCCGCTCTCCACCCTGCCCAAACGCTTCAACCTCGACTATCCCCGTTACCTGTATGAATACGCCCCGCAGAATCCCTGACCTGTTCTGCCAAGTAACTGCCAACCATATTGAAACTGAGTTGTTGCGCCAGTCCGAAGGACTTCCATAAACTGAGCAGGCGGCTTCAGCCCCCTCACAGCGGTCTGAGCAGTAACTCTGCCAGGCAGATTGAGATAACATGACCCGACATCACTCGCACGTCACCCTGAACAGCGAATACGCCCGAAACCGCGCCGGCGACGGAAAGAACCTCTCCCTCACCCGCCGCGAGTTCATGAAGACCGGCATGGTGCTGCTGAGCGGCGCTGTCCTGCCGCAGTTCCTCGCCGACCTGAGCGCCGCAGGCGTGGCGCAGGAATTCAGCGGCAAACGCATCTACATCGCCCCCGACGACCACACCGACCTCTTCTGGTCTGCCGACCTGCCCGCCTACGAGCAAGCCTTCCTCGACATGCTCGACTACTACCTCGACCTGGCAGACCGCACTCAAAACGAACCGCCCGAATTCCAAAGCCGCTGGAACTGCGACGGCAGTTTCTGGGTGTGGGTGTATGAGAAGCGCAAATCACCCGCCGAATTCAACCGCCTCATCGAACGCATCCGCAGCGGACATATCAGCATGCCGCTCAACGCCCTGTGCGTCTGCCTGGGCGGCGCGCCTGCCGAGGCAATTCTGCGCGGCATGTACTACCCCGGCAAACTGGAGCGCCGCCACAACCTGCGCTTCCCCATTGCCTACTCCATGGAAAACCAGACCCTGCCCTTCGGGCTGGGCGCGCTCTGGGCTGGCTCCGGCGCCACCTTCAGTTGGAAGGGCATCTGCGACTGCGCCACCAAAGTCCCCGACGCCTGGGACCGCGAACACGACATCTACTGGTGGGTCGGCGCAGACCGCAGCCGCATCCTGATGAAGTGGAACTCCATGCTCACGGGCAATCAGGGCATGGGCGGCTACGCCGAAGCGCGCCGCCCGCAGGATGTGGTGCTCTACGTGGACTCCGACGAAGCCTTCAAAGCCCGCTATCCCTATCAGGTCATCGGCGCGTTCGGTCACGGCTGGGACGACCTGCAAACCCAGACCGACGAATTCGTGACCGCCGCCAAGACCCTCTCCAATCAAAACTTCAAGGTCATCGTCTCCAACGAAATAGACTTCGCCCAAGACTTCGAAAAGACCTACGGAAACGACATCCCCTCCCTCTCTGCCAGTTTCGGCAACGAATGGGACCTCGACTGCGCCAGCCTCGCGGAAGTCTCGGCGCGGGTCAAACGCGCGGTGGAAAAACTGCGCACCGCCGAAAGCCTCGCCTCGCTCGTCTCCCTCCAGCGAAACGACTTCATGAAAGGGCGCGAAGCCGCGCGCGATCAGGCTTGGATGAACCTGGGCATGTACTGGGAACACAACTTCCAGGGCGCGCCCTGGGAAAACCACGTCCAAAGCAGCATCGCGTGGCATCGCAAAGCGGCGGGCGAGGTCGAGGCATACGTCAATTCCCTGCACGACGACGCGCTCCAATCCCTCGGCGGGCTGATTCGAAAGAGCGGCGCGAACGAACGCTTCTTCGTCTTCAACCCGCTGGGCTGGGCGCGCACCGATTACGCCGATTACCCCTACGACGGCGCGGAGCCGTTCCACGTCGTCAGCGTGGAGGAGGATCGGGAAACGCCGAGCCAGGTCATCGTCAAGGATGGGAAGCGCTGGCTGCGCATCTTGGCGGAAAACGTCCCCTCCGTCGGCTATAAAGTCTTCGAGATTCGCGCGGGCGCGGGTCAGCCGTTTTCCAGTGAGATGAACGTGAGCGGCGGCGTCATCGAAAACCGCTTCTACAAACTGACGGTGGACGGACGCGGCGCAGTGACCAGCCTGATGGACAAGACGCGCAGCCGTGAACTGGCGGCGGAAGTGGACGGACGCTTCATCAACGACCTCGGACCGGCTTCCGGCAAATTGACCGTGGAACACGCTGGAGCCGTCTCTGCCACCCTGCTCGCCTCAGCCGATTCTCCGCTCGCGCATGAAACGCGCATCACGCTGTTTCGGGATATTGACCGCATCGAAATCCGCAACGACATTGTGCAGAACTTCAACGCCACCACCACTTGGGGCTTCGGCTTTGCCCTGCCAAACCCCGACGTGCATCACGAGGAGGTCGGCGCGGTTTTGCGGGCGCGGCTGACCACCGACGGCGGACATTACTCGCCGCGCAACGCCCGCTACGATTGGCTGACCCTCAACCATTTCGTGGATGTGAGCGGCGAAGGCGCGGGCGTCACGCTCTCGAACGCCGACTGCTATTTCATGAAGGTTGGAAACAGCACGGTGGAAAATTTGGACACGTCCACGCCGCAGGTCTCTGTGCTGGTGGGCGGCAACAACTTGAACGGCGGCGGCGTGCTGGGCGACCAGGGCGGGGACGAGCGTTTCCTTCAGCGCTTTGCCCTGCGCCCTCACGAAGGTTACGACCCCGTCTCCGCGATGAAGTTTGCGCTCGAACATCAAAACCCGCTTACGGCGGGGCGTGTGGCGGGCGGCGACGCCTACCCCGAAGCCTCGTTCTCCCTGCTTTCGCAAGTCAACCCGAGCGTGCTGCTATGGGCGCTCAAGCCGGCGGAGGACGGTCTCGAAAGCGGCTTGGCGGTGCGCGTGTGGAATCTGTCGGAGCGGGCGGAGAGTCACTCGCTTTCGTTGGAGGGCGGCATCGCCGAGGCTTTGTTGCTCACCCACATCGAAACCCCGGCGGCAATCGCAAACGTGGAAGACGGCAGGCTGGTGGACCTCATCAACGCCCAGCAAATCAAGACCTACGCTCTCTTCCCCTCGGCATTGCCCTATCGTCCCGATACCAGCGGGCTGGAACGCGCCACGGCAACGCCCGCGGCGGGTACGACGCCGCCCCCTCCCGCCGCCACAGAAACGGCAAAGCCGCCTGTTGTACCTGTAACGAATACGCCACAACCGCCGTCATTTACACAGACTTCAGAACCCGCCGAACCCGGCGGCAAGGGATGTCTGTTCGGCTGGTTGTCTGTTTTGGGCTTGTTGAAGTAACCGCTGTCGAAGATTGCCCGTCTCGGTAAACGTGACTTTATCCACTTGCGGCGGGCAGCATCACACGCTACGATGGAAAGCGAAGCGAAACATCTTTCGCGCAGGATGCGCTCTCTGACGCATCCGCTGGCATAATCAATAACTCATCTTGCGCAGTTACTTCGTAGCGCGACACATCGTCCCTGCAAGGGGATTCATGTCGCCTCAAAATGCGAGATACCCTTCGGCAGGCTCAGGGCAAGAATCTCGCACTACCGCGTAACATGAGTCAATAAAACGGAGGAATGATCATGGACCAGGTCAGGATTGGCGTCATCGGAACCGGCAGAATGGGACAAAGCCACTGCCGCGTGTATTCAAACTTGAGGCACGCAAAATTCGTCGGAATTTGCGACGCGAACGCCGAAGTAGGCAGAGAAATGGCGCGCCGGCATGAAGTCTCGTTTTTCAGGGAGGTGGATGCCCTGCTCGAAAACGTGGACGCCGTCAGCGTTTGCACGCCCACGCCCTATCACTACGAAATCGTGAAGCGTTGCCTGGATGCGGGCGTGCATGTCATGGTGGAAAAACCGTTCACCGAAACGCTGGAGCAGGCTGAGGCGTTGAAAGAAGCGGCGTCGAACGGCAAGACAATCATCCAGGTGGGGCATATCGAAAAGTTCAACCCCGCCTTTATCGAACTTCGCAAAGTGCTGGAAGGGATGGACGTTCTGGCGATGAACTTCAACCGCCTGAGCCCCTTCCAGGGCAGCAACGTGGACGTGGATGTCGTCCTCGATTTGATGATTCACGACATCGGGCTGGTGGTGGATTTGTTCGAGCATGAACCCCTCTCGATGGATGCGCACGGCTTTGCCGTCTTCACCGACAGCATTGACTACGGCATGGCGATTTTGAAATACGCGCCCGAAATCCTGCTTACCCTCACCGCCTCGCGCGTGACCGAGCAGAAGATTCGCGCCATTTCGGTCACCACCCGCGATGCCTACATCGAAGCGGATTTGCTCCACAAAACCATCGAAGTTCACCGCCGCACCCTGGGCGATTACGTCAACCAGAAGAACAGTCACAAATACCGCCAGGAGAGCCTGATCGAACGCATCGTCGTCCCGACCATGGAACCGCTGTTCCTCGAATTGCAGGATTTCGTCACCTGCGTTGCCGAGGGCAAGACCCCCCAGGTCACCGCCGCAGACGGCTACAACGCCCTGCGCTTCGTCCTGCTCCTGCGCGACAAAATTTTAGAGTCCAGAAGGGTTCAAAACAAGGTATGAAACTTTCGATAGTCGTTCCCTGCTTTAATGAGGAAGATAACATCGGAAAACTGAAGGACGAATTCTTCCCAGTGGTCGAAAACCTGCTGGGAAACCCCGTGGATGGCAAACCGATTGACGCAATCGAAGTCATCTTCGTGGATGATGGCAGCCGCGACAACACCTACAGCGCCTTGAAGCAAGCCTTCGGCGCGTACTCGCACCCGTCCATCGAGGTCAAGTTCGAGAAGCACGAGGTCAATCGCGGGCTGGGCGCGGCGATGCGCACCGGCTTCAAAGCAGTCAGCGGCGACATCGTCGTCACCACCGACAGCGACGGCACATATCACTTTTCCACCATTCCCGCCATGCTCGAACATCTCAAAGGGGATGTCGCCATCGTCACCGCCTCGCCCTATCATCCGAAAGGGGAGGTGGTGGGCGTGCCGGGCTACCGCATCTTCCTCAGCCGCGGCTCGTCCCTGCTCTACCGCATTTTGCTTAGTTGGAAGGTGCACACCTACACCGCCCTCTACCGCGCCTACCGCCGCGAAGTGATTGACCGCATCCCCTTCGCCGCCGACGACTTCCTGGGCGGCACCGAACTTATGGTCAAAGCCATGCTCAAAGGCTACCGCGTGGACGAGTTCCCCGCCGCCCTGCACCGCCGCATGTTCGGCGTCTCGAAGGCGAAACTGCTCAAGACCATCAAATCGCATCTCGGTTTTCAGGCGCGGCTGGTGCTGCACCGCCTTCATCTCCGTTCCATGTTTGCCGATTGATTGAACTCATGCAGGAGACCCCTCCTGCTTTTTTATGAAAGGAAACAAACCTATGGGCGTAAGAATTCATCCGACCGCCGAAGTGTCGGACAAGGCAAAGATTGGGGAGGGTTCCAGCATCTGGCATCATGCCCAGGTGCGCGAGAACGCTGTCATCGGCGAAAACTGCATCATCGGCAAAGGCGTCTATGTGGATGCGGGCGTCGTCATCGGCAACAACGTCAAGATTCAAAACTACGTCTCCGTCTATCACGGGCTGACCATCGAAGACGGCGTCTTTGTCGGACCTCACGTCTGCTTCACCAACGACATGCGTCCGCGAGCCGTCAACCCCGACGGCTCGCTCAAAGCCGCCGACGACTGGGTGTTGAGCGAAACCCGCGTCAAGCGCGGCGCGGCGCTCGGCGCCAACTCCACCATTCGCTGCGGCATCACCATCGGCGAGTGGGCAATGGTCGGCTCCGGCAGCGTCGTCACGAAAGACGTGCCTGCCTATGGCTTGGTGTATGGCAACCCGGCGCGCCTGCATGGCTTTGTCTGCCCGTGCGGTGAAATCACCGAAAAGCGCTCGCAGAACGAACAGACCGTCACCGTCCAATGTCCAAAGTGCAAACGCACGCTGGACATTTCCATTCAAGATTGGGAGAAACTGAAATGATCCACATGGCAAAACCCCAAATGGGGGCAGAAGAAAAGCAAGCCGTTTTGGAAGTTCTGGATTCCGGCATCATTGCCCAGGGTCCGCGCGTCAAAGCGTTCGAAGAGGGCTTTGCCCAAATGTGCGGCGTCAAGCACGCCGTTGCCACCTCCTCCGGCACCACCGCCCTGCACGTGGCGATGCTGGCGCACGGCATCGGCGAAGGCGACGAGGTCATCACCTCCGCGTTCACCTTCATCGCCTCCGCCAACAGCGTCCTCTACGCCGGCGCGAAACCGGTCTTTGTGGATATTGACCCCCGCACCTTCAACCTGGACGTGAACCAAATCGAAGCCGCCATCACGCCCCGCACGAAAGCCATCCTCCCGGTTCATCTCTACGGGTTAGCCTGCGACATGGACCCCATCATGAGCCTCGCCGAAAAGCATGGACTGGCGGTCATCGAGGATGCCTGCCAGAGTCACGGCGCAACGTACAAAGGGAAGAAGGTCGGCTCGTTCGGCACGGGCACCTTCTCGCTCTACCCGACCAAGAACATGACCTCGGGCGAAGGCGGCATGATCACCACCAACGACCCAGCCATTGACGAAAAGAGCCGCGTCCTCCGCCAGCACGGGATGCGCGTGCGCTACTATCACGACGAACTCGGTTTCAACTTCCGCATGACCGACATCCACGCCGCCATCGGCTTGGCGCAGCTGCAAAAACTGGAACAGTTCAACGCCAAGCGTCAGGCGAACGCCAAATTCCTGAGCGAGAACCTGAAAGGCGTGGTCACGCCCTATGTGCCGGAAGGATGCACGCATGTCTTTCACCAGTACACCATCCGTGTGCCGGATGGGAAGCGCGACGCATTGCGGGCTCATCTTCAGGAAAAGGGCGTCGGTTCTGAGGTGTACTATCCCGTTCCCATTCACAAGCAGAACTATTACGTCAAGGAATTAGGCTATAACCAGACCCTGCCCGAAACAGAAAAAGCCGCGACCGAGGTGCTTTCCCTGCCGGTGCACGCCGGACTCACTCCCTCCGACCTGGAGGTCATCGTTTCGGCTGTGAACGAATTCATGGCTTGATGCAAAACGCCGCATGAAAATCGCCTACGTCCTCCCCTATGTCCCCAACCTGATACGGACGCGTCCCTATAACCTGATTCTCCAGTTGGCGGCGTTGGGGCATGAGGTGACTGTCTTTACGCTCGGCTCGGGAGCGCAGGATGAACGGGATGCAGACGCCCTGCGCTCCCGAGGCGTGTCTGTGGTCTATGAGACACAGCCGCTCTGGCGTTCGTTGTGGAACAGCCTGCTGACGGTTCCTTCGCGCCGCCCGCTTCAAACGGTGTACAGTTGGAATTTGCGGCTGGCTGGGGAACTGGTCAGACAGTTGAACGCGGGGACGTTCGACATTGTGCATGTGGAGCATTTGCGAGGCTCGCGTTACGGTCAATACGTCAAGTCGAAACTGCCGCAGGTGCCGGTGGTGTGGGACAGCGTGGACTGCATCAGTTATCTGTTCGCTCAGGCGGCAAAACATGGAACGGGAGGGTTGTTCGGCAGGTTCGTCACGCGCTTCGAATTGAACCGCACGCGGCGTATGGAAGGACGGCTCATCGGCGAATTCGACCACGTGCTGGTCACCTCGGAGACAGACCGCAACGCCCTGCTCGACCTGGTCCCGTCCGGCGTTCACCCGGCGCCCGTCTCGGTTCTGCCGAACGGCGTGGATTTGGATTTCTTTCGCCCCAATCCCGAGGTCCAGAGAGAAGCGGAGACGTTGGTCTTCAGCGGCAAGATGAGTTATCACGCGAACGTCTCGATGGTGAAATATCTTGCGGCGGAGATTATGCCGAGGGTCTGGCGGGAACGGTCCGAGGTCCGATTGGTGATCGTGGGGAAGGACCCGACCCCGGAGGTCCGCGCCTTGGGAGCCGATTCCCGAGTCACGGTGACAGGCACAGTGGCGGACATCCGCCCGTATTTGTGGCAGGCGGCGGTGGCGGTGGTCCCGCTGGTGTATGGGGCGGGCATCCAAAACAAGATTTTGGAGGCGATGGCGTGCGGAACGCCGGTGGTAACGACCTCCCGCACGCTTTCTGCTCTGGAGGTAACGCCGGGGCGGGAACTGCTCGCGGCGGATGGGGCGGAGGCGTTTGCGAAAGCGGTGTTGACCTTGCTGGGGGAAAAAGGGCGGCGGGAGGCGGTGGGGGCAGCGGGAGCCGAATATGTGCGCCGCCGCCACAGTTGGAAGTCCATCACGGAGCGGATGGTGGGACATTATCTCGAAGCGTCCCATCGGGGATGAGCGGTTGAATTGCGTGTATACATTTTGGGGGCAGAAAAAGCCGGGGGATTTGATGTAACTTCTCGTTGAATTTATCCGTCCTGCTTACAATTATGCAAGTTTTGGCTTGGTGTGGCTGTATTTAAATAGACTCACCTTACGCGGTAGCGCGAGATTTATCTCGTGTTTTCAGGCGACATGAATCCCCTTGCAGGGACGATGTGTCGCGCTACGAGAAAACTGCGTAAGGTGAGTTAAACAGAGTGTGAGGAGAAAACATGATGGCTGGTCGAAAATTATTTTCCTTATTTGTCCTTTTGGTGGTTGTTTTCAGTCAATTTGCCCAACCTCATCGAGCCTCTGCCGCCACCATCCGTTATGTAGCGGCATCCGGCGGGTTGGATACGGGTCAGTGTGATAGTTGGGCAAACGCCTGTACCTTACAGCGGGCGCTCTTTGTTGCCGGGGGCGGCGATGAGATTTGGGTTCAGCAAGGAACGTATAAGCCGACAAGTGGAACAGACCGTTCTGCTTCGTTTATCATCCCGGACGGCGTGGCGGTGTATGGCGGTTTTCTTGGTACAGAGACTGCCCGCGACCAGCGCAATCCCAACCCTGCCAACACAATTCTGAGCGGCGAAATTGGCGATCAGAATCTGCTGACGGATAATTCGTTCCATGTAGTTACGATTGATAACGCCGGCGCTGCCACCCGGCTGGACGGTTTTACGATTACGCGCGGCTATGTGGCGGATGCGGATGGGAATCCGTATGGGGGCGGCATTTACATCACCAACAGCAGTCCGGTTCTGAACAATCTCATCATTACAGAGAACCGGGCAGGGAATACGGTGGGAAGCGGCGGCGGCGGCGTGTACATTGATGACACTGACGGGCTTCCTTTGATTACCCCCACGATTTCCAATGTGACGTTCTTGAACAACTATTCCGGGCGCGGCGGCGGGTTGTTCAGCCAGCGAAGCAGTCCGGTTTTGACCAATGTGGTCTTTCAGGGGAATCAGGCGCTGGCAACCGGCGGGGGAGGGGCGAACTTTCAAACCTTGAACGCCACCGACCCGGCTATCAACCCGGTGCTTACAAATGTGTCCTTTATCAACAATACTGCCACAGGCGGCGGTGGGATGTTCCTGGGGAACAGCACCGGCTCGCTGACCAATGTCACGTTCAGCGGCAATGTTGCCAACCGGCGCGGCGGCGGTTTGCTGCTGGAGTTCAGTTCCGTTGTGCTGACGAACGTCACGTTTTACAACAACACGTCGAACAACAACCTTGCCGACCCGAAGGGTGGAGGCGGGGTGATGGTGATTGCCAGCAACCCTACGTTGAACAATGTCACCTTCAGCGGGAATACCAGCAACGCGAACGGTGCGAGCGGCGGCGCCATGCGGGTTGTCAAAGATCCGGCAAGCCCGACTGTCAGCAACCCACTGATTCGTAGTGCCATCTTCTGGGGTGACAACTCCACCGAGATTACCAGCGACGGAACCGGCAGTATCACCGTCAATGACAGCATCGTACAGGGCGGATGTCCCTCGGGGGCAACCTGCACGAACGTATTGAACTCCAATCCGCAACTTGGGGCGCTCGCCAGCAACGGCGGCTTCACGCAGACCATGGCGCTTGGGCTTGGAAGTCCCGCCATTAATGCCGGGAACAATTCCACCTGTGCGTCTGCCGATCAACGCGGCGTGGCGCGCCCGCAATGGTCAACGTGCGATATGGGGGCATTCGAAGCGGGCGCTCACATTGATAATGCCGCTTCCGACTTCAGCGCCGGAACGGTGGGGAGCTGCGTGGTGGACAACCTGATTGGCGACGGGGCGGTGCGGCTGAACCTGCCTGGTTCGACGACCTGCACGTTCGAGTCGCGGGTGTTCGATGCGGGCGACTTGGTGGACTGGGTGGAATTGGATTGGACGGGCAGCACGCCTGCAGGGACGAGCATCGAGTTGCAGGTGCGCACGGGCAACGCGGACGGGACGTGGACGCTGTGGCAGTTGGACCAGTCGCCGCTGAACAATTTTGGCGGGCAATACATACAGTATCGCGCCGTTCTGACGACGACGGACAGCGGACAGACGCCGGTGCTGGAGGCGGTGACGCTGCGGTATGTGCTGAAGGGGTATGCGGTGTTGAGTGCGCCGCTGGGAGTGCAGAGCAACTGGGATCGCGAATTTCGCTGGACGGGGCGGTCGGGAGCGACGAACTACCTGCTGGAAGTGTATCGGTCGGACAATGTGACAATGTTGTGGAAATGGTACACGGCGGCGCAGGTGGGATGTGACGCGGACACGAGCTGCGCGATTGCGCCGGCGGAGACGCTGGGGCTGGGGAACGGGGATTACAAGTGGCGGGTGGCGGACTACGACCCGACGAACGGGTATGGGATCCGGACGAACTTTGCGAATTTCACGCTGGTGGGAGCGTGTTACAGCCTGACGGTGAATGCCAATCCGAGTGTGGGAGGGGTGGTGACGAGCAGCGCACAGAACTGTACGGGAGGCTACACAGCGGGGAGTGTGGTGCAGGTGAGCGTGACGCCGAACGCGGGCTACGTGTTCACGGGCTGGAGTGGGGATGCGAGCGGGACGGCAAGCACTGTTTCGGTGACGATGGACGGGAACAAGAGTGTGACGGCGAACCTGCGCGGGAACACGCTGGTGTCGCCGTCTGGCACGCTGACCACGTGGAGCAATGTATTCAGTTGGACGGGGCACGCGCAGGCGACGCATTATCTGCTGGAGGTGCGGAAGGCGGATGATACGGTGGTGTTGTGGAAGTGGTACACCTCGTCGCAGGCGGGGTGCGCGGGAGGGAGCGCCTGTTCGCTCTCGCCGGCGGAGTTGACGGGGCTGGCGAACGGCTCATACAAGTGGCGCATCCGCGACTATGGCGCGTATGGTTATGGTCCCTTTACACCGTTCATGAACTTTACACTCAGCGCCGCCTGTTACACTTTGACGGCGAGTGCAAATCCGGGTGCGGGAGGAGTGGTGACGACAAGCGCCCAGAACTGCGCTGGTGGGTATGTGGCAGGCAATGTAGTACAAGTAACTGTGATGCCGAATACAGGATACGTATTCACCGGCTGGAGCGGAGATGCGAGCGGGACGGCGACTACCGTCTCGGTGACGATGAACGGAAATAAGAGCGTAACGGCAAACCTGCGGGGAAACACCCTGCTGTCGCCTTCTGGAACGTTGACCTCGTGGAGCAATACATTTACCTGGACCGGGCATCCAACAGCAACGCATTATCTGCTTGTCGTGCAGCGACCAGACGATAGTTTTGTGCTATGGAAGTGGTACACAGCGTCACAGGCGGGATGTGCAGGGGGAAGTGCATGCTCGCTCTCGCCGGCGGAGTTGGCGGGACTGGCAAATGGCTCATACAAGTGGCGCATCCGTGACTACGGCGCTTATGGATACGGTCCCTTTACTCCGTACATGAATTTTACTTTGAGCCAATAATCCCTTTTAACCGTTTCATTCAGCATGGGCAGGCGCCAAGAGGCGACCTGCCCGTTTTATTTGAGCGGCGAAAACAAATGACAAAGGACACTATGATTCTTCCCCCTTTTGAGTATTATCTCAATAGAGATTGATGAAAAGCCGTTTTGACCGACCAATGAACGAAGTCGCTGTGAACTCCAGAGCTTTGTAACACTTCAACAGCCTTTTCGTCGTGTAAATATAAGAAATAGGAAGATAGTCGGTGTTTTCAAGGGATGATGGGAAAATAGAAATAAAACGACGCGATTGACGCTATTAGCCAATCTGGCAATTGAGACGGTGTTTCTCGTTCGTTGGCGGAGGAGTTTAGGTATGAACCCAATACGCTATCCACGTCTCTTTTGTGCTTTTCTGCTTTTGAGCATATTGATGGGGATGACGGGGATGCCTATGCAAATCGTTCGCGGGGCGGGTACGATCAGTTTGACGGGTATCCCTTACACCGAAAATTTCGATACTTTGGCAAGTTCTGGCGCGTCCAGCAGCGTACCGGTTGGGTGGGAATTCATCGAGACAGGCACAAATGCGAATACAACTTATACGGCGGGGACCGGCTCGAACAACACCGGCGATACCTATAGTTTCGGTTCAACGGGTAGTCCTGAGCGTGCATTTGGGGAGTTGACTTCTGCAAGCCTGATGACCACTCTGGGCGCTAATTTCACCAACGATACTGGCGCTGCCATTACCTCGATGATCATCCGCTATACGGGGGAACAGTGGCGGCTGGGAGCAGTGGGACGCACGGACCGGCTTGATTTCCAATACAGCATGGATGCAGCCAGCCTGGATACCGGCACGTGGGTGGACGTGGACGCTTTGGACTTCGTCGCCCCCGTTACCGGCGGAACGGTCGGCGCCTTGGATGGCAACCTTTCCTCCAACCGCACTTCCATGGCTTATAACCTGACCGGCTTAACCATTGCCAACGGCTCATCTTTTTGGATTCGCTGGAAATATCTTGACGTGTCGAACGGTGACGATGGATTGGCAGTAGACGATTTTTCCTTAATTCCTAATGCCATGCTTGACACCTCTGCTTCCGACTTCAGCGCCGGAACGGTGGGGAGCTGCGTGGTGGACAACCTGATTGGCGACGGGGCGGTGCGGCTGAA
>Ga0101944_10001186_pt1 | contig 58643 bp, 49 predicted proteins | sample DewCreD2012metaG_FD_75245 | JGI IMG/M metagenome (GOLD analysis project Ga0101944, IMG submission 75245) | Hot spring sediment bacterial and archeal communities from British Columbia, Canada, to study Microbial Dark Matter (Phase II) - Dewar... ...
AATGTTGTAATCTGACTATTTCTTTTTCTGACATAAAGTCTCCTTTCGTTTAATTATTAATATTAATATTAATTTACATTCAGAGACTTTATGTGTAAACCATGTCTGTCAGTTTTAGAAAAGAAATGAGTTACTCTTTAATCGAGCTCAAAAAAACCGAAGGGATTTTTAATGCCCTCGTTGGACAAATCCTTTCGGGTTTGAGCTCACCAGCGAGGGCATTTAAGTTTTGTTCTTTAATAATTTTCGCGCTTTTTCTTTAAATCATTTTTTAAAAGAAATGATTTATTCGAGCCGACTTTTTCGGAGGCGCGGCCAGCGCCTCCACCGACAGTGTTCTTTGGTGCGGACGAGAGGACTCGAACCTCCACGTCTTTTGGACACAGGCCCCTCATGCCTGCGCGTCTACCATTCCGCCACGTCCGCCTGTTTTTATTATTTTTCCATCGCTTGGTGCCGAGAGGGGGATTTGAACCCCCACCCTCATCGGACACGGTCCTGAACCGTGCGCGTCTACCGTTCCGCCATCTCGGCAGGGCAACGGTTACCTCTAATTTTAGCTGAAAAGAGTTTTTAAAAAGCGGGAGTTTATCAAACTCTATCGCAATAAAAACTATTTAAATTTTATCAAAATTATGCGTAATATTCCACAATAAACAAAATTGTCTAAAAGCGCCTGAAATCCTAAATAGATTATTTCTTTTTAAACGACTTAATTTCCGTTAAAATTTCTTTTTTTATTTTATTGACAAGTTTTTCAATTTCTTTTTCAAAATCATCGGCAATTTCTTCTTTCAAAATATCAATCAATTTTTCATCAGCGGGCGAGTTATAAAAATGAAGCAAAAAGTCGTCGTGTTTATCGGGATGAAGGCGATCGAGAATTAATTCTATAATTCGATTATGAAAGGTCTCTTCAATTATTTGAACAATTTCTTCTCTTTCTTCTTCTTCAAATTCAAGTTGGTCAAGTTTAAGAGTTACTTCTTCAATTTTAACTAAGTGGTCATAAAAAATTTTTGACATATTATCTGCTTGCCAAAGAGACTCTTTCTAAATTATATTCCAAAGGGCCCAAAGGAACATCTATTTCAGAATTATCAATAAAATATAAGATTACCGGGCCTTTTTGTTTTCCGACATTTAAGCCAAGATAAGCCATTACTTCAGGAGAGCCGCCAAAATGCTTTCCAGTCCATTTTGCGGGTCCAGCGTCGGCCACAACCGCAACAATCGCCCTTCCGTTTATCGGGTTAACGACTATTACCTTTCGATATCGATACCAATTATAAAGATATGAAAGCCTTTCATTCCAGTCTGGCAAATAAAGAGTTTGGACGGCGACGTAATATTTTTCCATTGCGATAACTTCAGGAGTCAACTCGTTTTTTGATTTAACAAAATATCCCCAAGCGCCAACTCCCGGAGTCATTCCCGCTTTCTGGTATTCGTCATGCAGGCTGATATTGTCTCCCGGAAATCTAGGCAAATGTTGTTCGGCCCCAATTAAACCATAAACATTATTTAATTTTGTGCTGCCAAGACTGGGAACAGCATGAATTCCAAAATATTGATGTAAGAGATGGCTTATTCTCATCTCTTGTTCTTCATTAAGCGGTTCAATTTTTTGAGGTAAAATTGACCTTAGTTTAAGCGATAGAGTTTTATTTAGATCGCCAACAACTTTTTCTTGGGCATAATATTTATTAAGGACGGGATTTAAATATTCAATTTTTGGCGAAGATAAAAAAAGAGAGCCGGCGATTGCGCCTGAGGCTAAAAGTTTAGTTGTCTGCTCTCTAATTTTGCTTGGAATTAATAAATTTTTTGTTTTAAGAAAGTCAAAGGCTTTGGGGTATTTTTTAAAAAGCGATTGTTCCGACGATAAATGTTTTAATTTAAGTCTTGCTCTTAAGTATTCTGAATCAAGTTTTGAGGGTCTGTTTGACATAATTTAATTAATTATGGCCAAACAACCCTTTTATGTCCAGTAAAAAAAATACTTAAGTCTTTATTTTTAACTATTTATTTTCCTTTAAAAAAATTTTGAACTTCATCGAACTGCAGTCGGTTGGAAAAATCGTCGTTAATTAAAGCTTCGTTTCCGCCCATTCCAAGATGCCAATAATTAAAACCAACTACCCCGGGTCTTTTTGCCGCGCCCATGCTTTTTATAACCTGTTGTTCAACGTTTTCCGCTCCAACGCTCCCCCACTCACTGATGATAATTGGAACTCCGGGATATTTTGTCATGACTTCATTTAAACCTTGTTCCATACTTTGTCCGATAAGTTCGGGATAATGATCTATGGCAAGATTTCCCATTTTCTGAATAGTTTCGTCTTCAAGAATTCCATCCCAATCGGGGTTATTGCTCCCCCAGGCCACAAAACCGTCAAATCCGTAATAACCGATTTTTATTTTTCCTCCCAGTCCAATATTTTTAAAGGCGTTTTCAGCTACATCGATAGCCTCTCTTAACCATTTATTAAAATTTTCCTTGTTTTCAAAAATACAAACATCCTGACTACAATAGGTAATTCCAAAAATTCCTCCGTTTTGGGGCTCGGGAATGGGAGTAAAGATATCGTCTTCTTTAAAAAGCAAAGCATTGTCTTTTATATAATTTGAAATCATCTGAAAATAATCGCCTTTTGTTTTTCGAGTATCGTAAATTCCCTCAAAAGCTAAAGGCATATGCCGATGCCATACTTTAAGCCCCTTTTTTCTAATGGCATCAACCCATTTTTGGGTATATTCAAGAGCGTTTCCACAACTTGGATTATCATAAGGAGTTTCAACCGCAACATAATTTGCGCCAAGTTCTTTCGCTTTGTCCACCCACTTTTCGATAAATGTTTGATCGTCTTGACTACAGACCTTATCTTTTGTTTCTTTCATTGAAGAAACGCTTTGAATTTCCCAAGAACCGTTAATCGTTGTCGAATCAGTTGGGGGAATTTCTGTTGGAATTGTTGATGGCATATTTGTTGGCGTATTTGTGGGAGTAACTGTTGGGGTCGATTCGGGAACTAGGGTTGGGGTTAAAATAGGGATAAAAGTTGGAGAAATTTTAGGCGCAAGAGCGGGAGTAATGGTTATAAAAATAGTCGGGAACGGAATATAAGTTACTTTTGTAAATTTCGGTTTAAATATTTTGAAATTAGATAAAATTGATCTTACTTTGGAGAAGAAATTTGAGGAATCTAAAGGGGAAAACGCTAAGGCTTCTTTTGTTCCGGTTAAAAAAAACGCAGACAATAAGATTGAAAAGATACTAACAAAAAGGCTAAATTTTTTAGCCAGGGCAGTTTTGTTTTGATCTTTCATAGGCAGGAAATATTTAATAAATAAAAATTAATAAGTAAAATTTTTTTCAAAAATTGATTTACGAAGCAAATGTTAACACAAAAAAAGAAGATGGCAAGAGGCAATTTTTTCTATATCTCAAGATTTTTTAAATTCGCTTAAAAATTAAGATTTCGTTCGATGTATAAACTTTATTAAAATATTTATAAAGTCTGGCCTGAATTTCCGGCCTATCATATATTTTTTTCCAGACTTCATCCTCTTTTTGCATCACTATCCATTTTGCGTATTTTTCCGGTTCATCAAGCGATTCCTCCCAATAAGGTTTTGTTCCAATATAAATTAAGTCTTTCATTTTGATATTTGACCGAATAACGCTTAATGTTCTTGAATAATCATCCAACAAAACTAAACCTCCATCATAGTTTTTTTTCATCCATTCTTCAGCGTCAACTTTTTTCGCGGCCGAAAGTCCGTAAACGCCGTCGGCTAGAGAAATAACAGAAGATGCGCCAAAGACATATAAAAGAGTTTGAAAAACTAAAAGCGAACTTACGAAAATCAAAGAAAGTTTTTTTAAATCTTTAAAAAAATACGCAAAAAAAATGGAAGCGGCGGGAACCATCATTACGCCATAACGGACGTTAAAAAGTCTCCATTCAAACGATTCCGGGGTAAGTATTGGTATAAATATTACCGATTGACCCAAGAAAAGAGAAATAACATAAAAAATAAACGGCGAAAGCAATGTTAAGGTGATAAAAAATTTATTTGTTTCATTCTTGTTGATTAAAAAATAAACTAAACCCATAATGGCGACGGCAAAAATAATAATTCCTGAATTAGAGAGAGCGGTAACAAAATAATAGAGAAAGGAAAGAACAATATTTTTGTAAGCGGGCAGTTCGTTTCTTAAAAGCCACGCCAATTGCTGACTGCCGGCCGAAAATTGACTATTTAAAAAATAAAACGGTGTTTTAAAAATAATATAGTTCCAGATAATCCAAAGAAACATGCCGTAAAATGCTAATGAAGAGAATAAAAGAAAGTTTCCTTCAACAATTTTTAGCCCCCCTTTTTTATTTAAATTTAAAATTAAAACAAAAAGCGCTTCAATTATGACTAAAAACCAGCCATCATATCTAGAAAGCGAAGCCAAAAAGCCAAAAAAGGCGGCTGAAACGAGAAATAAAATCGAATCTGTTTTTTTTAAGTATTTGATAAAAAAATATATGTTAAGCAAAAAGAAAGCGATTAGAGGAAGTTCAGACATTGGCGTTGACTGAAGATAAAGTATATTGGGGTTTGTTATAAAAACGACTGCGGCAAGAAAAGAAACAGAATGTTTATTTACCAAAAGAAATGTTAATTTATATATAAATATTGCAGAAATCGCAAAACAAACGCCGGAAACAATTGAACCGGCAAGTCCGGTTTGCCAAAGAGAATCAAAATAGACAAAAGGAATAAGCAAAATATGAGGAAGAGGAAGCCAAACTCCGCCAAGTTGAGCGAGTCCGGGCACCAACCCGGAAACAACGCGTTTAGCGATATTAAGATGAGATTCGGCGTCACCGTACGCCAGGATATAATCGTTTAAAAAACTAAAGATAGACGATATCGTTCCTAAAAAAACAGACATGGCAAAAGTTTTCTTAATTAAAGGTTTATCGATTTCGTCGTCGATTTTGAATTTAATTTTATAAGAAAGAAGATTATTCATTGATTTTTACCCGCTTAAGGCCTCTATTGGAACTTTTTCCCCGTCAATTTTTTGATTAGTTGCCAAAGACGAAATTATTTCTTTTTGATTTTTTACAAGATGAAAACCATGAACTGTTTTGGCCCAAAAATGAGGCTTGGTTATCATTTCATATAGAGATTTCCAGCCGGCAAGGCTCATCCCAAACCAATAAAATGGAATTAAAAAAACGTATTTTATTAGTTCGAAATACTTTCTTTTCGCGCATCCTATCATATAAGAATAAAGATAAAGAAAATTTCCAAAAACAAGACAAACAACGCCCGCGTACATAACTATAGGGGGATAAAAAGATTCGATAATTGGACCAACTGTTACCTTGAAAAGAAAATATGAAATAGTCATTAACCACATAAAAGGATTAATAAAAATTGAAAGAACTTTCCCGCCCACCACAAGTTGAAAAAAAATTAAGTTAATATTTTTTCCTAAATTAAATTCATGAGGCTTTCGCATATGGACAAGATATGTTTGAATATAACCTTTAATCCATCGGCTTCTTTGTCGGTACCAATTTAAAATTCGACTATTGGCTTCTTCAAAAGTGGTTGAATCCATTATTGCCGTTTTATATCCTTTTTTAGCCAATCGAATACCTAAATCGCAGTCTTCGGTTACATTAAAAGCGTCCCAGCCCTTTAGTTTCTTAAGTTCATTCATCCGAAAATGATTTGATGTGCCGCCAAGAGGAATTGGAGCGTCAATTGATTGAAGACCGGGCAGTATTAAATCGAACCACAAACTATATTCAGCCGCAAAAAGTCGAGTTAGCAAATTTTGATATGGATTATAATAATTTAATTTTGCTTGAATGCAAACAATTTTTTTATCAATTTTTTTAAAGGCCAAAAAAGCTTTTTTTAACTGATCTCGCTGCGGAATATCTTCCGCGTCATAAATTACCGCCAATTCGCCTTTGGCATATTTTAGCCCATAATTTAAAGCCTTTGGTTTTGTTTTGGGGACGCCGTCGGGAACAATTAAAATTCGAAAATATGAAGGCAAATTAAGTTTATTTGCTTCTTCAATAGTTTTTTTATCATTTTCTTCAAGAAGAAGCATCACTTGAAGTTTTTCTTTTGGATAGTCGAGTTTTTCAATCGATTTAGTAAATTGAGAAAGAACACTCCATTCTTTATATAGAGGGCAAAAAATGGTATAAATTGGCAATTTTGATTCATCGATTTTGTTAATTTCTTCGTCTGAAATTCTTATTTCCGGATTTTTAACAAACGCCCTAATAATAAGAAATAGACTAAATACGAGGTCTGAAAAATAAAGAATTGTTAAAACTCCTATTAAAACAATTAAGGAATATTTCCAATTTTCAAGAAACCCAAGAAAAATCAAAATAAGCAAGGAAAAAAACAAAAGCTTTTCTTGAGGCGAAAAATTAAAAAATGCGTTTTCGTCAAGGGGAAGATTGGTATGAGAAATAAATTCAATTCCTTTGTAAAAAAAACCCTCGCCTTTAATTTTTATTATTTCATTTTTAAATGGTGTAACTCCGGAAGCTGTTAATTTTGACTTTAGACTTAGGATAAAAAAATAAAACAGTTTTGAAAATTGTTTTTTTTCGCTGTTTAAAAAGGTTTCGACAAACTCAACCTTAAATTCAGCGCTGTTTTTAATAAACGAAGTTAATACCTGTCCAGATTCAAAATAGGCTTGATCGATTTTTTGCGCCCGCTCTTTTTTTATTAAAACAACATCAAAACGTTCAAAATTGAATTTAAGATTTTTTTTAATTTTTTTTGGGGAAATAATTACGGCATCGGTTAATGGTGAAACTTTTTTAACCATTTCTTTTAAGATTTCAGGCGGATATTTTAACTCATCATCGACAAGAGCGAGCATGCTATATTTGGATAAATTGATTCCGGAAAGGTAACGACTAAACGTTTTGTTTTTTTCTTCAATCAATTTTATGGGTAATTCCTTTTGGATTGAAAATTTATCTTGATTTTCTATTATTATTAAAAATTCATGTTTAATTTTTTTTTGTTTCAAAATTTTTGAAATCCTTTTTATGTATTGAAAAAAGGCAATTTTTTTATTGAAGGGAATTATTATTGAAATGCCATTGTGTCCCGAAATACCGCTTAATTTAAAAGTTTTTCTCTTCATAAATTTTTAATATAGATAGAAGTTTTTGATTTAAAAAATTTAGCCTTGCGGGATAATAAATATAAAAGAAAGAAGTAAGAATGGAGTAAGGCCAATATAACTCTTGACCAAAAGAAAGAAAATAATTATGCTAATATTATGACAATATCCAACGATCAAAACACTATTTTAGTTTCCGATTCTTCCGCTTCCGATAGTGTGTCGGCAACGGTTTCCCCCGCCGATGAATTTCTAAATCTAGAAAATCTTATTAAAAATTATGTTTCTCGAATTGAAAGTTTAAAAAAAGAGTTAAAAAACCAAAAAGATCTTTATGAGGATTCTTTTAAAAGCGATGTTGTTTATAAAGAACACGAAGAGAAGGCCAAAGAGGCGGCAAGAATAAAAGCGGAGACAAAACAACAAATATTAAAACAACCGGCTCTTTTGTCTATTTCTGAAAAAGTAGAAGAACTTAGGTCGGAAATTAAAGATCTCGAAAATACTCTTTCTGATTATCTGATTCAATATCAAAAACTTACTGGCTCAAACGAGATTGAATGCGATAACGGAGAAACAAGAATAATTGTCAATTCCGCTAAATTGGTAAAGGGTTCTTCTAAGGCTAAAAGCTAATTTTAGTTACTTATTTAGGCTTTTTAGACAATTGTTTCTAAATTCAAAAAGCAGATCGTTTCTAGTTTCTTGATTAAATTCCCATTCGTTGGCGCCGATTAATTCAAAATTTTGTTCCAGGGCCTCTTGAAACGTTAAAGGATGTCCAAGCCTAATTCCATAGGATGCTCTTTGCAGATATCGACTTATCGCAGTGTTTCTTGCTAAAAATTCTCCAAGACTGCAAAAACGAGCAGAACACGGAACAATTAAAAGGCCTTCAGGATTATAATTTGAAGCTAGATAATAATATCGCAAAGCCCAAAGTATTCCCTTTTCCCATTTGGAATTGTATTTAGTGCAGGGAAAATATACGCCGATGGTTTTTTTAGCAGCCAAGTCCGTTCCCAGTTTATAAATAGAATATCTGTTTATTTGATCGCGTTCTGATTGGGTTTGCGGCAATCCCCTTCTTTCTAGCGTTGCATAAAAAATTCCCAGAGGGCTTGATGTTGCCATTTTTAAAAATCCGTTTTCTAAGGTAAAGTCGCTTGGTTCAAGTGGTAAAATAATTCCTCTCTCGCCAAAATTAGGCTTAGTCATTCCGTAAAACAAACTGTTGCTACCAATTCTCCAAAACATGCATCTTAAATTCTTGTCAATAATTTTGTTGGCATCGCTTGACAACTCGGGAAAATGCGAAAGGAAATCCTTTTGAATTTCTCCCAATGCCGCCAATAATGAATATTGCCCCATTCCGCTACTGTGATCAACCGCAACTAGAAGCAAATTTTTTTCTCCATAACAAAGGTTGGCTAAATCTCGATTTAAAGAAGTTTCTATCCCTATCGATTCTAAATAGTAAGTTAACGCCACCGGAATTCCAAATCTTTCTGCAATTCTTTTATGCTCTTCGTTAACTAAAGAAGACATAAACTTGGTTCCGGGTTTTTCAGCGGTATTTTTTTCTAGATAATTTGGATATTCGGCAGATAAAGTCATTCATTAAAATTTTATCAAACTATAGGGTAAAACTCAAATAATCTATTAAATTGGATAAAATAATTATGATAATGTATAATATCTTATAAAAATTAATAAGAAATAAAATGGCTCAAAAAGAACGATTGTTTACACCAAAAGAAATTTGCAAATCAGCGTTTTCTGCGCCGGGCGCGTTAATAGAAGCAGGAAGAACTTTTGTAAATTGCTTACAATTATTTCCTCATAATCCTATAGGTTCACTTCGAGTTTTAATTACTTCTGTTTCTCAAGCTAGACAAATTGCCGAGCACTTAGGAGAAGATACTTCTCTTGGTCGTAATAGAACCTCGTTTTACGAAATATCTTTTATTGATAATAATGGAGATTTAAATACAATTGAAAATTCGCTTGTTTCTGTTTTTATCCAGATTTCTCGTATTGGAGAAAAAGAGAAAAATATCATTTTTGATTTAAAGCCATATTGGCGAGACGGAAAATATAATTTATTTTCTATCTTTAGTTTAATTAGTCAGATGACTGACCAAAATTTAATAAATATTCCTGATCAAGATTTTCCACCAACAGAAGATATTTTAAAATTTATAAAATATGTATCAAGAAGCGAAAAGCCTATTACAATAGGCGAACAATTTAAAATATTATTTGAAATTTCAAATGGAGATTTGATCGGCGCTTTTTTAATTGGGATAATTGGAAATAGGCTAATGGCAAGACATTCTGATACAAAAATTTGTGAAATTTATTATATAGAGGACGACCTTTTAAAAGATTTTCCCGAAATAGGCGTTTTAGACCAGACAGAAAAAGATTTAAATTTGGAAGATTATATTCTTAAAAAATGGAATAGTAAGGTTTGTCGTTTTCATAGAGATATCGAAGGAGATAAAATTAGAAGCGATGGTCCGGGAGATAATTATTATTTTTGGACGGTTTGCGCCGGAACTTTTCTTTTTTCCATCGCCCAGAATATTCCTGAATTACAAGAGGAGGCAATAATTTTAGGGAAAATGTTTGAAAGAGGCGTCAAACATGGAATGAAAAATGCTAAAAAGTGTCTTTTTACTCCAACTATGACAAATCATAATAAGGCAATTTTATTTGGACGAGCTTTGGGATTAATTTTAAGAGATTTTTATTTAAGTCAAGATATGAAAAATATATCAAATGAAGAAATATCATTGCTTGCCCAAAAATATTTAGTTCAATAGCTTAAAAAAATTTTCATAAAATCTTTGCCTTCGATTTTTCCCAAAGATCCCGCTAGACATTCTTTTTCAGAAAATTTTTCAACTCCATCGCCTTTTAATCCTTTTCGATAAATAAGTACAGGAACCGGATCGGCAGAGTGATCTTTGTAAACGCAAGGGGTAGAATGATCAGCGGTTATGCAGATTACCGCATTATTTTCGTCTAAATCTTTATCTAAATTATTGATGGCAAGATCGATTTTTTCAATAAAGTCTTTCTTTCCCAGGCAGTCGCCATTTTCTCCATAAATATCAGTAGGTTTTATATGTACAAAAACAAAATCATACTTGTTTAGGGCTTTTTTTGCCTCATTAATTTTAGCCGAAACATTGGTATTTGGAAGACCGGTTGCGCCCAAGACTTCAATTAAATCCATCCCCGCCATTACACCCAGCCCTTTATATAATCCAGCGCCGGCAATGCAAGCGGCTGAAACATTCCATTTTTCTTTAAAAGGAGTTAATTCTTTGAAATAACCCGGTCCTCTGGTAAGAATATAATTTCCTTTCGGTTCTCCCCTCTCTTCTCTTTCTTTATTTAAAGGGTTGTTTTCCAAGAGTTCGTGCGTTTTTTCTAAAAATTTTTGCAGAACTTTGGCGGTAAAGATTGATTCTTTGCTACTGTCTAGGGGTTGAGGAATATTTACTTTTGATCCTTCCCAATTTTCGACTACCTTGTCTTCCGTCACATAATGAACATCGGAGTTGGTAATTTTATCGGAAAGACCTTTTCCTCTCATAACAATAATGATTCGATGTCCGGTTCCCGGTTTAACCAAAAAAGTAACTCCGTCAATTTCTATTCCGTCAAAGTCTTTAACAAAGGAAGAAGTGTCGTCTATTCTTCCCGCTCTTCGGTCGATTACTGTTAAGTTTTCATCTACAGTTGCCAGATTTCCTCTTATGGCGACATCCCCTTCTTTTAAAACTATTCCAATTCCGGCCGCTTCTATAGGACCACGTCCGGGGTAATCTTTTTTACAATCATAACCAAAAAGGGTTAAATGAGCTTCATCGCTATTCGGCCTAATGCCGGTTCCCAAAACGCTCATTATTCCCGTTTGCCCTTTTTTTGCTATACGATCAAGGTTGGGCGTCTTGGCAGCTTCTAAGGGGGTTTTATTGTTTAATGTTGGATTGGGAATATCTCCCATTCCGTCGCAAATAATTAAAATGTGTTTATTCATTTGTTTATCAGTTTATTTTAATAATTTTTCTTCTATTCGCAAAAGGCGATTATATTTAGCCACCCTTTCTCCTCTGTCGGGACCTCCAAACTTGCTTTGCCAAGAAGTTGTTCCAACGCAAAGATCGGCAATTAAATCGTCGTTTGTTTCTCCGCCGCGATGGGAGATAATCGTTGTAAATCCTGCCTTATCGGAAAGAGCAATTGCGTCAAGCGTCTCAGAAATTGTTCCAATTTGATTAATTTTAATTAATACGCTGTTAACCGCTTTGGTCTCTATCGCTTTTTTTATTCTTTTTACGTTTGTCACAAGGAGATCATCCCCGACAATTTGAATATGATCGCCAACTTTTTCGTTAAATTTAATCCAACTTTCCCAATCCTCTTCCGCAAACATATCTTCCATTGACCAAATTGGGTATTTTTCAGACCAGTCGACGACTTTATCAAGCCATTCTTCGGGCGTTAATTCTACTCCACCCTCACTTTTTAAAACATATTTTCCGTTTTGGTAAAACTCAGACGCGGCGCCGTCAATCCCAAGAAGAATTTGGTCAACCATTCGATAACCGGCCTTTTCGCAAGCCTCAATTATTAGTTGAAACGCTTCTTCATTAGATTTCATTTCTCTAGGCATAAATGCCCCCTCGAGCCCAACCCCTATAGCATACCCCTTTTCTTCTAAAATTTTCTCAAGCGCGTGAAAAATTTCCACCCCAACTCTGATTCTTTCTTTAAAGGAAGGAAATTCTTCGATTTTTGGAATCACAAAATATTCTTGGCAGTCGGTTGACCATGCTCCGTGCTTTCCGCCTTCTAGAACTAAAATTAAGGGCTGGGGTAATTCAAATTTTTTATTGCCGCTTAAGTTCCCAAAATATTCATACAAGGGAAGTTTTTGCGAACGGGCGGCCGCTCGACAAACAGCCATCGAAACCGCCGTTATGGCGTTTCCTCCCAATTTTGATTTATTTTCCGTTCCGTCAAGGCCTATAATTACTTCATCTATCTCTCTTTGATTATAGGCGTCAAGCCCGACTAGGGCTTCTTTTATCGGTCCTTTAATATTATCTATCGCTTTTAAAACCCCTTTTCCAAAATATCTTTTTTTATCGCCATCGCGAATCTCTATAGCCTCAGCTTCTCCGGTTGATGCGCCGGAGGGCGCGCCGCCTAAAGCTTTAATTCCATTTTCCAAAGTTATTTCAGCTTCTACGGTTGGAACTCCTTTTGAATCCAATATTTCTCTTGCGAATACATCAGTTATTTTCATAAAACCTCCTCTTAAAAAAATAATTAAATTTAAATTAATTCTATCATTTATTATTTAAATTTATAAATAGATTATTTTCTTATAAGAGTATACGCCTTGGGATGGGAATAAAAAATGACAGGCGAATCTTCCACTAAAAATCTTTGAAAATCGAAATAAATATTTTTACGTTCTTCTTTGGAATAAGTAGTTCTTCCGTCCTCTAGAAGTTTATCTATTCTATTGTTATCGTATTTTGCGATATTGTTCCCTTTTTCTATTTGAGATGAGTGCCAAAAATAATATTGGTCAGGATCCTCGGGAATTTCTCTCGCGATAATTAAAACATCAAAATCCTCCGGCAAAAAAGAAACAATACGAACTTCGGATTCGATTCCCAATTTTTTCCAGTCTTCTTTCGCTTGATTTGCGATTGATTCATATTGCGGAAAAGCGGAGATAACAATTTTTAAATTATTGAGCGATTCTTTTTCTTTTTCTAAAAGCTCTCTTGCTCTTAATAAGTCGTAGTTATAAGGTTTTACGTCTGGATTATAAGCCCAAGAGTCGGGATTTAAAGGACCAAGAGCTCTTTCTTCGCCCGACGGTTTAGTTAAAGAATAAGCTAAAGCTTGACGAAACGCTTTGTCTTTAAAGGGAATCTTACTATTATTAAAAAATATTCCAACAAAAACGTTTTTAATAATATTTTCTTCAACAGAAACCGCTTTTCCTAGCGAAAAACCATTAAGATCGAAGATGTTTTCAATTATATCCACCTCCCCAAGGTTAAACGCTATTTTTAAATCTGATTCATTTTTATAAAAGCGATAAATTTTATCGGGAGCGTCTTTAAGCAAAGAAGAAAGGAAAATTTCCTTGATAAACCTGCCACTTTTAATTATTTTTTTTACTTTATAATTGCCAAGCCCAATAAGACCATTTTTAAAAAGAGGTTTTGATAAAATCGCCGGAAGAGGGGCAAAAGGATCTTTTAGAGAAAAAGCAATTTTGTTTTCATCAATCGAAATATCAACATCTTTAAAATTATAATTAATATCTTTAAGGGCAAACGCCTTTCCGTCATGCCAAAATAAGTTTTTTGTTTTAATATTAAAAATAAAGGTTTTTCCGCCATCGAGAGATTCCCATTTTTCCGCCAAAGCCGGTTCAGGATTTCCCTTAGATGAAAGCGTAGTTAATCCGTAAGAAATATCGTTTAAAATTTTGTTTGGCAAATTTTCGACTGTAAATTGCCCCACAAGGCCGATTTTTTCTGTTTTTTTAACAGTGGGGATAAGAGGAATTAATCTAGGAATCAAAAAATAACAAGAAATTCCTAACAACAATCCAAGAAAAATAGTTTTTCTCCATCTTTTATAAAACGCAAGAGCTAAACGAAAAAGAAAGCGAATTTTTTTTAAAAAAACCATATTGAGATTAAAAACTCAATAACTGGAAAAAAGAGGAGAGAAAAAACAAAAACGCGATTAATATCGTTAAAATAAAAACCGCTTTTTCAACTCCCCTTTTGGTCGAATAAACTCCCAAACTTCCACCAAAAGAGCCCAACCCCGTACCTTTAGGTTGAAGCAGAATTAGAGCTATCAAAAAAATACTTAAAATAATTTGCAGTATGTTTAAAAAAAGTTTCATATCGAGTTTTTTATTCGAAAATCCAAAATATTATTTCTCTTGCGATTTCAATCATAAATGATATCAAAAAAAGCGCCCAAAAGAAAGAGAAAGAAATTTGCGGGATAACAAAACCTCGATATGAAAAACCCGGAAAAGCAAACTTAATTATTCTAAATTCAGGAAGAATCAGTGATATCATTAAAATAATCAAAACATTAATAACCCAACGAAACGCCCCCAGCGTAATTAAATTAATCGGGGTTAGAATTAAATTTAAAATCGGTCTAATTATTAAATTAAGCACGGTTAAAAGAGAAGCGGCCCAAAAAAGAGTTATGTAATTGTCAGAAAAATTTATTCCGTTAGTCAACTTAGAGACGAGAAATAGAGCGGCAAAATTAACGAAAGTGTTTCGAAATTGTTTTTTCATCTTCTAAAAGGATATCATTTTGTTTTTATTGTCGACAAGTTCAATTTATTATTTGTTTTTGTTTTTTTAAACCAAAAAGACAAATTGTTAGCAAAACAACAAAAATGACTCCTCCAAAAATTCCAATTCTTAAAAGCAAGGATTTAACCTTTATTTCAAGCGGCAGATTGGTTTCTTCCGAGCTTATATAGAGATTCATTATATAATCGCGCATTTGTTCTTTTGGTTTTAAGCTAAAAGAAATTTTAAATTTTGAAAATGGCGGCGCTATCGGAACGGTAAAAGAAGTTTCGCTTCCGTCTCCTGAAATCCTTACGATTTCGTTATAAAGAGAAAAGCCGCTTAAATTTTTTAATTCAACGTTAATCAAAGAGTTTTTCTCCGAAAAGACAGAAAGCGGAGCAAATCCTTCCAGCCCAAAAATTTTTTTATCTGAAAAATTTTCGTCGCGGGTTAAGCTTACCATTATTTGCTTTTTGGGCGAGTAAGGTGTTTTATACGAACCGGGAGTTAGGGGAAATTGATCGCTTTTTCCATGAATGACAAAAACAAAATGAGACATATCAAATTTTGAAAAAAAATCCATTCCGCCAGTCGTATCTCCCCAAGCGGGATCAACCATTACCCACTCTTTTCTCTCTTTGTCAAAATATTCAGCCCAAGAATGAAGCAAGTCGTCTTCAATTGAAAGGCCGAGCAGTTGTTGATTATCAGTATAGGCAAATCCCTGAAGTTCGCGAGCGGGTATCCCCGCGGCCCGACTAAGCGTTACAAAAAGATCGGAAAATTCAGTACAAAGAGATTTTTCTGGATCTTTTAAGGCCAAAATTGCGCCTTTTCTTTTTTGTCTATTTTTTATTGAATCATAGTTGTAGTTTAATTTATCAACAACGTATTTATAAATTTTTTCGGGAGTTTTTAAACTTTCCGCTATTTCTTTAATTTTGGGATCATCGGCGGGCCAAAATTCTTTTTGGTCAAGGTAGTCATTGGTTAGGTCTATTTTTTGAGATAGTAAAATGTTTTCAGGTTTCGAAAAAATTTTGACTTTGCCGCGAGCAATAATATTGAGAATCTCGCCCGGTTCCATACTATATAAAGCAAGCCAATTTCCATCTTCGTCAATTTCAATATCTTCTGGTTCTGGATATAAGTTTTCGTAATAAACCGTTTGATAACCAGTATCGGGCGGAATGGGCACTTTTTTAATCGTTTTTACCGAGTTATTGTTTTCTAAATCGTATTTTATTTCAAAATTAAAAGTTTGATATTGTCCGAAAGATGCTATTACTCCAAACCTTGCAATGTCATCTTTTGAAAAAATGAGATTAGTAAAATTATCGTTTATTTCTTCTTCTTTGGGCGAAGGATTAATAAAAGCTAATTTTCCAAATTTAGTAGGAATTTTTAATAAAAGTTTATATTCATCGATATCGGAAGCGTTGGCTAATTTTGGAATAGCAATTCGCCAAAGATTTCCTTCTTTTTTAACGAGATCCTTTGTTTTGTATTTTAAAATAAACGAAAGCACTTTTCCTTTGCCTACCGCTTTTTCATTAAATTTTAAAGAAATTATTGTTGTTTTTTCTTTTTTGGTTGTTTCGATTTTTAGGGGTCCTTCTTTGTCATACGCTTCAATTCCGAAAATATCACTGCCAACTGTACTTAAAGCGTATTCAGAAACATATAAATCAGCCGTTTGGTTGACCAAAGAAATCTCTTGAGTAATTATTGCCTGCCCTAATTCATCAAATTCATAGGTTGTTTTATAAAATGACATAAATTCTTTTGCTTGAACCTTCGGACTTAAAAATAGAAAAGATAGAAAGAAAATGAAGAGAAATAAAATTAAACTCTTTTTCATTAAATCTATAATACTTAATATTTAATACTTAATACAATTCCCACTTGACATTCGGGTTTTCTTTGGGGTAAAGTAAACTAAATAGTTAATGTTTTATGTTTAACTTATGCCGGTAACGGTTTACAAACGCCAAAAACAAATTTTAGACTTTATAAGTCAATATATTCAAAAAAACGGATATTCTCCAACGCTTCAACAAATTGCCGACGCGTTAGGCGTTTCTTCGCTGGCAACTGTCCATGAACACCTCGAGGCTATGGTTAAGAAGGGGTTAATTAAAAGGTTTGAAGGCGCTGTTCGCGGCATAGAAATAGTTGATAAAAGATTGGGCGACATTAACAAGGGAATCGAACTTCCAATATTAGGTTTTATCGCGGCTGGTTCTCCAATAGAGCCATATACTGATCCCAATGCCACTATTAATGTCGCTCCAGGAATGCTTTCGGGTCGAAAAAGGGCCTTTGTTCTTCAGGTAAAAGGGGAATCAATGATAGAGGAAGGGATTTTAGACGGAGACTTCGTTGTAATCGAAGAGCAAGAAGAAGTAAAAAACGGCGATATTGTTGTCGCCCTTTTGGAAAACGGCATGGCGACCTTAAAAAGATATTTTAAAGAAGCTTCTCGCGTAAAGCTTGCTCCTGCCAATTCAAAAATGCAACCTATTTTTGCCACAAATGTTAAAATACAAGGGAAATGCGTTGGTGTAATTCGTAAATTCTAATGCTATATATTGTCCCTACTCCGATTGGAAATTTGGATGATATTACTCTAAGGGCTTTAAATACTCTTTTTTCTGTAGACGTTATTCTTTGCGAAGATACGAGAAAGACGTTTTTTCTCCTTAAGCATTTTCAAAAAAAAGAAATTAAAATCCCCACTCTGATTTCTTATTATGAAGAAATTGAAGTTGAGAGAATCCCCAAAGTTATAAAAATGCTTAAAGATGGAAAAGAAATTGCTTTAGTAACCAATGCGGGAACGCCCACTATTAGCGATCCAGGTTTTAAGCTTGTAAGAGAATGTATTAAGCAGGGCATAAAAGTTACTTCTCTTCCAGGCCCTTTTGCCCCGGCGGTTGCCCTCTCGGCTTCCGGTCTTCCCACCGACAAATTTTTGTTTTTGGGTTTTTTACCTTCGAAATTGTCTCAAAAAATCAATTTGTTTAAAAATGTTCAAAAATCTCAAGAAATTATTTCTTCGACTATAGTTTTTTTTGAATCGCCTTATAAATTAATTAAAACTCTAGAAAGTTTAAAATCAGTTTTTGGCGATATTAGAATCGTTATCGCTCGAGAACTGACAAAAGTATTTGAAGAAATAAAAAACGAAAAAATTTCCAGCATTCTAGAATATTATTCAAAAAATGAGCCAAAAGGAGAATTTGTTGTTTTATTCAACTTAAAAGAAAACGAATAATTTTTGCTATTTTGATTTAGTTTCTGTTTATAATTTTCTTTTCCGCATTATAAATAAGTTCTCTTGTTCTTTCTACGGCGTCAGGATTTACGGATATTGAAGTTATTCCAAATTCGACCAGTTTTTCAACCAAATCGGAATATTCGCTTGGGCCTTGTCCGCAAATCGAACAAGTAACTTTATATTTATGACAAGTTTTGATCGTTTTCTCAAGTGCCCATAAAACAGCTGGATTTCTTTCGTCAAAAACTGAAGCCACTTCGCTATTGTCGCGGTCGGTTCCCAACATAAGCATAGTCAAATCATTGGATCCAATGGAAACTCCGTCAATGCCAACCTCTAAAAACTTTTCAAGTAAAACGACATTAGAGGGAATTTCAACCATCATCCAAAGCTGAAATGACCCCGCCCTGGTTAATCCTCTGGAGGTCATAATCTTTTTCACTTCAGCCAATTCTTCAGGCGTTCTTATAAAAGGAATCATTACCCAAAGGTTTTTGAGTCCCATTTTGTTTCGGACAGATTTTATCGCTTCGATCTCCATCGCAAAAACTTTTTCATCAATAATATAGCGATAAGCGCCCCTAAATCCAAGCATTGGATTTGGCTCTATCGGTTCATAAAGATCTCCACCTTTTAAATTTCGATATTCATTGGTTTTAAAGTCTGTCGCTCGATAAACAACTGGTCTTGAATAAAAAGCTTGACAAAAAATCGCCATTTTTTCAGCTAATTTTTTAATATATTCCTTCTCTTTTCCTTCTGAAATTATTTTTTTGGGGTGAATTCCCATTTCCGCCATCATAAACTCCGCTCGCAGCAAACCAACGCCATCAACATTTTTCCTTGCCACCTCAGACGCCATTGAATAATCGGCAAGATTTACATAAAGCTTAGTAGCGGTATTTAACTTTTCATTTTTTATTTCAGAATTTTCAATCAGTAAAGGTTCGATAATTTTAGATTTATTTTTTAATCCGCCTTTATAAATTTCGCCTTTTGTTCCGTTAACGGTAATTACTTCTCCGTCTTTTAACGTTTTAGTGGCAATTTCCGTTCCCACAACGCAGGGAACCCCCAATTCCCTTGACACAATCGCCGCGTGAGAAGTAAGACCGCCTTTATCTGTTACTATCGCAGAAACTTTCTTCATCGCTGGGACAAAATCGGGTGTAGTCATAGAAGTAACTAAAACATCGTTTTGTTTTACTTTTTTGATTTCTTTTTCTGAACTAACTATAACAACCGGGCCCCAACCAACACCCGGACTTGCCGCCGCTCCTTTTAATAAAACTCTTTTTTCCTTAATTTGTTTTTCGGCTTCTTTAATTTCTTTAATTTCTTCCTCTTTTTTGTTTTCGTTTTCTTTAATTGTTGTCACCGGCCTTGTTTGAACAATGTAAATTTTTCTCTTTTTGTCTAATGCAAATTCTATATCTTGAGGGAAAAAATAATGATCATGAAGTTTAGCCCCCAACTTAGCTAACCGAACAACTTCATTATCGGAAATTTTTTGTTTATTGCGTTTTTTTTCAGGAACAAAATATTTTTTGGTCAAATTATTCCTTAAGATCATAAAAATTTTTTGATCGGAAATCTCTTTTTTGAGAATTTTAAAATCGTTTCTATCCAAGACAAAATGATCGGGAGTAACTTCTCCTTGAACAATCATTTCTCCAAGACCGTAAATGGCGTCAATAATAAGCCTATTTTTTTCTCCGGTAACCGGATCGCAAGTAAACATCACTCCCGAAACTTCGGATTGAATCATCTTTTGAACCACAATCGCGAGACCGACCTTAAAATGGTTAAAACCTTTTTCTTCCCGATAAAAAATAGCTCTTGGCTCAAAAAGAGACGCCCAACACTCATGTACCGCTTCGACTAAATTTGCTTCCCCTTCGATATTTAAAAATGTTCTTTGTTGTCCGGCAAAAGAAGCGTCAGGAAGGTCCTCGGCCGTGGCCGAAGATCGAACAGCGACTAGGGGCTGTTTAAAAATCCCTCCCAACTTAAGGTATGATCTAATAACTTCATGGGAAATTTCTTTTGGGATTGAAGATTCTCCGATAAGTTTTTTAATTTTTTCCGAAGCGGCGGAATAGGATTCTGGACGATTTTTATCGGTAATCGAGAGGGCTTCTTTTATTTTGTCTTTTAAGTTGTTTTTTTCAATAAAATAAAAATACGCGCTGGAAGAAACAATAAAGCCGGGAGGAACGGGAATGCCGATATTAAACATTTCTCCCAAGTTGGCCCCCTTTCCGCCAACTAGAGAAATATCTTCTTTTCCAATTTCAGAAAACCAATAAACAAATTTTTCATTTTTGGCAGGCATATAAGAATAGGGTAAACTTTACGCTATTTATTGTCAATGGCGATCTAAATTAATTTTTAACTGCCCCAACCGAAGTAAGAAAATCCATAAGTTCGTTTATTTTTTGAGCCAGAATCTTTTCGTTATCCGCTTCAATATTTAAACGAAGCAAAGATTCTGTGTTGGAGGGCCTAACATTAAACCACCAATCAGGAAACCAAACAGAAATTCCATCAAGCCAGTCGATTTTATTAGTTTTTTTATCATATTCTTTTTCCAATAATTTCATTACGGCCATTTTATCTTCGACCTTAAAGTTAATTTCCCCGCTTTGAGGATATTTTTGAAAATCTGAAGCTATTTTAGAAAGAGGCCTATCGTCTGAGGAGATTAATTCCAGCGCTTGCAAAAATGCTATTAAACCGCTATCGGCAAAATAATTTTCCCTAAAATAAAAATGGCCCGAGTGTTCTCCGGCAAATATAGCGTTATTTTCTCTCATTTTTTCTTTTATTATCGAGTGACCGACTCTAACTCTTATCGCTTTTCCGCCATAACTTTCAATCGTTTCCGGAACAATTCTTCCGCAAACCGCATTATAAAGAATTGTTTCGTTTGGGTTTTTTCTTAAAATATTTTTGGCAACCATAGCAGTAAGAACGGTTCCGCTTAAAGGCTTTCCATTTTCATCGATTAAAAACACTCGATCGCCATCGGCGTCAAAAATTATCCCAAAATCAGCCTTTGTTTCTTTTACTTTTTCAATCGCAAATTTAAGATTTTCAAAAATCAAAGGATTGGGGAAATGGTTGGGAAACGTTCCGTCCATTTCAAAAAAAAGATTAAAAAAATGTCCGGGAATTTCTTTTTCTATTGGAGGCATAACCAGCCCTCCCATTCCGTTCCCGGCGTCAACAACAATTTTAAAGGCCTTAATTTTATTTTTGTCAATAAAAGAAAGAGCGTGATCAATCCAATCTTTAAGAATATCTTTATAAACGACCTCTCCTTTTTTTAAAGATTGGGGGAAATATTCTCTTCTAATTAAAGAGTCTCTTATTTTATAAAGTTCATTGCCGGTAATGGCAACCGCTCCTTTTTTGCAAATTTTAAAACCATTGCTTCCTTCAACATGAGATCCGGTAATTCCTATGCTTAAATCATATCTAAATTTTCCCGCCGCAAAATAGATCATGTCAGTAGTCACAAGACCTAAGTCAATTACATTGACTCCTTGTTCGATAAAGCCCTCAATCATTCCTTGTTGAAGCGAAAGGCTAGATTCTCTTATATCTCTTCCTATCGCCACAACTTCGGGGTTATAGTTTAAAGTGAGTTCTTGAGCAATATTTTTAAAAATTTCGGGGTTTAATTCTTCGGGATATCTTCCGCGAACGTCATATTCTTTAAAAATTGAAGCGTTTATATTCATGATTTTATTTTAAATTTCCATTATAAAAAGTTCAAGCTGATCTTCTAATGAAAATGGTAAACTTGACGTCTTCTGTCGATAGTCAATTTCCAAAAGTTTTCTATATATCTCTTTTAGTTCTTTTTTGTCGAATAGTTTCGCTTGATTTTTTAATCGAGAAATTTGCCAAGGCGCCATTTTTAACATTGCTTCTTCTTTTATAAGAAGAAGCAACCTTATTTGTCTAGCCAGCATTAAAAAAAGAAAAGACGGTTCGGTTATTTCAATCGCTTTCCTGTAGTTCTGAAGATTTTCTTTTATCTTTCCTGGTAAAAGGGATTCTAAAAAGAAATACAAAGTTTGAGGCAGTTTAAAATTTTTAAAAACAAAATTTTTTGGATACTTGATTTGATCTGTTTTTCCGATTTCTTTTCCCTCCCAAATAACACAAGATGAAAACAACCCAACACGTTCTATAATTTTTTCTTTTTCTTTAGATTTTGTTCCTGAAAGAAGGTTTTCAATCGCAATCGCTCTTTGCCCAAAAAGCGTTGTCGGCAAAGATAAGTTTTCAGCCATTTCCAAGGTTAAATCTTTTCCTTCGATTTTCTCAATATCAAAATTTTTATTTTTTAAGGCTTCAATATGACCAACAAACGCTTTTCTTGAGCTGACAATATCGTCTCCGCAATAGATATAAACTTGATTCATAAAATTAAGATCTAGAGATTAACAAATTGTGCCACCTTTCAACTGTTTTTTTATCAATTTTTTTTCTTTTTTGTCGGTGCGGGAGAAGCGCTCCGGAAAAATTTTTTGGTATATGTAATATTTCATGAATTAAAACCTTTTCTTTCTCGTCTTTAGAAAGCTTATCAAATCGTTCCGAAATTACCTCGATACAATAATAAGCTTCTTTTTTAAGCGCCATTTGCCAAATTTTAGGCAAAGACCAAATTCTGGCAATAGCTCTTGATTTTGAGCCAAAACTTTTAAAACAGATTATGTTTTCCGCCTTAATATAATATAGTCCCAATAAATCAATTATCCGATTTATTTCGGAATTTAATTCTGGAGCCAAAACAAATTTCATCTTTATTCTACTTTAAATACTTCATCGCCCACGTCTACGGGCTCGTCAACTTTCAGTCCAACCGTATCGCCTTTTTTAGCCTCTTCTATTTGTTTATGCTCGACTTGCATTGACGAAACCGTCTGAGTAAAATCACTGCTGGATCTTGAGATCCTTATAGTATCTCCAACCGCTAGTCTATCGGTTAGTTCGACTACCGCAACACCGATCTTATCAAAATAGTGAGTTACTTTTCCCACTTTTATATCTGCCATTTTTTTCACCCCCTTTCAAACTTTAGTTTAAGTTTAGATTATGTTTTAGCAATATTAAACTGATTATTAATTGTTTTGTGGTTATTAGTCAATTGTCTGCGCTTAGAAATTCCTTTATAACCTTTTTTATTTTTTTTCTTTTTATCTTCTTTTTTTGGATTTATTTCTTCATAAAAAGGTTCAAGAATATATTTTTTAGCATAACAAATACTAACCGCCAAAGCGTCGCAAAGGTCGTCAAAATGGGTTTTTTTATTTTTCCGCGAACGAACCTTAAGAATTTTTCTTACCGCTTTTTTTATGTCGTCCTTTTTTGCCTTTCCATTTCCAGCCACTTTTGACTTTATTTCAAGCGGAGCAAGTGAGACAATTTTTATTCCTTCAGCCTCTGCGGCTAATTTTATTACTCCAATCGATTCAGATACTTCCATAGCGGTTCGATAATTTATAAAGAAAAAAAGTCTTTCGATTACAATTACATCGGGCTTATGCTTCTGAATCAGATCTCGCATTTGAAAATGAATCAAAGCGAGTCTTTTTTCGGGCGCTTCGTTTTTGGAAGTCTCAATCCAGCCTGAATAAAGAGGAAAAATTTGCTTTCCATCACATTCAATTACGCCAACTCCAATTGTCGCCGTTCCCGGATCGATTCCTAAAATTATCATTATTTTAGTATAACAGAAAGAAGAACATGAAATTTAAGTTGTTTTTAATTTTAAGCTCACTGTCTTAAAAGTTAGCAACTAGGACATCAAATTGCATTTACTGATAAAAATATCCATAATTGTTTATATGAATCAAAAAATTAAACCGAGGGTTAGGTTGATTGTCGTCAAAAACAATAAACTTTTGCTTAGTTATAATTCAGATGGCAATTTTTATTTTTATATTGGCGGGAAGGTGGAGTTTGGGGAAACCATTAAACAAGCTTGTGAAAGAGAAATTAAGGAAGAATGTGGAGAAAACGTTAATTTTACCTTTAATAAAATTCTTTATGTTCGAGACTACATTAAACCAGCGGAAGATGAACATAGCGTGGAATTTTACATTTTAGGAGACGTTGACAAATTTGAAGAGATTGAGGGTAAGATTGATCCAGAGTACGAAGAATCGCATCGCCAAACTTGGGTTGACTTAAACAATCTCCCCGACAATATTCTTCCTAAAACACTAACGGATATTCTTTTAGATGACTATAAAAACGGTTTTCCAAGGCAAGGAATATATATAGGAGAAATAGATTAATTTATTAAGACTTCTGACAAACGAAAAGGGGCGTTTTTTGGAGGTAGTTGAAACCCTGAAGGCTTAATTATTTTAATCATACTAGAGAGGTGTTTTTTGTATGACTTCTTCTCAATAATGATAATATTAACAACAAGATCTTCATCCTAATTTAAAATAATTTTGTTTTTTAGTTTTTGGCATTTTTTAAAGAAGCAGAATTTAGTATTTGCAGTGTTTGTTGCGAGAAACGGTTATTCCGATATACCACTTATGAAGTTGCTATTTTCAATATTGTGACCCCACACGGATTCGAACCGTGGTACCGAGGCTGAAAACCTCGTGTCCTAGGCCGCTAGACGATGGGGCCTCGTGAAAGAAAATTCCGGTTTTAAATAATCTAGTGAGGCGTGAAGGGATCGAACCTTCGACCAACTGCTTAAAAGGCAGCTGCTCTACCACTGAGCTAACGCCCCATTTTTAAAAAACTATAAATTTTTAAAAAACTATAATTTGTTCTGTGCTAAAATAACCAAAAGAAAACTTGCCTGAGGGCAATTATAAAATTTTACCATAATTTAACCTATGGCACAACCCTATTTTTCGCTTGGTCCCTTAACCTTTCACTTTTATGGCATCTTTGTCTTATTGGGATTAGTTTCAGTTTTTCTCTATCTGAAAATTAATTCTCCCAGATTTAAAATTAACAATCAAGACGCAATTCAAATTTTTAGCGTTAGTCTTTTTTTGGCTCTTTTAGGCGCTCGAATGTATCATATAATAAGTTCTCTTTCGTATTATTTAACTCATCCTCAAGAAATCCTAAAAGTCTGGAATGGAGGGCTGGGAATATTTGGAGCGTTATTGGGCGGATTTTTGGGAATTTATATTGCCTGTAAAATAAAAAGGGTAAATTTTTTTTATTTTCTTAATTTAATCTCTCCCTCGATATTGGTTGCTCAAGCGATTGGCAGAATAGGCAACTATTTTAATCAAGAAGGTTTTGGCCCGCCAACTTTTTTACCGTGGGGTGTTTATATTTCGCCTATAAATAGACCTTTTGAATATTTAAATTATTCATATTTTCACCCCACTTTTTTTTATGAAAGCTTACTTTGTTTCTGCGCTTTTGTTTTCTTTCTTTATTTGCAAAAAAGAAAAAACATTAATTTCGGTTTTGCGTATTATTTAGTTTCTTACGGCCTTATTAGATTCTTAACCGAATCGTTTCGCTTTGATACCTGGAAGATCAAACAATTACATATTGGAAGTTTTTTATCTTTAATTTTTATAATAGGAGGAGTAATAATTTTTTCCCTAGCAAATCGTAAATCTTCTTAAAAACAAAACTAACCATTATCATAAATATTTTTAATTAGATTTATTCTTTTAGGTTTTAGGTCTGACCCAATTTCAATACCAACAAAATCAATTCGCAATTCATCAGGTAAACCAGAACGACTACTTTTATAAAATAAAGCGCTTTTTTTAAGATTATCAAGCTTAAAAAAAGTTATTGATTGTTCAGGAGAAATTCTATCTACTTCTCTTCTAGTTTTTACTTCAACAAAAACCAAAGTATTGTTTTCTATCGCGACTATATCAATCTCTCCACCTCGAATGCGAAAATTCATCTCTAAGATTTTATAACCTTGTTTTTTAAGAAAACTAGCGGCGATTCTTTCACCGAGTTTGCCCAGCGAAAGCTTATCCATAAATTTATTTTACTTGATCGCGAAGATAATATAGTTTTGCTCTTTTTGGATTAATTTGTTTTTTTACCTCAACGCTTGAAATAGATGGAAGATTGACCGGAAAAATCCTTTCCACGCCAACCTTCATTGAAGCCACCTTGCGAACAGTAAAGGTTTTATTTGGATCGCGGCCTTTAATGGAAATCACTCTCCCCTCAAAAGATTGAGTTTTTTCTCTGTCTTTTTCGGAGAAAACTTGGTTTACGCTAACAATGTCTCCAACCGTAATTTTTGTTCCTTTTACGTCTACTTGTAATGCCATAGTCTATAATTTTAGGCTAAATTCCTTTATTTTGCAACAAGAAGTTTATTTCTTCCTCAACTTCACGATTAAAATCAACCCCAAAGTTAAGCTCTAATTTTTTTCCGCCATTACCATTTTCAAAAAATAAAATCCCCATTTTTTCTCCTGGATTATTTTTTAAGATTGTGTTAATTTGCATTAAGGTTTTTGGCGTTGTTCCTGATGGAATTTTAACCACAAAATCATATTTTGAACCGTCATCGCTAAGGCTTCTTCCCTCCTCAACAATTACCGAGATTCCCCTGTCATTTTTTTCCAATTTTCCACTTACAATCACACCCTTATCTTTTACCCAAATTTCTTTTGCGGTAGAGTAAACTTTGGGAAAAATAACAATTTCAATTGAGCCGGATTCATCTTCTAGGGTTGCAAAGGCCATTTCTGAATTATTTTTTTTAGTAAGAGTTGTTCTCAAGGAGCTTATTATTCCGCCAAGGCGAACTTTTGTTCCCGAAACAACATTTTCTTTATCTATATCCCCAATCCTTTCCCTGGTAATTAAAGCCAAAGATGAAAACATTGCCGAAAGAGGGTGTTCGGTTAAATAAAATCCCAAAAGTTCCTTTTCAAATTGCATTAATTCATTTTTGTTAAACTCTTCTATGTTTGGAAAATTATCCGATGGAATTACAATATTGTCCGAAGAATTTTCCGAACCAAAAAGACTTACTTGACCTTGGGCTTTTTGTTTTAATAAAGAATCGCACTTTTCTCTAAGAGCGTCTAAACCCAATAACATCGCCGATCTTTTTCCAAAAATATCCATTGCCCCGGCTTTTATTAAACTTTCCAAAACCTTTTTATTTACTTTTTGGCTGTTTACTCTCATATAGAAATCGCAAAAACTCTTAAACTCGCCGCCTTTTTTTCTCGCTTCTAAAATTTCATCCAAGGCCGCCTCGCCGACATTTTTAATGGCGTTTAATCCAAACCGAATTGCTTTCCCTCCTAAAGAATTTTTATTATTTTCAATACTAAAACCCGCTTCCGATTTATTAATATTTGGGGGCAGGATCAAAATTCCCATTTTTTTACATTCAGCTACACCTTCAACTATTTTTTCAGTTGATCCAGATTCGGCGGTAAGCAAGGCTGTCATATATTCAACTGGCCAATTTGCTTTAAGATAAGCTGTTTGATAAGAAACAATGCCGTAAGAAGCCGCATGAGCCTTATTAAACCCATATCCCTGAAACGGGACAAAAAGATCCCAAAGTTTTTCCGCTTCTTCCTTGGTCATTCCGGAATTGTCCATACACCCTTTTACAAAAATTTCGTGTTGTTCCGCCATTTCCTTTGGTTTCTTTTTTCCAATGGCTTGGCGCAAAGCGTCAACTCTCCCCCAATCATAACCAGCCAACTCTAAAGCGGTAAACAAGATATCTTCCTGGTAAACCAAAATTCCATAAGATTTATCTAAAAATTTTTCCATTTTTGGATGCAAATAAGAGACTTTGCTTTTCCCGTGTTTTCGGTTTATAAATTCAGGAATATTGGCTATCGGGCCGGGACGAAAAAGCGCAATCATTACCATTAGGTCTTCGATTCGATTCGGTTTTAGCTCTTTTAACCATTTTGTCATTCCTGATCCACCCAATTGAAAGGCCCCAACAGTATCGCCCTTTGCCAACATATCAAAGGTTTTTTTATCGTCTAGGGGGATTTTGGATAGATTTATTTTTTCCCCAGTTTCTTTTTCAATAATTTCAATCGCTTTTCCCAAGATAGAAAGGTTTCTTATTCCTAAGATATCGAATTTTACCAACCCAACATCTTCACAAGCGTGCATTTCATATTGGGTAATAATTTTTTCTCCCGTAACTTCTAATTGAAGCGGGGCAAAGTCAGTCATTTCCGTAGGAGAAACGACAAGCCCGGCGGCATGAATAGAGCACTGACGAGCGTTCCCTTCGATCTCTTTTGCTAAATCCAATATCTTTTTGGCGTCAGCATCTTTTTCGTAAAGATCTTTTAAATCGGGCGTTGTTTCCAATGCTTTATCAATCGTCATGGGAAAACCCTGCGAACCCATCGGAATTAATTTTGCGATTTTATCTCCAGTGGCATAAGGGTGTCCTAGAACTCTGGCTACGTCTCGAACCGCCGCTCTAGCAAGCATTCGACCAAAAGTGCAAATTTGGGCAACTTTTTCTTTACCATATTTTTCTGTAATATAAGCAATTAGGTCTTCTCGCTTATCGTCAGCAATATCTAAATCAATATCGGGAGGTTTTGGTCTAAAAGGATTTAAAAAACGTTCAAAAGGAAGACCATAACGAAGGGGGTCAACTGTGGTAATTCCCAAAACATATGAAACAAGCGATCCGGCCGCCGAGCCTCGAGTATTGGTATAAATTCCGCGAGAGACACAAAAATTAACCATATCCGCCATCATTAAAAAATATGGAGCGTATCCCTTGTCGATAATTACATTAAGTTCGTACTCCAAGCGATTTTTGGCCTCTTCAGTTGGATTTTCTATTCTTTGAGGCAAACGTTCTCTTGCCAACTCTCGAAGTTGTTCCGGCGCTGTTTTCCCTTTTTCTAGTTTATATTCTGGAAAATTCCATTTTCCTAGCTCAATTTCAACATTAACTTTTTCAACAACCTTTTGTGTATTTTCAACAGCGTCGGGAACATCGGCAAAAATTTGTCGCATTTCCTCTTCTGTCCGAAGATAGAAAGTTGGAGTATCGACATAACGAAGTCTATCTAAATCGCTTACCAGCTTTCCTGTTGAAATGCAAACCAAAACATCTTGAGCGAGAGCGTCAGTATCTTTTAAATAATGAACATCATTGGTGGCGACTAGGGGTATCCCCAACTCTCGACTGATTTTAATTGTGCCTTCTACCCAAATATCTTCATCCGACTGCATTTTTCTAAGTCTATCTCTTATAACTGCCTCGTTATTCTTGGAGATAAAATCTTTATATTGATGTCGTTGAATTTCGAGATAATAATCTTCGCCAAAGAGATTGTAAAACCATTGAGCAGTTTCTTTTGCTTTTTTGTAGTTTCCAGCAATAAGATACTCGCCAATTTCTCCGCCGGGGCAAGCTGAAAGGCAAATTAATCCTTCTCGGTAATTTTTTAAAAGATCTCTGTTAAAACGTGGTCGATAATAAAATCCTTCAACTGCCGCAATAGAAGCCAATTTCATCAAGTTTTTATATCCTATAAAATTTTTGGCGATTAAAATAAGGTGATTGTTTTCTTTATTATTTACGTCCTTAAGTTTATGATCATGATTAACGGTATAAGCCTCCATGCCAATTAAGGACTTAATCCCTTGAGATTTGCATTCTTTATAAAAATCAATTGCTCCATACATTACACCATGGTCAGTTAAGGCAACCGCGTTCATTTCCAACTCTTTAACTCTTCCAACAAGATTTTTAATTTTGGGAAGGCCGTCTAAAAGCGAATATTCTGTATGTACATGAAGGTGAACAAAATTTCCCATTTTATTTAATCCTTGAAGCAATTTTTTCTAAAGAAACCACTACTCCTGTCTTTTTCCTAACCAACCCCACGATTAATCCCAAGGCTTGAATTTTTCCTTTCTTAAAAGATTCAACTATTTCAGGATGTTCTAAAATAAAACCGTCTATTATTTTATTGAGTTCTTCGTCAGTGACCTCAGCCTCTTTCTTTAAAGAAACAAAAAAATTAATTAACTCTTCTTCAGAAAGGTTTTCGTTAATTCTCTTATTAATTATAACATTTGCCACCTCAATTGGCGGAATTCCTCTTTCTTTTACCAAAGAAAACGTTTTTTCATAAAAATCCGCTTTTTCTTTTTCGGCGGTTAAAATATTCGCTTGATATTCAGAAAGTCCGTATTCTTTAATAAACCGTTCTTTTTTATTTCTTGGCAATTCAATTTTTGAAATTAAAGATCTAAAATTTGAAATCTCTTCTTCGTTCCAAAAAATGGGCGGTATGTCTGGTTCTGGAAAATACCGATAGTCCGAGGCTTCCTCTTTTACTCTTTGAGGAACGGTAATTTGTTTGTTTTCATCCCAGCCCCTTGTTTCCTTATTCCCCTTGATCATTTCGACTTTTGTTTTCACAAAGGTTTCAAACTGTCTTTTAATTTCATATTCAATCGCTTTTTTGGCAAAACGAAAAGAATTAATATTCTTAATTTCTGTTATGGGTGTTATATAAATTTTGCCGTTATCTTCTATTTTTAAATTAACGTTGGGTTCGAGGCGCATACTCCCTTTTTCCATATCAGCATCTGAAATTCCGATATACCTAACTATTTGATGAAGTTTCTCCAAATATTCTTTCGCTTCTTCAGAAGAATTAATATCCGGTTCGGATACAATTTCAACAAGCGGAACGCCGCTGCGATTAAAATCAATAAGCGTCCATTTCTCGCCGTCAATAACCTGATGCAAAAGTTTTCCCGTATCTTCTTCGAGATGAACTCTTTTTATATGAATTTCTTTGCCGCTATCCAAAATAATTTTTCCACCCAATATTAAAGGTTTTTCATATTGGCTTATTTGATATCCCTTCGGAAGATCGGGGTAAAAATAATTCTTGCGGTCAAAACGGCTTGATTTTTGAATTTGCCCATCAAGGGCCAAGCCTAAGAGAATCGTCCACTCAATCGCTTTTTTATTGGGAATTGGCAACGCCCCCGGCAAGCCCAAACAAACAGGGCATGTTAGAGTATTTGGTTCTCTGCCAAAATGATCAGCCGAACAGCCGCAAAACATTTTAGATCGGGTTTTAAGTTCTACGTGGACTTCAATTCCAATAATTATTTCTTTTATTTCCATATCTTTATATTCCTTTATAAGAATTTTTATAAGAAATTTTTTTATAGCTTAGCGGCGCCTTGCCTGAAAGTATATAGTTTTCAACTTTATCAAAAAAGAGAAGCATAAAAAAGATTATCATTGCCGCAAAAAAAATAAAGAGTTTGATTCCAACCAAATCAACAATCGTTGCCGTAAAAAGGAGAAAGGGCAAGGTAAGAATATTTCCCAAAAAACCAAGCATTCCATAAACCCTTCCGCGAAGACGAGGCGGTGTATGTTCTTGAATCAAGGTCTGATTAGGAACTGAAATAAAAAAACCGGATAACCCCCCTAAATACATTAGAGGAATGACAAAAAAGATTTTGAATTTTCCCAAGAGAGGCAAGACAAAGGCTAAAAAAATCATCAATATTAAAACCGCCAGAAAACCGCTTTTCATTAAGGTTCTTTTTCGATATTTAAATCGATATTTTGTTAAGACAAATGTTCCCGAAAGAGCGCCCAATGCCAAAGGAATAATAAGAAGCGGACCGGCGTCTTGAATACGAATCATCAAAATTTTGCTTGAAAAACTTGGAATGGCCACCCCCAAAACAACTAAAAATATTTGAAAAAAAATCATAAGTAGGATGGGAAAAAGAATTATTCTTGTATTTTTTACAAAAGAATATCCGTCTTTAATTTCTTCCCAAAAAGATAAAATGTCGGAGACGATATTTTTACGGAATGCTTTATCTTTTGGAAGAAAGTAAACGGCAACTGTAGCCAAAAGAAGTGAAAAAATAGAAATCCAAATTGGATTATTCATACCAAAAAGTCTCATTAAAATCCCAGAAAATCCCAATCCTAGAACCAAAGCTCCTTGAGCGGTAAATAAAAAAAGGCTATTGGCCAGAGGAAGGTCGGCTTTTTGAACTAATGAAGGAATTGATGCCGCTTCGGCCGGATTATAAAATTGATTTAAAAGCGAATAGAGAAAAACCAAGGTGTAAATAGGATAAAGATTTTCTCCGACGAAAAGAAAAAGAATCATTATCAAAGATTGAAGAAAGTTTGCAAAAATAAGTATTTTTCTTTTGCTTAATAGGTCCACCAAAAATCCTGAAAAAGGTCCTAGAAAAAATGAAGGAAGATAATAAAAAATCCACAAAAAGGAAACCGCTAGAGTAGAAGCTGTTTTTTCATAAATTCTCGTCGCCATGACAAAATTAATCATATTAAGAGTTATTTGAGAAAGAATTTGCGAGGTCCAAAGCAAACAAAAATTTCTGTTCTCTTTAATAAAACTAAAAATTCGTTCTTTTTCCATCCTTATCTTTTAATATATAAATTTTATATTTTTAGTTTTGGTTTTATTGTATGCCAATTGGTTAGTTCTTGATATTTTTCCGCCAAGTCTAAAAGCTGATATTCTGAGAATTTTGGACCGACAATTTGAGCTCCTATCGGCAAACCTTCTTTCGAAAAGCCAACATTAAGATTTATTCCGGGCAATCCCGCCAAAGAGGAAGCTTCAACCAACACGTCGGCTATTTCTCCAAACATTGAAGAATTTTTTGTTGATCCAACTGGCAAGGCAACAGTTGGAGTTGTCGGAGAAAAAAGAACGTCTACTTTCTCAAATATTTTTTTAAAATCCTCGACAATCAACGCTCTTACCTTCTCGGCTCTAAGATAATATGCGTCATAGTATCCTGAAGATAAAGAATATGTCCCCAACATAATCCTTCTTTTGGCTTCGTCGCCGAAATAGCTTCTATCTTTTCCAAACCTGATTCCGTCATAACGAGCCAAATTAGAAGAGACTTCCGATCGTTGAACAATCGTATATACCGAAATTGAAAGACGAGGGTCCATTAAAGAAACCTCTTTCGTTTTTGCGCCTAATTTTTCAAAAAAATTTAAAGCCATTTTTGTTTTTTCTTTAATTTCTTCATCTACTTCTGCTGAAAAATATTCGCGGGGGATTCCAATAACAATCTTGGAAATTTCCTTTGGTCTTTTTAAATTAAGTTCAACTGAAGTAGCATCATTGGGATCTTTGCCGCAAATTATATTAAAAAGAAGCCTCGCGTCTTTTGCGCTCTTGGTTATTGGCCCTGGACTATCAGTAGAAGAAGCCATCGCAATTAAACCAAAGCGACTAACAGCTCCATAACTTGGTTTAAATCCAGTTACGCCGCACCAAGCCGCCGGCTGTCTGATTGAACCCGCGGTTTCGCTCCCTATTGCCGCTATCGCCAAATCCGCCGCGATCGCCGCCGCTGATCCGCCTGAAGATCCGCCCGGCAAACGCTCCAAGTTCCACGGATTTTTAGTGGTAAAAAATTGCGAAGTTTCTGTTGACGATCCATGCGCCCAAGCGTCCATATTGGTTTTTCCTATAATTATCGCCCCTGCTTCCTTAAGTCTGTGGGTAACGGTTGATTCATAAGTTGGCCAAAAATCTTCCAAGACAAGAGAGGAAGCCGTTGTTCTAAGTCCTTTTGTCAAAAAATTATCTTTTACCGCAATCGGAATTCCCAAAAGCGGTTTATCTTCGCTTGGAACATCAGAAATTTTCTCCGCTTCAAGTAACGCGTTTTCAGAAACAGTCACAAAAGATTTAATTTCCTCGTCAACTTTTTTTATTCTTTCAAGACACGAAGAAACAAGTTCTTTTGCTGAAAAAAATTTTTTCTTAAGGCCGCTGATCGCGTCCTCTAATGTTAACGAATAAAGTTCTGTCATTTATGAAAATTAAAATATCGACTTAACTTTAAAAAAACCTTTATAAGTAGATTTTGCGTTTTTTAGAGCCTCTTCTTGAGAAAAAGAAGGTTTGACTTCGTCTTCGCGCCAAACATTATTAAGACCTGAAATTTGAAACACCGGGTTAATTCCTTTAACTTCCACCGTTTTAAGCTCTTCGACATATCTTAATGTTTCTGAAAGTTGCTTTGAAAAAAGTTCGATCTCTTCTTCAGTTAAAGAAAGGTTCGCTAATTTTGCAATGTGTAAAACTTCTTTTCTGGACAATTTATTCATTTTTTATCATGATTAGTTTTATAATAAGTCTATTCCATCGCTTCAAGCGCTTTTATTCTTTCCGAAATAGGCGGATGGGTACTAAAAAGACTGGAAAACTCATTCATTCGCCCCGATCCTTTTAGGGGATTAACAATATACAAAGGGGCGGTAGCTCGATTTGCCGCCTCAAGCGGTTCTTTGTCTGAATCAAGTTTTTTTAAAGCGCTAATTAAACCGGATGGCTGTCTGGTTAATAAAACAGCGCTGGCATCCGCCAAAAATTCACGTCTTCTTGATAAAGATAGTTGTATTAATTTACCTATTAAAGGAGAAAGCAGAAGAAGGATAAAGCCTAAAATATATAAAATTCCTCGAATATCATTCTCTCTTTCTTTATTTCTGTTTAGAGATCCTCTTAATATCCAATCTGAAAGAAGAGTTATCATTCCAACAAGAACAACAACTATCGACATAAGTCTCATATCATAATTTTTAATGTGGGAAATCTCGTGAGCAATTACGCCTTCAAGTTCAGTTCTGTTAAGTTTATCCAAAAGGCCGGTTGTCGCCGCAATAACCGCATGATTAATATCTCTTCCGGTGGCAAAAGCGTTTGGAGCGCTATCTTCAATAACATAAAGCTTCGGAACGGGAATCCCCGCGGCTAAACTTAAGTTTTCAGACACCGTATAGAAATTAAAATGACTTTGTCTATGGGCCGGTTTTGCTCGCGAAACCGAGAGAATTATTTTATCCGAATACCAATAACCAAAAAAACTGGTTAAACCAGAAATGATCAAAGCGATTCCCACAAAAGAAGAGTCGTAACCCAAAAATCTTCCTACAATATAGACGATCAGGGCGACAAAAACTGCAAATATAGTAACTATAATTGCTGACCGCTTTTTGTTTCGGTCAACCTGTTCATAAACATTAAGCATAAAGTAAAGGTCAATTTAACTTTCAATTATAGTTCAACCTTTGGCGTTTTGGTTTCATCTGAACTAACCTCAAGATGCTCTCCTGTAAGGGGGGTTTTTAATCCTTCTTCCTCCTTAAAACCAAAAAGATTGGCTATCAGGTTGCTTGGAAAGCTAACTATCATTACATTATAATCAGCCGTAAGGTCAATTAACGTTCGTCTTGCATACATAACTTTATCGGCGGTATCCCTAAGCTCATCCATTAATTTATTTACCGATTCAACCCCTTTTATTTCCGGCGTATTTTCAACAACAACCCTTAACTGACCAAGGGTTTTTTGCGAAAGTTCAGCCGCCTCAGACATCATTTTAACGTCATTTTTTGATGTTGCTTCTAAAATAGCTTTCCTAGCTTCTGTTAACTGTTTAAAAATTTCTTTTTCATGTTTAAGATATCCCTTAACAGATTCAGTCAAATTTGGAATTAGGTCAGCTTGTCTTTTAAGCTGGTTGCCAATTTCTTGAATCGAAGCCTTAATTCTCGTTTTTAAGGCAACAAAACGATTATAGGTTGTAAGTAAATAAAAAGCGATTATCGCCAAAATGAGAAAAATTATTATCATATTTTCACCCCCTTTTTATTTTAGTTAAAATAGTATTTTCTAGAGGAGTATATCACTAATTTCGTCCAACGGTAAAGTATTGATAACGTCTTTTTTCTCTGCCCATCCTCTTCTCGCGGTTGCTACGCCGTATTTCATTAATTCCATTTGCGAAACTTCGTGAGAATCTGAATTAATAACAATTTTTACCCCGCGAGCGACAGCCTCTTTTATTAAAAAATCAGGAAGATCAAGCCGATCAGGCCAAGCCGACACCTCGAGGATTTTTTTATTTTTTAAACAAAAATCAAAAATTTTATCCCAATTTGCTTCATATCCTTCTCTTGAGCCAATTTTTCTGCCGGTTGGATGGCCCAAAATTTTTGCCTTCGGATGAGAAAGTCCTTTAATTATTCTTTCGGTCATTTTTTCTTTGCTTAGATTCATGCTTGTGTGAACTGAAACAATTGCATAATCAAGAAATTCAAAACCTTCTTCCGGAATATTTAATTCTCCTGAGGGAGCAATATCTATTTCAAGACTATTAAAAATTTTAATGGGTAATTTATTTACTCTTGAATCTTTTTTACTCATTAATGAATAATTAATTTGATCAATAACTTCCTTTTTTGTTTTTAATATTTTAATTATTTCTTTTTTACTATGTTGCGAGATCGAAGGGTTATGTTCGCTAAATCCCAAATAATGGTAACCAAGATTTTTAGCTTTTAAAACCATTTCTTCCAACGATGAAACCCCAATATCATGACTTGGTTCTATTGGAAAATTTGAATGAAGATGAAGATCGCCTTTAATATCTCTTAATTCCACTAATTTAGGCAAGCCGTCAGATTTTCCCATAGCGGAACGAATCGCCGCCTCAATCTCACCAGAATTTTCTCTTATTTCGGGAGGAATCCAGGCCATTCCCAAAGCTTTATAAAAATCAAATTCTGTTTTGGCGTTAAGAATTCTTCCCGTCTTTAAAAATTTAATTCCGTATTCAGAAAGCGACATTCCTTTTGAAAGCGCATATTCTCTTAAAGCAATATTGTGCTGTTTGCTGCCGGTAAAATACTGAAGCATCGATCCATATTTTTCTGGCGAAGAAAGACGAATGTCAACCTGTTGACCTGAATTTAGGATAACCCTTCCCAAAGATTCCTCTCCCCTACTGACAATTTTTTTAATTTTATGAAATTTGAAAAAATAATCTAGCGCCGCTTTAGGATTTTTGGTTGAAACAGCGATATCAATATCTCCCACGGTGGGCAACATTCTTCTTAAGCTACCCAACGGATCCGCTTCGATAACTTCAGGCGATTTTTTCAAATAATCAATGATTTCTTCTGCTAAAGCGTAAGCGATAAAAAGAGGCATTCTTGTTTCTTTAATTTCGCCGCGCTCCAAAGCTTTGATATTTAAAAGGAGTTCATTTTCCAGTTTTTCCCCAAAACCTTCAATTTCCCTAATTTGTCCCGACATTGCCGCTTTTTTTAATTTCGACAAAGCATCTTTTTCTTCCACAATATTAAGATTTCTTGCCAAAGAAAGAGCTCTTTTAGCGCCCACTCCGGGAATTTTTTCAAAAACAAACATCGCCGGAGGTAAATCTTTCATTATTTCCTCAAAATGTTTTACTTTTCCAGTCCGAAAAAGTTCGTCAAGATACGAAGCCATATTGCTGCCAACGCCGGGAATTTGATCAAGTTTTCCCTCGTCCCAAAGATCTTTTATTTCTGAAGTCGAGTGTTCAATTGAGACAGCGGCATTTTCATAAGCGCGGATTCGAAAACGATTTCCTCCTTTAACCTCATAGGCCGCCTTAACCCTTTTAAGCAGTTCGGCAATTTCACGATTTGTTATATATCTTTTTCTTCCCACCTATTTTAAATAGTATAACAAGATTGACTTAAGAGGCAAGCTGAAAGTATAATTAATAGGTAGTTTTTAAAAACTGGACTCGTAGTGTAGCAGTTAACACATCCGCCTGTCACGCGGAAGATCGCCGGTGCGAATCCGGTCGGGTCCGCAAAATAAATTTAAAAATTTTTTTCTTCATTTTTTATATAATCAGCCAAATTTATCCTCTAAGTTCCATCTATAGGCGATTACCTATTGCAAAATCGTGTTAAATAAATTAAAAATATACCCAAATTAAACTTAATAATAAATAACATTATAGTTTCTTTTAAAAAAGGAGGTGAAAAAAATGGAACTAAAAGACATTCTCAAAAAATTAAAGTCCGCCGAATCAACCCTAAGCACAATTTTAGGAATATTGGTTGTTGTTGTCGCGGTTGTTTTTATGTTTAACTACTTTAAAGGCTTGGCCAATAAACAAAAACAAAATGGGGAAACAAGTTCGATCTCTATCGAGGAGCAGAAAAACGAACAGAACGAAAATGCTTTAACAGCCGAAAACGGAAACACCTATTTAGTTAAAAAGGGCGATAACCTTTGGAAAATAAGCGAAAATACTTATGGAACGGGGTATAACTGGATAGATATAGCCAAAGAAAATAATCTTAAAAATCCCAATTTGATTGTTGAAGGTCAAAAACTGATTATTCCAAAAGTTGAACCCAAAACAAACGTGGAAATCAAAAAATTATCGATTGAGAAGATTTCAGAAGACAAATACACTGTTCAGAAAGGCGATAATCTCTGGAAAATTAGCGTCAGGGCTTATCAAGATGGTTTCCAGTGGCCAAAAATAGCCAAAGCAAACAATTTAGTCAATCCGAGTTTAATTCATCCGGGAAACGTTTTGGAAATTCCAAGATAAATTTATAAACGAATTGGGGGTTAAAATTTACGATACGTAATGTTTTTGGTAAAATTAAAAACATACGAAAAGCCGAAGGTTTTTCGTATGTATTGCGGGATTAGTTGAGCGGTTCAACGCCACCTTCCCAAGGTGAAAAGACGGGTTCGACTCCCGTATCCCGCTCACAGAAAGTAAAAAATGGGGCCATATAATACCTAAAACGTCATGTGGTAAAAATTTTATCCTCACTACGATTTTAAAAATATAAAATATTTCCTCTAAAATACAAAATTTTTGTTTCTTATTATAACTAAATTTGTTAAAATATCTAAATAAGGCCACCTTAGCTCAGCTGGCAGAGCAGTGCTTTCGTAAAGCAAAGGTCCAGGGTTCGATCCCCTGAGGTGGCTCAATAATATTAAAAGAAATAAAATAGTAAAAATGTCTGAAAAAAAGAGATATTTGAAACTAACTTTTCTCTACGGCTCGCTTACTTTGTTTCTTTTGTTTTTAATCTTTAAATTTGGAATCTCCGCCGCCGTTTGGATTTCCGAACTCCTTCAAAACAAAAAGCCGCCTCAAATCGCAGACGAGGAAATAATTATTCCTCCCCCTCAGCTCTTTCCCCTTCCCGAAGCAACTAATTCTGCCACTTTAACTATTTCGGGATATTCGCTCGCTAATCAAAAAGTTGATATTTACTTAAACAACCTCAATGTGGTTACATATGAAACAGATTCTGAGGGCAAATTTGAGGGAAATTTATCTCTTGCTCTGACAAATAATGAAATATACGCCATAACCAGAGACAATCAAGATCGTCAAAGTTCTCCCTCTAAAATATGGAAAATTTTTTACAGCAATAAATCCCCAGATTTAAAAATTCTTGAACCGGAAAAAGGCGCTCTTATTAAAAAAGGGACAGGAGTAGTTGAAATAAAAGGACAAGTTCATCCAACATCAAAAGTTTCCATAAATGACCATTTCGCGATTGTTGAAAGCGACGGAAATTTTACATATCAGATTAAGTTAAATCCCGGAGAAAACAAAATCAAAATTATCTGCGTTGATCCTGCTCAGAATAAAAATGAAGTTGAGTGGATTCTTTATTACCAGCCGTAAAGTCCGCCAAAAGCAATATTATCCAAAAAAGTATCCATGGATAAAATAAAGCGTTAATATAAAAAGAAGCAAACAAAATTGTAAAAACGCTTGAAAACAGCAAAAGACCGCTTTTATTTTCTTTTTTGGGACAAGCCTCAAACAAAATTTTTAACCATATAACTAGAAAGATAATTAATCCAAATATTCCCGTTGTGGACATCGTTAAAAGAAAGCTGTTATCGACTCCGGCCCCTGCGTTATTAGAATACCAATCTTTATTATTGGCAAAACCATAATCTCTTTGAGCAAAACGATAAGCATTAAATCCGACCCCAAATAAAAAATGATCTTTAATTATTAAAAGCGCTTGACGATAATTATTTAATCTGGCGACAACGGAAGTCTTTCTTAAAAGGTTAACTCCTTCCCCGCCGGGTTTTGGAGTAAAAAAAACAACTGTTAGGAAAAATAAAAAAATAAAAATAAAAGGTTTAATTTTCTTTTGAAAGAAAAAAATCGCGCCTGAACCAATTAACAAAGAAAGATACGCGCCACGAGAAAAAGTAAGACCAAGCGTTAAAAGAAGAAAAATTCCAAAGAAAAAGTAAAATATACGATTTTTTTTCTCTTCTAAAAATAAAACCAACAAGGAAAGAAACGACAAAACCAGAATTAAACCTGTAAATCCCGGATCCAAAAAGGTTCCAATTGCTCGAAAATAATGCTCATCCCAACCTAAATTTAATAAAAATCTGGCGTCAGGCAAAAAAAGATATTGAAGCAAAGCCCCAAAAGCAACCGCGCCTCCTTCGAAAACTAATATTTTTTTTAAGTTTATATTTTCAGTTATAAAAAAAGAAGTAAGCGCCAAAAAGAAAGAAATGTAAGTAAATATTCTTAAAAAATATAAAAAAGAAACAATAAATTCGCTTAGGTCTAAAGAGGAAAATCTCAGAAAAAGAGAAACCGCCGCCAAAAAAATAAACGCGCCCATTAATTTAAATATTGAAGGCAAAAAAATCCTCTTTTTGAAATAAACTTTGTCGATAAACCAAAAGGCAAGGAATAAAAAAACAAAAAAATCAATTGGCTGAATTCTTAGTCCAGGCCAATATCGATCAAGCGATATTCGCAATATTTGCCCAAAAGGGAAAACAAAAAGTATCACCAAAAAAACTATTCTTAAGATTATATCGGTTGCCATCTCTTCCCAAATAGATATAGGTTAACCCCAGTTATTTTATTGCTATAAATAAGTTTTAAAGGCCGAAGGCGGGCGGGAAGACTTTCTTTTATCGTCAAAATATAACTAAAGGATGTTCCTGGTTTTGCGTATGAAGAATGCATAAAAGGAAAATTTAAATAGAAAAGATTATGACCGCCGTAAACCAAAACCAAGTCGTCACTTTTAATAATTTTTTTAAGTTCTCCGTCAACGTCATAAAAATCTCCAAAGTTAAAATTAAGATTTTTTGTTAGAAAATTTTCCGCCTTCTCTTTTCCAAACACCACCGGAATAAACTTTTTATTCGCCATACTTCTATAGAAAATATTAATTAAAGAAACAAATGCCAAAAGAGGAACAAAAACTTTTTTATAAAACTTATTTTCTTGTTGCAAGAAAATGGTTAAAAAAAGACTTAACGCCGGAAGATAAGGAAGAAAATATCTTGCTCCGTCAACTTTTGATATTAAACACCAAAAAATTAAACTTAATATTAAGTAGCCTTTCAATCCGCCAACTCGTCTAAAAATTTTTTCTCTAACATTCGCTTTTAAAAATCTAACGCCAATTAAAGGTAAAAAAATCAAAAAAATAGGAGAAATGGGGTCCCTTGGATAATAAAAAAGAATCCATAAATTTTTCATCATTATTAAGGGATTTAAAACAAGGTTATGACTTTTATCGAGAATCCCGCCAAAAATTGGAAAAATCGGATTTCCTGTATTTGTCAAAGAAAAAATAAGCCAAGGGAGTAAAATAAATAATGATGGCAAAAAAACAAAAAGTGAATTTTTCAAACTTCTTGATTTTAAGTAAATTAAAACCAGAAAAACTGGCAAGGTTGTTAAGGCGGTTAGCTTCGTTGAAATAGCCAATCCGATCATTACCCCCAACTCAACCAGAATAATCTTATTTTGATTATCTTCTTTATTCCACCATTTAAGAAAAAAAGTTAAAGCCATAATTTCAAAAAAGACGCGGGAAAGATCGACATTGGCCGTAATTGATTCCCAGCCGACGATTAAAGTTGAATAAAAAACAAGAGTTGTCATAAGCGACCATCTTTTATTTAAATACTTTTTTGAAAGGTTATATAAAGCGGCCGCAGAAAATATACCAAAGAAAAAATTTATTAATTTTGCCAAAATACCATTTGGAGAAAAAGGAAGAGATAACAAATAAAGCATTTCTGTTAGTTTTGGCATAGCGCTGTAATAAAAAAGTCCGCCCGGAAGAAAAGAAATCTGCAAATTTTGCAAATAAATCTTTGGAATAGTCAAGTGATACCAAAGAGCGTCAAAGCCAAGTTCCGGTCCCAACGCTCCAATTAAATTTATTAAAGCATGAAAAAAAATAAGAAAAAAAATAAAAAAAGAGAGCCTATCTCTGCTTATGTCTAAAAAAAACTCTTTAATAGATATCCAAATTCTTTTTCTAAAAGCCAAAATAAAAAACGACAGAACAAAAAGCACCCCCAAAATCTTAAGGCCGTTTATCCCGCTTGGCTTAAACATAAATTGAGGCAAGGCCAAACCTAAAGCAAAAACAATATAGCTAAAAATTCCAATAATAATTGCCGCTTCAGCCATTTAATTTAATTAAAGCTCGATTAACAAGATAATAAAGATATGAAAAAAGGACGAAAATCGCCCAAAAGAGAAAAAGCAATTTCTTTCTCTTATAATTTAATTGACAAAATTGAAAAATTTTATTTACATAAAAATTGAAAAATTTTATCTCCATCCGCCCTCTTTTTTCCATAATAAATAAAGCTTTCCCCTTGTTAAAAAAGAATGGAAGCTCATCAACACCGCAAAAACAAAACCCGAAATCCCATCTAAAAATCCAAAAAGAAAAAAATAATTCCAAATAAATTTTGCGACGGGTTTTAACCAATCAATAAAAGACACTTTTTTATTTTCTTTATAAAATTGTCTAGCGTTTAAACTAGAACGCTCATTAATGCTTTGAAGAAAACTTGAAAGACTGGGGTGAGAATAATGCAAAAGAGGATTTTTAAGAGTTTTGGTTTTTCCTTTAATTTTCCATATTTCGTCGACCGATCTTTGCCATTTTCCGGCATTTTTCCGAGCCAAGCGCAGAATTCTCACGCTTCCAATTTCTCCGTGTTTAAGCCATTTATTGATAAAAAAGTCAATTCTTTTAAAATAAAAACCGTTATAAGAACTAGACTGATTTATTTCTTTTTTAATTTCGTTGGCAAGCTCTTCTGAAACTCTTTCGTCGGCGTCAATAAAAAGAATCCAATCCCCCTTCGCTTCTTCCAAACCAAAATTTCTCTGAGAGGAAAAATCGTTTTCCATGGGCCTTTTTAAAACCCTAGCTCCAAGTTTTTCAGCTATTTTTACCGTCCCGTCAGTAGAATTATCATCGACAACCAAAATCTCGTCGCAAAAAGAAAGGCAGGAAAGGCAATCTTTAATATTTTGTTCTTCGTTTTTAGTTAAGACGACACCGCTAAGCATTATGATAAAACCAATTACCGCGTTTCTATAGATTAATTATACTCAAATTTAAAACAATTTTTATTCTTTTATTTTATCAACTTTCTCTTTAAGAAAAATCCCCTTTATTACGCCAGCCATAATCGCAAAATCAGAAACAATCTGAATTGTCGGAAGCCAAAATACGGCTTGAACGTCTTTTACAAATTTAAAATTTTTATAAAACGACCAGAATAAATAAAAAAGAAACAAAATATAAAGGAAACTCCAACTTTCTCTAAAGATAAATCCCCAAACAAAAAGAAAAATAAATACCAAATATCTAAAAAAAATTAAGAATATTTTTAATGAATGAGTCTGTTCATCGGAAAAAAGAACTTGACCATCGCCAACCGCATAATTAAAAAATTGTCTAAAAGCTTCAGAAAGATTCTTTCTCTGCGGCCAAAAGACAACCGCCTCTTTTATAAAATTTAATTTATAGCCAGCTTTTTTTATTCTTTGATCAAAAACTAAATCTTCGCAGTAGTTCATTTTTTCCGGGTAGCCGCCAGCCTCAGACCAAACTTTTTTTCTAAACGCAAGCGAACGACTTGAAGGAAGAAATTCAAAATTTTTTAATTTGCTTTTCTTTTCAATCGTTTCCTTCATGACGCAAAAATAGGGCGCGAGGCATTTCTGAAAAATCGTCCTAGTTTTTGGAAGATAAAAGCCGGCAACAACATTTACTTCTTTGTTTAAAAAAGGTTGCGTAATTCGATTTAGCCATTTCCTATCCAGAATACATCCAGCGTCGGTAACGGCGATAATTTCGTTCTTTGCCTCCCTAATTCCAATATTTCTGCCAACTGACCTATTTGCGCCGACACAAATTAAAAGCTTAATTTTAATTTTTTCCTTTGAAGAAAAATTTTTTTCGAAATTTTTAATTAAATCAATGGTCTTATCAGTCGAACCGCCGTCAACAATTATTAATTCCTCCGGTTTTACGGTCTGACGCCAAACCGATTTTAAAAACCTAAGTATTGTTTTTTCTTCGTTTAAAATAGTAACTACCAATGAAACTTTCATCTTTTGGCCTTACAATTTAAAATCTCTTTATACACGCCTAAGACTTCATCAACCGTCTTTTGCCAAGAAAACTTTTTTGCTCTTTTAAGCCCTTCTTTTATTAAATTGTTTCTTAAATTTTTATCAATAAGAACTTTTTTTATTCCTTTGGCAATTTCTGAAATATCATAAGGATTAATTAAAACCGCAGTCTCTTTCGCAATTTCGGCTATTCCCGAAGTATTGCTCGCAACAACGGGAACGCCAGCCGCCAATCCTTCCAAAACCGGAATTCCAAAGCCTTCAATCTCCGAAGGAAAACAAATACATTTTGCGCCCCTTATAAGATTCCATAAAATTTCTTCTTTAACATAACCCGTAAATAAAACCGAATCGTTGATTTTTAACTTTTTTACTAAATTTAAAAGGTTGCTTTCAAGCTTATAGTTTTTACCGGTAATAACTAATTTATAATCTGGGAATTCGCCAACAATAATCGAAAACGCTTTGATTAATCGATATAAATTTTTTCTTCTGTCAATTCCGCCGTGATTTAAAATATATCGATTCTTTTTAATCTGCGACGGAAGTCTTTCCTTTTTCTTACCAACAAAAACGCCATTATAAATAACTTTAATTTTTTTTTCGGAAACGCCCAATTTTTCAACTAAGGATCTTTTGGTAAATTCAGAAACAGAAATAACCTTTAATGAAAAATAAAGAGAAATTTTTAATCTTAATAAATAAGACAGTTTTGAAAAATAACCAAAAGGAGAAAATTTAAAGTAATCTTTAACTAAAAGCGGAATAATATCATGAACAGTCAAAACCGAAGGACAGGGAGAAAAAACAGGAACTCCCAAATTGCCAACCGCATGATAGATGTCTATTTTTTCTTTTTTTAAATATATCGGCAAGGATAATTGTTCAAACAAAAACTTATTGCGAAAAAAAAGTATTTTTGAATAAATATTTTTACCTTCGATTTTTTGTTTAGGTTGTTTACTATATAAAAGCACTACTTCGTTTCCTTTTTGGGATAAATTGAGAGCAAGATTAAATATATATTTGCCAATTCCGGTAAAATTATCTTCAGCATATCTTGCGTCAATCCCTATACGCATATTACTTTAATTATAAGCCTAAGCTTTTTTTCTGCCAACGATAAAAAAGCCATTGCTTAATGCAAGGGTTTTCCAAGGAAAATCAAGCAATTCAGATAAAAAAAGAGCGAAACGAAAGATAAAAGAATAAACAAAAAGAAATATTTTTTCTAATAAAAATAGACGTTTTTTTCCGAATTTTTTAAGATAAAGGTGAAAAAATTTATTAAAAATTCTTGCGATATATAAATCAAAAATTAAAGTAAAGAATGAGTGAAAATAAATAATTTTGCCGTTAAACAGTTTTTCAATATCTCCGATATTTGTTAATAACTTTGCTTTATGGCCCGCCTCTTTCCATTCGCCATATTCATTTCTAGGATTTTTTTTAAATAACCATCGAAGCCAATTAAAAGTATATTTCGAACGCCGACTGACAGAGTAAATTACAAACCAACCGTTTGGTTTAAGAACTCTAAATAATTCTTTTATAAATTCCTTTTTGTTTGAAATATGTTCCAAAACGTCTAAGCTAATAATTCCATCAAAATAATTTTTATTAAACGGAAGATTGTAGCCGGAGGCGACAAAAAAACGGCTTTTTCCCCTATATTCTTTTGCCAATTTAATGGCTAACGGGGAAATATCAACGCCATATCCCTTAATTTTAAAATCAACCGATAAACGATTTAAAATATGTCCTGAAAAACAACCAACGTCTAAAACTTTTTCTCCAGATCTTGGATTAAAAAAGCCTACCAAATCTCGAAATTTAAGATCTTTTAATGTTCGACAAAACTTAAAACCAAAACTATCCCTTAATGTCTCAAAATAAACATCTTCTCTTTCTTTTGCCTTTTTATCATAAATCCCCTTTTGCCAAAGTTCATCAAAAAACATTTTTTTAACCAGCTTGCCCATATTTGGAGAGATAAAAACTTCCGTAAACCTTGAGAAAACTTATTCTTCTTTTGGTCCAGATTGGAATATAGTGAGATGTAGGTTTTACCGTCTTCCACCCTCGCTTTTCAAACCATTTTTGCCACTTTACTGACGACCATTTTGTATAATGGCTACTATCCATATTTATTTCATTTTCTTCAAGAACTGTTATTTTATGAAACATATTTATTTTCATTTGAGGCTTTAATACTCTTTCCATTTCGATTAAAGCTAAATCAAGCTCATCTTTCTTTAAATGTTCTAATGTATCATAACTTAAAACAAGATCAAATGAATTATTTGAAAAAGGAAGTTTGCTTGCAGTTGCAAGATAATAATTAGTTTTTCCAAACAATTTTTTATTTAAATTTCGTGCAGAAGAACTAATATCAATCAAGTAAACCTCATAACCAAAAAAATCGGACAAATAATGTTCTAGTTGGCCTAAACCCGCTCCTATACTTAAAATTTTTGATCCTTTGGGTAACCGAATTGGCAAAACTACTTCAATAAAAGCTCTAATCAACCACCATAGCCGATAAACAGGTCTTTTCCAATCCTCAAAATGAACTTTGAAATAAATGTAATCTCTATTATAGGTATTATTTTCTTCTTCCATCATTAAGTCAATCATTTTGATAGTAACATCATATACTTTTGAATTTATCTTGACAAATGTTAGATACTGTGCAATTCTAAAATTAATGTTCTATAAAACTTCAAGAATATTTTTAATATTTTTCTTCTTTCTCTTCCTTCTATTTCAATCTCCACAAAAAGTATTTAGTGTTGTCTATTTCTACGATGACTTTAAAAACGATACAAATAAATGGGAAATAATTGGAAATAGCGGATGGACAATAAAAGATGGTATGTTTGGAATACGACTTAGTCCTGGTTTATCAAATGCAATCCCAAAAGATTCTTATTGGGATTCATCGCTAATAAACTACATTTACAAGGTTGATTTATTAAGTATTAGTGGAAACGACAAAAATATAGTTATCAATTTTATAGATAATAGAAACTTTTACGAAATCCATGCTCATGACGACCATATTCACTTTGATAAATATGTAAATGGAATAAGTTATCAATTGCAAAACACAATTGGATCAAACCCATACCCACTTCCTTTAAACAATGGAATCACATATCATTTTAAAATAATACAGGAAAACCACCAAATTAAAACATATTTAGATAATAATCAAATATTCCATATTGAAGACACACAACCATTTTTAAATGGAAAGATCGGGCTTAGAGTAGGGACTGGCGGAAGTTTAACCTCAGAGGTCTGGTTTGATAATGTTATGGTCTGTTCACTTGATGATCCATGCGAAATGACGCCTTCTCCCACTCAAACTCCTTCGCCAACAAATAGCCCAACGCCAACTAATACTCCCACCAATACCCCTACTCCAACGCCTACTCCAACACCTACTTCAACACCAACTCCAAATCCTCCCGTTGTTTTTATTCCCGGATTGGGCGGGAGCTTTAATTTTAAAGAAATGTTTCTCGGACAACATAATCCGGAAGGATGGGTATTAATGCCGGGCGCTAATGTTTATCGCAATATTTTTCAAGCCTTTGATTATTCCAATAATCAAAATTTTTATGTCTTCTTTTATGATTGGCGAAAATCAGTTTTAGATTCCGCAAAAAAACTTGAAAATTTTATCAAAAATTCAGTTAAACCGTGGAATAACAAGGTTTATTTAATCGGCCATTCGCTCGGGGGCCTTGTAGGCAGGGCTTGTATTGAAACTACCGAAAGCAATTGTTACGCCGAAAAACTTATAACAGTAGGTTCTCCTCATCTTGGCGCCGTTGACGCTTACGCCTTAGTCGAAGGCGGAGAAATTTGGCGCAAAGGAATAATGAAACTTGGTTTTGAACTGCTAGCTCATTATTATCAAATTCCCGGGGAGACAAAGAAAGATACTCTAAATAGAGTCGCTCCGGTAATATTGGAATTGTTGCCAACTTTTGATTATCTTTATAAAAACGCAAATATTGTTCCATACTCTAGTCTTTCATTTAAGAATCCGCTGTTATCCATACTGCCGCAATATAATAAAATATCTATTTTTGGAAATTCGTTTCAAACTTTAAGATCGCTTTCTTTAATAGAACCAAGCGCGATTGAAAAAATTTTTAATCTTTGGCCAGACGGCAAGCCGAAAGAAAGGTTTTACACAAACGAAGGAGACGGAACAGTTCTTTCTTTAAGCGCTTACCCAATGGAGGGAGAAGGATATTCTTTTAACCTTGACCACGGCGGAATAATCTCTGAAAAGACCGCTCTTGAGAAAATATTCGACCTTATCAATTATCCGACGCCAAACAATTCATATACCTCTCTTAATGATGATGAAAACTATCTTGTCTTTTTTGTTCATTCTCCAGTAAAAATTTCGCTTGATGAATTGCCCCCGAATTCCTTTTCTAATGATGAAATTATTATTATTCCAAACCCCGATGAAAAAATTTATACTCTTACAGTAAGAGGGGTAGAAAATAATTACTATTCTCTCTCGGTCGGACAAATTGAAGAAGACAGGGTTATCTGGAATGATTATTTTGGAGAAGCAGAAGAAAATAAGGAAGAAAATTTTCAATTTCAAATTAAATCAAATTCGCTTGAGAATCCTCTTGTCGACCCCGATAATCAAAAGAATAATCAGTTTTTAGAAGCTCTCATTAAAAAAACGAAAGAGGAAATAAATGCCCTAAAAATTTCTCGCATTCAGAAACTGGCTCTAATTAAGTTGCTGGAAAAAATTTCAGATGAAAATTCGCAAAAATCTTTCTTTTATTTAAATTCTTTTCGCAAAATCCTTGCTGAATTTGAAAGGAAAAAAATAATTTATGAATCTGAGGCTATAAATATCAGACAAAGAGCGTCAAGCATTGCTAAAATACTGGAAGAAATCGATTTTTTAAAAATCAAAAAGGTAGGCGAAAAAGCGGCTCAAAACTCGCTTCGCCTCGCCGAACTTGCTAAAAAATCAATTGATGTAAAAAAGTTATCTCGGTCGCAGGCTATAATTTATGAAGAAGCCAAAGAAAAATTGGAGAAATCGGAAATATTTTTAGATCAAAAAAACTACGCGCGGTCATATATATTGTCGCAAGAGGTAAAAGATCTATTTTGGGAAATAAAAATTCTAGACTGACTAACTTAAGATTACTTCTTTCTTAAAATTTTCCCCATTTTAAATTACGTCTTATGAAAACGCGATAAAAAAAATTATGGCGGGAAAGGAAATTGTTCGATTAATTGGAAGCGTTGTAATACTGGCGGTTGTTCATGAATCTGGCAATCAGCCAAGTTCTCCAATTGCTCAAGAAAAGACTATTACTTCGACCGCAACAGCAACTCCTTATCCAATTACAACATCAACACCTGTTCCTGAAAAAAGCCCTTTTCCGTCTCTTTTACAAAACGAAACAACTACCGACGAAAATCGGAAAGTTGACGAAAGAATAAACATTAGTTCAGATGAATTAAAGGAATATTTAGAAAAAATTCAAGATAATATGTCTAGGCTGGAAACTATAGTAAGTCAAAATAATCTTTTTGAAGGATTTAGTTATTTAAGTAAAGAACAAAGAGTAGAAGATTTTAAAATGTATTATCCAATATATAAAGCGGCAGAAATAAAATATAATGTTCCTTGGTCGCTTCTTTGGATTATACATCTTCACGAAAGCAATGATTCCCGTTCTCCCAATCCCGAAGCAAGCGGCTATAAGGGGGCGATGCAAAGAAGCAGTTTTTACGATGATAATTATGTTAACGAAGCAGTTTCTGGTTGGGAATTTCTTTCAGAGCTACCGCAAAGATATCATCAAAAAAAAGGATCGCTAACTTCGGACTATAAAGAAATTTTTTTTGCCGCCAAAAAAATAAGAAGAGACGCTGATGAATTAGTCGCTGTAAACCAAGGGCTTGGCCTCGAAGAAGCCATATTAAAGGCTCAATTTTCTTATTGCGCTCCAGATCCGGCAGCCCAAAGGATTGAACAATATCGAAAAATAAAAAATATTCTTAAATAGTATATAATTGTTTTTGGAAGTGTTATACTTAGACGAAAAACTTTAACGATTATAAATGGATAAAGTATATCTTCTTAAAAATTTTGATCTAGTTGAAGATTCAGTTAAAAAACTGCTTAACAACTTTTATCCTAAAAAATCTGAAGTAATAATAAAACTTCATTTTGGAGAAAGAGGTAATAAAACCGCTTTGACGCCTAGCGATATTAAACCAATAATAAAAGCGTTAAATTTTTTAAAACTAAAAACAATAATGATTGATTCGCCGGTTATGTACGATGGTCCAAGAAAAACCGTTCGAGGATATGAAGAAGTAGTGCGCGAAAGAGGATTTGATAAAATCAGCGAATTTTTAATTTCCAATAACATTACTCGAGTTAGATCGAAAGATTTTGAGGTTGAAGCAATCAAAGAATTAATTGAAGCTCAAAATGTATTGGTAATTTCTCATGTAAAAGGCCATCCGGCTACTGGTTTTGGAGGCGCTATAAAAAATTTGGGCATGGGCGGCGTAAGCGCCAAATCGAAAGAAATGGAACATAGTTTAAGCAAACCCAAAATAACAGGGAAATGCGAAAGTTGCGGCAAATGCGCAAAGTATTGCCCCTCAAATGCCATAACAATAAATAACAACGAGATTAAAATTGATTACGGCGCGTGCTGGGGATGTTCTGTTTGCGAAGTAAATTGTCAAAATTCAAACTTAAAACCGGTAAAAGCTTTTTTTGACGATCTCTTGGCGCAAGGGGCGTCAGTTTTAATTAACAATTTTCCCCAAACCACTTTTTATATTAATATCATTAAAAATGTAACAAAATTATGTGATTGCGCGACAAATTCAGGAGAAATAATTTCTCAAGATATTGGAATACTTTTTTCCCAAAACCCTGTAGCGATTGATAAAGCAAGCGTTGATCTTATAAATCTTGCAAACGGAAGAAATCTTTTTTATGAAATTACTCATAAAGACCCATTCCTTCATATTAACTTTGCGGCTCAATATACAAACAAAGATCCCAATTACGAACTTATTGAAATATAGCTAAAAAGGTAAATCTTCGGCTACGTCAAAATTAGAATTAGAAAGGGAAACCGCAGGATAATCGCCGGGGAGTAAAATATAAATTTCTTGTTTTCTATTAACTGGATCAACCGTAACCAATTTCCCTTTTCCTTTAGCTATCGCAAGCATATCGCGACAGGCCCAACACGATTCTTGTCCGGATTGGCAACGAAAGGAATTTGTTTGTCTAACCAGCTTAATAATTTCTCCTTTCCTTACAAGATCTATATAGACCTCTTTAAGATCGGCTTGAGGGAAAGGCGTAATATCATCATCCTTGTCTAAATACCAATAGCTCGTTCGAATTTTATGACAATTGAAAATTTTGCTTACCAGCAATGAATAAATCGGCAGTTGAGGCGACTCTTCTTTTTCCTCGTTTTTTCCGGTTTTAAAATCAATGATATGATATCCTTCTTCATCTTTTTCGATCCAATCCAATTTTCCGGTTAAAATTAAATCATTTTCCAGTTCGGCTTTTGGAAAATCAGGAATTTTTACCGATTCAACTTCGCGAAAATGCTTATTGTTCCAAAAACGTTCAAGCATCGCCAGCGCCCTTTCTTTAAAAGTTTTTTCTTCTTCCTTTAAAATAAATCCTCCTTTTTCTCCCGAAACTCCGTTCCAAATCAAATCAAAAATTCTTAACAATTCGTCTTTTGTTCTGTCAACCGAAGAAAGTTTTAAAAACTGCGCAAGCGTATCATGAACCGATTGTCCTAAAGCCAAACTTGGATTAATTAATTGAATTTTAAGACCTCTAGGACTTCTATATATATTGCGATAATAATAAAGTTGAGGGCATTTACGGAAGTCTTCCAAAGAAGAAGGGGAAATATAAATAGCGTTAGGATTAAATGCCATTGTTTTTCTACTCTACCATATCTTAGGAAAGAGTAGTCAAGAATTTTCGGGTTTTCTATGGCTCTTTTTTTAACTTATGGCGGCAGTTCTTCAAAAAAAGAAGGGGCGTAACGGAATTCTTTGGGGGCGTATATATAGAAATCGGGGCGGAAAATAATTAACGAACCGGGAGTGGTAAAATTGCTGTTCCCTAAATCTCGACTTAAACTTACCCCTTCCCAACCGACAAAGCTTCCCTGTCCCACAAAAGTTTCTTTAACTAAAGAAGTAGCCACTGAAATAGTTTTGTTGGAAAGGAAAAAGCCGTCAGCCCGAGTAACCTCGCCTTCAAAGATAATATTTCCCTTGGCAATCAAGGCAAAAAAGCTGCCAATAGGAACAATAATATTGCTTTTAACCTTTGTATCATCTTCGCTGTCGATAAAAACAATAATCTTTTTCCCCGAAGGAAGAGTCCAGCTTCCGGTCAAAGTGGCCGCCCTTTGGGAATAAATAATTTCAGTCGGTTTTTCCGGACTGCTCGGCATTGTTCCGTCAAAAGCGCTTTCTTTTCTTTCAATATTGAGGCGATTGACAAGATAGTCAAAGTTTACGACAGGACCGGCGTATTTTGTTTTCGCCTGCCAATTTTTAACCGAAAGAGAAAGACCGGGCGGATTAAGATCTTCGCCAAAACTAACTACCCCGGGTTGACCGTCTAAGTCGCCCGGCAGGGAAAGATATTTTCCCAAAGGAAGAAGATCGGTAATTTTCTTTTGACTGTGAACATCGCCGCCTTTTGTCTGCCACCAGGGACTGGCGACCGCAACAACATTAAGCCTAATTATTCTCTCTTTGTCTTTAATTACGTTTACGCTAAGCGGATTGCCTGTCCCCCTGTCAATCTCATTGCCGTTTTCATCCAAAATCTGCCAACTTTGAATTTCATAATTGGAAAGAAGACTTAAAGCGTTTCCGCTGTAAGTTCCGGGAGAATAGGCAAGCTTTTTCCATTCGGTCGAATTCTCCTTGCAGCTAAAACTTTGGTCATCCTCCATAAGAACGTTAAAATTGGAAGAACAGTCTTTTTTAACTCCGTCTTCGTAAACCTGAAGGCCGATTGTTCCAAAATCGGCAATCGTTGCCCGAATTTCGTTCCCCCACCAAGCCCAACCACATTTGCTGTTCCAGGGATTGGCGCGAATGGCAAATTGATCTCCGCTGACAACCGACTCGGGCGCGGGCGCTCTCCAGCGGACGTTAATACTGTCGGTTCCTTCGCTGCCGGAGGGAAGATAAAACTTGCTTTCAATATTTGGCCGAGCGTATAAAAGATAGGCGTTGTAGTAATTTGGGAAAGCGCTGTTCCACCAATAACCGGTTACCCCGCCGTAACGAACCCTAACGCTAATTTTGTAAGAGTTGTCTGGCTTTAAAACCGGTTCGATAAGATCTCTTGCGCCGATGTCCCACCAAACATCTTTTCCCGTTGCCGCCTGACCATAAGTATAATATGGATAACTTCCGGCGTTAAAGATTTCGCTTTGAGTAACTTCGTCTCTCATTCCCACGTTTATCTCGCCCGACCCTCCGGCCGTCCAAGAAAGTTTGGTCCAAATGCCGTCCAAAAGCCAAGTGTTTGTCCTTGTCGGAGCAGAAAAAGAAACCAATTCATAACGCGGCAGGTAACCCCAATCAAAATCCCAACCTAAAGAAATATTGGAAGTTGTCCATTCGCCCCATTTGGTTTCACCGTTAATTACCCGATTGTATCCATAACCGGCAACAACCAAGGAATCTTTCCAAGCCGCCCAATTCCAACTTTCAAGCGGACCTCCCGACTGAGTGCATTTTAAAAAGACTGAACGGTCGGGAAGAATGGAAAAATTGGCGTTGGTATAATCTCCATTTTGGGTAAAACTATAGCCAATTGCTTGACAATACGACTGAGGAGTGCACGTTTGCGGAGCGATAGTTGGGGTTGGAGTTAAAGTTGAAGTTAAAATTGGAGTTAAAGTGTCGCTGGAAGTAGGAGTCGCCGTTGCTGTTGTCGACTCAGACGGAGGAACAACATTGCTTTCAACCCAATCGCTCGCGCACTCTAGCTTAAACGACTGAACTCGCCACTGCCAACAGCGGCCGCTGTCGGCGCCGGAATCATCGGGCCAGTCCACCAAGCCGGTTCCGGAATTTGCCTCTCTGGCATACCAGTCTTCCCAGCTTCCCAAGCTGTCGCAAGTTTCCCCGGATCTTCTTTGAATATTAAAGCCTAGTTCACCATCGGCGTTATCAATAAAAGAAAGAGCGACAAAATTATCATCTAGTCTTTGGGCGGTATAATCTGAAGGAGCGGCAACAGAACAAGGTTCGGGAATGGAACTTGGGGCGGGAGTCAAACTAAGCGTTGGCGTGGAAGTGGCAGAAGGAGTAACAGAAGCAGAAGGAACAGAACAGCTTACGCTGGCGGAAGAACTGTTGCCGCAAACGTTAGACGCATGAACCCAAATGCTGTAAGAATGACCGGCTTGAAAATCATAATCATATTGCGTTTCCAAAACATTGTCGTCGCAAACATCGGGCAGAGAAGTTGTTGAACAACTGCCCGACCATCCGTCTATGCGGTCGTCAACCCGCAGGCGATAATATGTTGCTTGGGGAACCGCATTCCAACTTATCTTGTCTTGAGCAATGTTGCAGGAAAGGCCGGTTGGGGCCGGCGGAATCGGACAAACAGTTGGCGTCAAAGTGGGAGAAGCGCATTGGAAAAAAAAAGAATTGGAAGAATTGCTTCTTTTTTTAACTCCTAAACAGCCATCGGCCAAACTGGAACAATCTCTTCTTGCCTTAAGCGTATAGCTGTGGCTGGCATTATCCGGACAAGCGCAGGAACCGCTAGTAGTGTTGGCGGCAAAAACGCAAACCGGACTCGCTCCTCCATCTTTGTAAAGTTCAAAAGCTTCTTCGTTTGAACTGTTATCCATCCAGGTAAAATTAATATTGTTGCCGCTTTGGGAACCGGCAAGACTAGTGGGGGCGCTAGGCAAACCGCAAACTCCAACATTATATATAATGCAGCCGCTGCAACTGGTTGCTGGAGTATACTCACCGGTTTTAACGCAATCCGACTGTCTAACAATATCTCCCTGCCATTGGCACATTGTTCCCGAAGTATTATTGCAAGCCTGCGCCGCAATATGAATTTTTCCCTCTGTTGCGGGAGCATTCCATGAATACAATCCTTTAGTCAGACTGCCAAAATCAGTCCAAATCCCCGATCCGTCATAAGTATAACGGCGTTTTAAAGCGTCAACATTGGTCTCTACCTGATTCAGCGTTACTTGCTCGCCGGGCAAAGGACAAGTATTGGAGATAGTAAAATTACTGCAATTAGGGAAAACTGGAGTGGGAGTGGAAGTAGGGAGAGGAGTAGCAGTTGCTTGTGGACAAGCATCGCAATTTGTTTTACAACTACAATCCGCGTTCAAGTCAGTGGTGGAATAACTTTCACACCAAGGATTACAACGATAACAAGTCCTTGTGCCACAGGAAGGTGGAGAAGTAGGAACGGCAGTGGGAGAAGAAGCGGTACAAGTAGTTACTCCCGGAGCGGTAACATAATAACCCGGCGGACAAAGGTTTGTCCCATACTGACTTGGACATGAACCGCTAGCGCTGCAAGCCGCCTCTTGCCCGCTGCCATCATTTTTACAACAAGTTTTGTATTTTCCCCCAAACCAACAAGTTCCGCCAACAAATTCATCGCAATGCCCAGCAACGATCTGACCATTTTGACAACAATCAGCAGAATAACAAGACTGGCTGTATATATATACGCTATAATAAGGCACATCTAAACATTCGCCAGTCAGCTCATTACACTCATGTCGTACGACCACACAACATTTTGTTTCTGTTCTTAACCAATCGTTTGCTCCGCTACAATTAACAATCCCCGCTCCGGAAACACCGACTGCGTCACAAATAAAATTCGCTACCGTTGTTCCAGCGCATTGGGCCCCAACTGATTGCTTAAAAATGAACAAGAAGGCAAAAAAGGCTAAGAAAAATATAATTTTTTTCATTCTTTAAGCAATACTATCCATCTTGAAGTTTTTTCATCTTTCAACAACCAATTATTTGCGGTGATATCTTCTTCAGTGCTTCCTGTAATATCACCTTTCGTTTCACTAATTCCTACTGCAAAATTACCTCCAGGACCATCAGGAAAACCTAAAACAACAGGGCTTCCAAAACCAGCTTCCGGGGCAACCGGTAAAATCTTGGTATTTCCATCCTTAACGACCGAAACGTCTATGGCAAGATCTTCAAAATGCATACGGAATATGTCCATATTAGAAAAAGCTGCCACCCCCCAAGTAATTTTCCCTAACGTAGGAATAAAAATAACCCTTGGCGAGGCAGGATTAAATATCCTTACAGAATCATTAGTTCCTCTCCAGGATACAACCTTAATAATAGTATTCTCATCAACATAGGTTGGGATAATGATCTTATCGGGATGAGATCGCAGAATTTCCACAATGTCTTCTTTTTCCATACCAACAAAATTCTTGCCGATTAAAACTCTTTTTGGTCCTAATATTCTTTTCTTTAAAGCTTTAAAAGAAACGGAAGAGGTTTGATAAGAAAAAACAAGAAACACTACTTGAACAAAAATTGCCAAAATCAAAAAAGCTAAAATAACTTTTGCTTTCATACATTTATAGTATGAAAGCTAGCTGAAAAAAGCAAGGCAGTAGGCAAAGGATTTGTTAGTTATTTTCCGGGCCGTCTCCTAACAGCATAATATTCTCGGCCGTCTTCGGGATTTTTTATTTTCAACAACCAATTATTTGCGGTGATATCTTCTTCAGTGCTTCCTGTAATATCACCTTTCGTTTCACTAATTCCTACTGCAAAATTACCTCCAGGACCATCAGGAAAACCTAAAACAACAGGGCTTCCAAAACCAGCTTCCGGGGCAACCGGTAAAATCTTGGTATTTCCATCCTTAACGACCGAAACGTCTATGGCAAGATCTTCAAAATGCATACGGAATATGTCCATATTAGAAAAAGCTGCCACCCCCCAAGTAATTTTCCCTAACGTAGGAATAAAAATAACCCTTGGCGAGGCAGGATTAAATATCCTTACAGAATCATTAGTTCCTCTCCAGGATACAACCTTAATAATAGTATTCTCATCAACATAGGTTGGGATAATAATAATATTTTTCCCTTTATCTTTGCTTGCGCGACGCAAAAGTTCAATTAAATCTTCATCTGAAAATTCCATGCAATTTTCATTAACAATTCTTCCTCTCTCAATAATTGCGTTTATTTCTCCCTTTTCTGGCGTTTGAACCCTCGAGCTTTCAAAAATATCATCCGGACGACCACTCATCCACACCCCTTGAAAATGTTCATCCTTTGCAAAAGGGTTCCAGGTGACAATTATCTGTCTTATATTATTAACCAACTTTACTTTTCCCAGCTCATCCAACTCAACAAACTCAAAATATCCGGCAACATTGGGGAGCACTCCAATAGTTTTTTTAATTTTTCTACCGTTAGATTCTATCGCCTTAACCGGTATTTGTAAAAAACCGCCTTTTTCTAAAGAAAGACGCAAAAATCCCCTTTCTGGATTGTCGGGGTCATAAGAAACATAGCCGGTTGGATCTTTTTTCTCTTCGGGCAAGTTTTCTTTGCGGCGCAAAATTGCTCCTTCGTCAGCTAAAACTCCCACGGCGGTGTTGTTAACTATATATGCCTTGCCGTCTCTAACGATTACTGCGCATAAACCAAACTCTAAACCAATTCCGCTTACTCCCGCTAAAACTTTAACTTCCTCGGGTTTTAAGTTTTTGGGCAATATATTTTTTTGAATCGCTTCTTTAATGCGGCTTTCCAATATTTTCAGTTCTCCCGCCGCTATCAATTGAGCGCAAATCTGCTCTGATGGAAAAAGACTATTGCCAATCAAAACAGCTCTTTCTGGAGGGTTAACCGCAAATGTCCAGCCAAATTCAGGAGTCGGAGTTCGAGAAGGTTCAGGAGTGGGAGAAGGTTGGGAAGTGGGAGTAAAAGAGGGAACAGTAGGCTCAAGTGTTGGTTTCTCTTTTGAGGGAGAAACGACAGAAGATGGGGGTTGGTTTTCTTCTTTTTTTCCACAGGAAGCCAAAAGCGCCCCAGCGAAAAAACCCACACCCAATTGGACAAAATTTCTTCGGCTTATTTTTCTATTGCTCCCCTGATTTTCTCTTTCCTGATTACCAGACATTTTTCCTCCTTAAAAACAAAAAACCGCCTTATGAGCGGATAAATATTAACCGGAAAAACCGGTTTCTAGTTCTAAAAATCTTATTCTATTTCTTTGCTTCTCTCGAAGCAAGCTCGATCCCATAAAAAAATATTATCATAATAATTACTATAAGTCAATATTCTGTATTAATTAAATTAATTTTATTATTAACATCTCCCCAATTTCCTGTCAAGCAAAGGAATCTTTA
>Ga0101944_10001188_pt1 | contig 58456 bp, 55 predicted proteins | sample DewCreD2012metaG_FD_75245 | JGI IMG/M metagenome (GOLD analysis project Ga0101944, IMG submission 75245) | Hot spring sediment bacterial and archeal communities from British Columbia, Canada, to study Microbial Dark Matter (Phase II) - Dewar... ...
GCATCAGGGGCGCAAGGATGCGGCGGGCAGCTTTGCCCGGCGGCTCCTGGGGGAGATGGAATCGCTTTGGGTGTTCATCGAGGTCGAGGGTGTGGAGCCGACCAATAACCGGGCAGAGCGGGCGTTGCGCTATGGGGTCTTGTGGCGCAAGCGCAGCCAAGGGACCCAGAGTGACCGTGGCAATCGCTGGGTGGAGAGGATCCTCTCGCTTCGCCAGACCTGCCGACTTCGGGGAAAGCCGACCTACCCCGTCTTGGTCGAGGCCACAGAAGCCTACTTCAAGGGCCACTCCCCGGATCTCGCTTGGATCGCTCAGCACTGATTACCATCCCCCCGTGAACGGTTACGAATGAAGATTAATTTACTTGCAGATATACAACGAGGCTAATGGAGGAGAGGGTTATGAGCCAGGCACAGGAGAAACAAAAGATCCTGTACATTGCCACACACGGACCAGGAGACCCCGAGCGGGCGACTCTTCCTTTTGTGCTGGCCAACGCGGCCCTATCCATGGGGGTCGAGGCTGTGGTGGCCCTTCAGGGGGACGCTGTGTGGCTGGGGGTTAAGGGGACGGCATCCCATGTGTTTGCAGGGGGCCTGCCTCCTTTGCAGGATTTGCTGGATGGGTTTCTGGAGCTGGGAGGCAGGCTCCTGGTCTGTTCCCCTTGTATCCAACACCGCAAAATGGATTCTCAAGTTCTTATCCCACAGGCTCAGGTGGTGGCGGCAGCCACCCTCACAAGCGAGATCCTCACAGCCAAAGCTGTGCTGAACTATTGATGATGGCCGGGGGCTAGCTTGGATTCCCGGCGATCTTTTGGATAAGGAGGAAATGTACCATGCAGGCTGACAGGAGTTTGGATTGCAGGGGCATGGCCTGTCCTATGCCCATCGTGAAGCTCAGCAAAGCCATTAAGGAGATGTCCCAGGGACAGATCCTGGCCGTAAGTGCAGATGACCCCGGCTTCGAGGCGGATGTGAGGGCTTGGTGCGAGACCACCGGTAACCAGCTCAAGGCTTTGGAATCAGAAGGGGAAATTCGAACTGCTTACATAGCCAAGTCTTAAGCGGTGAGGCCCAAGAAAAGGAGGTGAGCATGTCCGAGGAAAGGCGCATGTCCATGATTCTTTTCTCAGGGGACATGGATAAGGCCATGGCAGCCCTTGTTTTGGCCACCGGGGCCGCCAGCATGGGTTACCAAGTTACGGTTTTCTGCACTTTTTGGGGGCTGAACCTGATCAAGAAATCCGAGGCCATGGCTCACGGTGGAGTTCTAGAGCGCATGATGGGCTTCATGAACAAGGGAGGCTTTGAGCACATGCCTCTTTCCAGGATGAACATGTTGGGGGTGGGCCCCAGGTTGCTAAAAAAAATGATGAGGGACAAGAAGGTGGCAAGCCTGAGGGACCTTCTGGATACAGCCCTGGAGCTGGGTGTGCAGTTTGTGGCCTGCCAGATGTCCATGGATGTCATGGGAATCACCAGAGAGGATTTGGCAGTGCCCTGCGAGGTGGGGGGAGTTGCCAGCTTCTTGAACGAGGCAGGTAAGTCCCAGATTAACCTTTTTATCTGACCTCTTGGAGGGTCTTGAGACTGCTTTGGAGAGCCCTGCTATGAAGATAGGCATCATGGTGCGCACAGGCCCTTACGCTCAGCAGAACATAGACACTGCCTTGAGCCTCTTGGGTGCAGCCTTGGATATGGGACACCAAGCGGCCCTTTTCCTTTTCGAGGACGGGGTGATAAACGCCAGCGGGCTCATGAAGCCCACCGGGGACCGAAACATTGGGCACCAGGTGCAGGAGCTGGTATCCAGGGGGGCTGAGGTGGCCATTTGCGGGCAGTGCGCAAATTACAGAGGATTGCAGAAGGAGCACCTGGTGCCGGGAGTTAAGAGGGCAGGGATGGGCCAACTGGGCCAGATGGTGGCCACATGCGACAGGTTTTTCTCTTTGGGGCCCTGAGGAGGGTAAGGAAATGAAGGAAGCGGTGGTCCTGATTCGCAGTGGGCCCTACGGAGAGGCCTCTGCAGCCGAAGGATTCAGAGTGATAATGACTTTGCCGGCTATGGGCCTGGGCACAACCGTGGTGGCCCTGGAAGACGGGGTGTTCTGTTTGGTTAAGGGAGGGGACGGCACACGGTTGGGCTGGAGAGAAAGCCTTTACAAAGTCTTTGCCCAGAGCTCTGATTACGAGGCCAGGCTTCTGGTTCACAAGCCCTCTTTGCTGGAAAGGGGAATCAAAGAAGAGGAACTTGTGCAGCACGATGGGTGGCTTGAAGAAGATGAGCTTCCAAGCCTCTTGAGGCGGGCCTCGGTGCTTTTGGCTTTTTAATAGAGGAGATCTTTATGGAGACCCTTTTTGTTTTCAGCAAGTCCCCTTGGGCCAGGAGAGATATGGAGACGTGGCTTCCAAGGGTGAGGGAGCAAGACCAAGTGCTTCTGATCCAAGATGCTGTTCTGGCCCTAAGGAGTGCCTGCTCAGATCTATCAGAAAGTCTTGCCCCCTTGAAAGGAAGGCTTTGGGCCTTGGAGGCGGATTTGGAGGCCAGGGGTGTCAAAGCTCAAGAAGCCGGGGTTGTGGATTACAGGGGTGCTGTGGAGTTGATACTGGAGGCCAATCGGGTGCTGGCCCTTTGAACCGGTCAGTGCAGGTGATCGTAACTGGTCACGGGGGGTGGCGGCATTTCTCTCCGCTTCAAGTCTTCGGCGCTTGATTTTCCAAAGGATTTGGCCTCCGGGGGATGCTTGCCCCCTCCCTCGGTCGGCCTCAGCTTCGCTTCGGCCGAGAGGGCTTCCCCCAGGTCCAAATCCTGGAAAATCGAAGCGCCTCCGCCAAGCCGCTCCGAGAAACGCCGCCACCCTGTGATCAGATACAGGTGATCTCTTATCACCTGTAGTTGGTCACGGGATGATGGCATTTCTGTTCACTTAAAGTCTTAGGGGCTCGATTTTGCAGAAGATTTGACCTCTGGGGGATACTTTCCCCCTTTCTGGCCCGGATCATTCTCCAAAGCCAGTAACTTTGGGGCTAGGCCCCAAACCCCCGATACGCTTGGACATATTCCGAGAAAAAGAAGGATAAAATCTGAAATGGGAAATCAGAATGCTTTTTAGCATGGACCGGTTTTTCCAAACATGCCATCAAGATAGCCCCCATTGTCCGCTAATCATGAATAATGGGGGCTGGAAGCTTTTCAGCCCTTGAGCAGTTTTGGAAAATCTTCAACCTGAGAGCAGCCATCCAAACCAGCAGCTCAAAATTTGCTAGATACCCCATAGATAGAAAACTTTTACAGAAACAAAATGACTTGACAACAAAAGGATTGCTTGATAACCTAGATACCATAGGGGGGTATGGTATGGAAAGAGAAAGACGGGAAATCCTAATGAGGCTCAAGAGGATCGAGGGGCAGGTGAGGGGGCTTGCAGGAATGATCCAGAGGGAGGCCCCCTGCTCGGATGTTTTGACACAGGTTGCGGCCGTGACAGCTGCCATGAAGAAGGTGGGGGCAGTGGTTCTCCAGGCATACCTGGAGGAGTGTTTGGAGAGGGACAGCTCAGGGGAAAGGGGAAACAGGGAGAGCCTCAAGGAGTTTCAAAAGGCGGTCTCCCGCTACATCAACTGGGCTTAAGACGCACAGCTAGAGGGGGGTTTTCGGCTGTGGGCTGGCCCAGGCTTATGGAGGGAAAGGGGATGTCTTACAAAGCAGGTATGAGCAGAAGAGGTTTTCTAAAAAGGGGCGCTGTGGCAGCCGCCGCAGGGGTTGCCGTGAGTGCAGGGATCCCAAGCTCAGCCAGGGCCGGCCTGGCCGGCCGTTTTGCCACCTTAGTGGACTTAAGCCTCTGCGACGGGTGCGTGGGGGAGCCCATCCCCAGGTGTGTGGAGGCCTGCAGGAGAAAAAACAGCTCTCGTTTCCCAGAGCCCAAGAAACCCATAAAGGATCTCTGGCCTCAGAAGATCCATGATGATTGGTCAGAAAAAAGAAATGTCATAGACACCCTCACCCCCTACAATTGGATAACCGTGCAAAAGGTTCAAGTGCAGGGGAAGGACCTCTTCATCCCCCGAAGGTGCATGCATTGCGACAATCCACCTTGCGCCAATCTCTGCCCCTTCGGAGCCCTGAACAAGTTCGAGGACGGCTCTGTGGTCATAAACCCCGGGATTTGCCTGGGGGGTGCCAAGTGCAAGGCTGTGTGCCCTTGGCAGATCCCTCAAAGACAAAGCGGGGTGGGCTTATACCTAAAGCTCCAGCCCATGCCTGCGGGCGGTGGAATCATGTATAAATGCGATCTTTGCCATGACCTTCTCAGCAAAGGGGGTGTGCCGGCCTGCGTGGAGGCCTGCAGGGCCCGTAAGGGTGTGGAAGCTCCCCTTGCTTTTGGAACAAGGCAAGAGATCCGGGAAATGGCTCATAAGAGGGCCCAAGACCTTGGGGGAGTGATTTACGGCGAGAAGGAAAACGGGGGCACAGCCACCTTGTACGTGAGCAAGATACCTTTTGAAAAGATCAATCAGGCAATCCTCTCCTCCAAGAAGGGGCCTCACATGGGACCTGTGCAAGCCAAGCTCGGGGAGGTGAACAGTTGGGCCAAAGGATTCCTCTGGGGACCTGTGGCTGCAGGTCTGGGGGCCTTGGGTTTCATAATGTTTCAAAGAGGAAAGGGTAAAAGGGAGGATTGAGCGATGCAGGAGAAACAAAAGCGCAGATCTTTTGTGAAAAGGCATTCCGCGGTGGATTTGGCCGAGCATTGGCTCTTGGCCCTCTCTGGGTTGGTTCTGATCTTCTCGGGGTTCGGAGAATTGCCCATGTACAAGCGGTACATGGTGACAGAACTCCCCTTGCTGGGCTGGGCAGGGGATTTCCACATCCAGCTCAAGATCCACTACGTGGCCGCCATCCTTTTCGTGAGCGTCATGCTATTTCATTTTCTTTACCACGGCCTTGCAGGACACCGGGGGTTGCTCCCAAGAAAGGGGGATCTGGGTGGCTCCATCCAAACGCTGCTGGCCATGTTCGGGGTGGGAAAGGAGCCTCAGGCGGACAAGTTCCTGCCAGAGCAACGCTATGCGTATGCTTATATGGCAATCGTGGGTGCAATCTTGGTGGTGACGGGTCTTCTGAAGGTGTTAAAAAACCTAGACAATTTCTTTCTCCCACCGGCTCTTGTCACGGGGGTCACCCTTGTGCACACCTTTGGGACCATCTTTTTCTTATTAGGTGTGATGGCCCATTTTGGGGCCCTTCTCATCAAGCCCAATCGTCCCTTAATCAGGGCGATTCTAACCGGAAAAGTGGATGCTGATTATGCCAGGCAAAGACATGGGATTTGGTGGGAAAGGGAGCTTAGGAACGCAGCGGCCTTGACACCTCCCGGGCCGGCTCTTGGAGAAAGTTCCGATCAAGATGCAAACGGTAAAGACGTTCGTAAAGGCCCCTTTGAGCAAGAAGCTCCTGATGTGTGCCTTGCTCGAGGATCTTCCCCCGATGAAGCACCAATATGCGATGAGCTGCCTGCACGGTCGAAAGCCGGTGAGCTATGAAAATGCAGGTCCTGCCCTGGGCCAGTGGGCCCAGGGCCTTTTGTATCAAAATTTCGGTGGGCGGATCCACACTGGATGTAGCCTCGTCAAGAACCAATATTCCAGGGTCATAAAGCAAAGCCCTCAAAAAAGCCACAAGCTGCCTCTGGCCTAGGGAGAGATTTTGGCCCCTCTCCTGGATCTGCATGTGGTAACCGCCCGGAAGAGATTGGATCCATTGCTCAAGCCCTATCCTTGCTGCTACTTCCTGTACGCTTCCCAAGGGGATGTCCTTGTTCCAAAGACGCAGATTCTCCAGCAGAGGACCTCTAAAAAGAAATACCTCCTGGGTAATTATTCCCACATGTTTTCTGAGCTCCCTCAAGGGCCACTTGCGGATCTCCAGGCCCTCCACCAGGATCTCCCCTGCCTGGGGATCATAGGAACGGTTGAACAGACCTATAAGGGAGCTCTTTCCAGCGCCTGTAGCTCCCACTATGGCCAGACTCTGACCAGCAGGCACATGGAAGCTCACTTTACGCAACACCCACTCCTGGGGCCTGTAAGAAAACCAAAGATCCTTTACCTCTATTTCTCCTCTGAGCAGTTGAGGTTTGCCGGAGCTTTCAGAAGAAATGATGTTGGAAGGGGTATCCAATAGCGCGAAGACCCTTTCAGAGGAGGCCATGGCTGCCTGAACCAAGTTGTATTTCTCGGCAAGATCCCTTACAGGCTGGAAAAACCTTCTCATGTACTGGATGAAGGCCACCAGGACCCCCGGCAACATCTGTTCCTGTATGACCCTGCCGCCTCCGTACCAGAGGATCAATCCCAGGGCTGTGGCGGCCATGACCTCCACAAAAGGGAAGAAAAGAGAGCCATACCGGATGGCCCGCAGATGCTGATCCTTGGTCTGCGTGTTGAGTTCCTCAAAGGTCTCCTCATTTCTTTGCTGTTTTCCAAAAAGCTGAATAGTGACCATACCGCTTAAGCTTTCCTGCAGGAAACCGTTTAGCTGGGCCACCTTGCGCCTAAGCTTCCGGTACGCGTCCCTGGCCCTTGATCTGTAAAAGACCGTGGCCAGAGCAAGGGGTGGAGTCACGCAGAGGGTCACCAGGGCCAACCTCCAATCCAGCCACAGCAACGCCGCGGCTATGGCCAGGAGGCTTACCATGTCTCCGAAGATGACAACAACCCCCTGGGTGAAAAGCTCCTGGATCACCTCCACATCCTGCACAGCCCTGCTGACCAGTCTTCCTATTGGTGTTCGGTCATAGAAGCTCTGAGGCAGTCCGAGAAGTTTCTCCAAAAGCTCTACCCTGAGCCGAAAAACAGCTCTTTGTCCCGTAAGTTGTAACAGCCAAGCTCGAAGATATTGGGTCAAGGCCCCGCCTGTTAAGGCCGTCAGATAGAGCAAAACCACCCAGGTCAAGCCTGCCACATCCCCTTTGCTCATGTGTTCGTCTACGGCCACTTTTGTAAGGTAGGGCCCTACTATGTCCAGGAACCCGTCCAAGAGCAAGACCCCCAAAGAAATCAAGGCCAGCCCCATGTGCGGCCGCAGATACAAGAAAAGGCGTCCTGCCAGACGAAGGTCGTATTCTCTGGCCTCCATCTCCTCTTCGGCAGGAGTCCATGACCGGGCTGCGCTTCTCATCTTGGCTCCCCTTCTGGCCAGGCTTCCAACTCCCTAAGGATCTCCTGTTGGCGGGCCAACCTTTGGAAGTAACTCCCCCCTTCCAATAGGCTAACAGGTGAACCCTGCTCCAAAATGCTGCCTTGCCCCAATACAATCACCCAGTCGGCTTTCATGAGGGTGGAAAGCCTGTGGGAAACAAAGATCTGGGTCATGTCCGGAAAGTTGCTAAAAAGATTCTTGAGTATCTCGATCTCGGTCTGGGCATCCAGATGAGCAAAGGCATCATCCAGAAGCAAAACCCAGGGGCGACGGGCCAAGGCGCGAGCCAGAGCCACCCTTTGTCGTTGTCCTCCCGAAAGCATAACTCCCCGCTCCCCCACCAAAGTGTCCCATCCTTGGGGGAGAAGGCTGACATCCCTTTCCAAACATGCAATGCGGGTCAGGCGATCCAGCATTGCGGGATCCTGACCTGGCTTCCCCATCCAGACGTTGGAGGCCAGGGATTCGGAAAAAAGAAAAGGCTCTTGGGCCACCAGCACAACTCTGCTTCTCAAATCCTCCAAACTGATATGCTTTAAGTTCAGTCCGTTGATCAAAACTCTTCCCTCTGTGGGGTCCTGAATACGCGGTAGAAGTTCCAGAAGGGTTGTTTTTCCACTTCCCACGGGTCCTGTCACCCCCACCTTCATCCCTGCACGCAGTCTCAGGTTGATCCCTTTTAAGGCCCAGACATCCGAGCCCGCATATTTTACTCCCACCTCCTCAAAGCCTATTTCCTGGAAGGAATCCTCCAAGGGGACCGGCCTGCTGGGGCTGGCCACAGCAGGCTCGGCCTCCAAAACCTCCCCTATTCTTTGAAGGGAAGCCCTGGCTCTCTGCAAAAGGTTCACCATGAACCCCAAAGACATCATGGGCCATGAGAGCATCAACAAGTAGGAGTTGAAGGCTACAAAACTCCCTAGGGTGAGCCGCCCTTCAGCCACGCTTTTTCCCCCAAATCCCAGTACTATGACAAAAGCCCCGCCTGCCAAAAAGCCAAGCAGTCCATAGAAGATTCCTCTCAAACGGGCCAGCTCCATTTGCTTGTCCAGATATTCCGTGCAAGCTTCTTGGTAACCGAGGCTCTTGGCCTTTTCCATGGTGTAGGCCTGGACCACCCTAATGCCACTTAGAATCTCTTGCACGCCCTGGGTGAGCTCGGCCAGCTGTGCCTGCACCTGAAGGGCTCTGTCCTTGACGCGCCTTCCGAAATACATGAAGCACACTGAAAGCAGAGGAAGCGGCAAGAGGGCCGCCAGGGTGAGCTCAGGATCTATCCAGGCCATCAACACCACGCAGGTGAGAATGGTCAGGGAGCTGTCAACCACCAGCAATCCCACAAAGGCTATGAGCTCCTGAACAGCCATTAGGTCATTGGTGCACCTGGACATGATGTCCCCGGTTGAACGTTCCAAGTAAAAAGCTCTTTCCAGCCTTTGAAGAGCCCCGAAAAGCTCTTTTCGCATTCTGTATTCCACATGCCGCGCCACCCCGAAAAGAGAGGTCCTCCATCCATAGCGGAAACAGGCTTGGAGGAAGGCCACCAGGAGAATAAGGGCCGCATACCCCAGGAGTTCCTCACTTTCCGACATCTTGCCCAGCCCGTCTATGGCCTCTTTTAGGATCCATGGAGGCACCAGGGCCAATGCGTCCGCCGCTGCGAGGCAAAAAAGCCCAAGTACGATCCATCTTAGGTGTTCCCTAACGTAAGGGATGAGCCGCCTAAGCCCTTGGGCCTTGGAGTGGGCATAAGCTGTTGAGTTCATTTGGGCTCAGAAAGTCGGCTTTGAAAGTCCGGCTTGGGAGAGCAAAAGCTTTCCTCCTGGGAAACCACGCCACCCTCGTGGGCCTTTCCACAAGAAGCCATTGCAAGCTCATGTTGCAAAGCCCTCCACATCAGGGGCCCGGCACAACCAGCACCGCATCCGAGGCCCCGTGCACTCGGCTGGATTCCTCCCTTGCGGTGATGAGAAGATCGGCCAGAGTCATTCTTCCTTGGGAATCCCTGAAAAAGAAAGGGCAAAGCCTCACATATCCCTTCATTGAGCGAATTATTCCAGAAGAGGGCTCCAGGTACCTCCAGTCCCAAGGCCTGGAGTGCACTTCTTTTTGTATGACCCAGTCCCCCTCGGTTTTTGCTTTGAGACATGCGGCCTCCCACTGCTTCAGGCTGAGCCTTCGGCCGTGGAATAAGGCCCGGCTCTCAAAGGAGCGTCCCTTCTTGAGATAGAAGCTCCTCTTGGAGGCTGAAAGGTCAGAAACAGTGGTTATGTACTCGGGTGTGGCTCTCCAGGTGCAAGGGATATAGGCCCGGAGCTCCTGAAGCTGCTTTGGATCCAGGAAGCCCTTCAACTGTTCTTCTGCCTCAGGATGGTGCACAAGAGCCAAGATCCTTTTGTCCTCCAGCACATCCTTCCAGGGGTTCAAGAGCCTGATTCTGTTTTCCGAGAGAGCCTCCAAGAGCATTTTAGCCTTGGGCTCAGCCCTTTTGAAAATCCCAGGGCTTCGAAAGAGCCTGTGTATCACCGTCACTTTCCTTCCATCCGGGAGAGCCAGGCCTCCCCCAGGGCTCGGGCTCATAGCAGAGAGGGGGGCCACTACCAAGCCTCCACTCTTAAGGCTTCTAGAAAGAAGCAGATGCTCGTGGCGATACGAGGATCTTTTGGCCCCAAAGACTGCTGTTACACCCGATTCATACCCTCCAACAGCCTCCCTCACCCTTTCAAGACAGGCCTCATAAAGGGGCAGGATCCCGGGCAGAGATGGGTGGTGGCCATAGGCTTGTCTGAGGGCATGGGTGATACCGAGCCCTCCCATAACCACTTGTATTTCCAAGAGCCTGGGATGCTCTCCCTTTTCCAAGGCCAAATCCAGCCTCATCATATCCAGAGGTCTGCCATTTTCCAATTCCCACAGTCTTTCCTCTTGGGGACACGCCGGAAACCCGAGTTCGTGCCTTAGAAAAGGAGAACCAGCCAGGGTTTTCTCCACACCCGTTAGTAATGTTTCCAGCAGAGCACCCAAGCGGGCAATCTCATCCAGAAGGGAAACAGGGAGCTTAGGGGCATCCGGGACCACCCTCCAATTAACCCTTCCCAGGGCTTTGAAGAAGGCCCCCTGTCTTACCAAGGAATCCCAACGATTCCAACAAAGAGCAACTTCTCCTTGCCTTGCATGTGAAGGGGGCCTTGGTGCTTCCATGGCCTTGGCCACTTCCTCCAAGTCCCAGTAAAGGTAATCCACCTTGCAGGATTCAAGCCCCAGCATCCCCGATCACCTCTTGAAACCCATAGGCCTGACCCGGATTGTTCTCCAAAGCCTGTGAGCTTGGGGGCTCAAGCCCCCAAACCCCTGTAAATTTGGGCACGTTCCGGCTCAAACCAGGGAGAAATCTGGAACCAAAGACCAGGCTTTTTTTGAGCATAAACCGTTTCATCCTAACATATCATCAAGACAGCCCGCATTTTCCATTGATCCTCAATCATGCGGGTTAAGCCCCCAGGGAAAACTCGAGAATTGACCGGCATGAGACCTATTCATATCATGGGAGCGAAATACAAGCATAGCACATGCTTTCAGGGACCGGAGGTGCGGGATGCTGAGCTCTATGGAGCGGGTGATCCAGCTCAAAAAGATTCCTATATTTTCAGACCTGCAGGCCAGGGAGCTGGCAGCCATAGGCTCCATAGTCAGGGAGCGTGCTTTTGCGGCCGGCGGACTGATCATCCGGGAGGGAAGTCCGGGAGATTCACTCTTTCTGGTCTTGAGCGGAAGGGTGGAAGTCATCAAGGACATGGATTCCCCCAACCCTATAAGGCTAGCACAGATAGGGGCAGATGAGTGGTTTGGGGAGATGGCTTTGTTTGACAGACAGCCCAGGTCAGCCTCTGTGGTGGCTGCTGAGGAGACGCAGCTATTGGAGGTGGGCCGCTTTGAGTTCGAAGAGATCATGAGGGAGTTCCCCGCCATAGCCATCCATGCCTGCCGGGTTTTCACCCGCCGGCTCAGGGAACTCCAGGAGAAGCTGGGGAAATTGAAGGAGGAGAATCGACAGAACGCTGGTGAGCTCTGCGTTTCTCCAGCCAGCGAAGCCAAAGCTCCAGATTAATTAGGCTCCAAAGTAACCAGTCTGCAGGCCGCAAGGTTCCATTCAGGCGGGCTCTGATCTCCTTTTCCAAGTTCACCCGGGAATAGATGGGACGGCTCATGGTGTGAGGCTCCAGAAGCATCTGTCTGTAATTCTCTAAGCGCTTCTCCACCGAATCCCGGATCCAGGTTCTAATGGGGAAGGGGAAGCCTATCTTTTTTCTATAGGCCAGTTCTGAGCCGAATCTTTGGGAACAAAGGCTTTTTAGAGGCGCCTTGTTAAGCCCTGAAGGATTTCTGGTTTCCCAGCCCAAGCTTTTGGACCAGAGCAGGAAAGACTCATCCAGAAAGGGCAGCTCCAGGTTCACTCCATGGATTGTGGAGGTCAGGTCGGCCCTGGTCAGAAGTCTTTGGCCTACTGTGCGCACATGGTAAAGAACCGCTTTTTCCATGGGATGCTCTTTGGGGAGGCTACGTATGCAGTGGGCCCAAAGCTCCCTCCTGGGCTCCAGATCCAGGGGTTCGGCAAGCACCCTTCCAACCAAAAGGGGTTCATTCAGGGTATGGGTCCTGCAGTTGACCACCACCTGGCTGGCTTTCTCAAACTCATTTCCGGCCATCAAGAGGGCCTGCTTTTCTTCTTCATAAAGCCCCCCTGAAAACCATCCATCGGTTCCCTCTCCAGAGAAAATTCTTTTTAGGCCTGAGCTTGAGGCAGCCTTGGATAGGATCCACCAGACCAGCTGATTAGTGCTGGTCAAGGGAAGCCCCAGGCTCTCAATGGCCTCTCCCCAGGCATTTGCAAAGATGGAGGGATTAAGCTCAATGGGCTCCCATGGAAGTTCAAGCTCCCGGGCCACCATGCGGGCAAAGGGACCTTCGTCATAACGATACCCTGGGCAGACAACTGTAAAGCAGCTCAAGGAGGTGGAAGCCTCCAGTTCTCTTAGCCCCCATGCCAGCAGAGCCGAGTCCACACCTCCTGAGAGGAAAAGCCCTCTTGGGGGCTGAGGCTCTCTAACAAGGCTTTTTTTGATGGCTTTCCACAAAATCTCTTTGACTTCAGTGGCATCTGAGGAGGTTTCTTCCCGGTGAGATCCCAGCCATCCCGGCCAGAGACTTTGAGAACTTGTCTTATCCGATCTCAGATTCCCCAGGATCACCTCTCCTGGAAGCAGCTCACGCACCCCCTGGTAAAGGGTGTTTCCTGCGGCCACATGTTGGAACACCAAGTACTCAGGGATTCTGTGCCAATCTGGCTGAGGGCACTCGGGCATGAGATCCAGCAACGAGGGAATGTCCTGGGCAAAAAAAACACCCTTTGAGGACTTGGACCAGAAGAGGGGCTTTAGCCCTTGGGGAGCCCTGGCCAAGATCCAATCACCGCTAGATAGGTCAACCCACACAAGCCTAAAGGGTCCCCAGGCACCCTCAAGAAATCTCCATCCTTTCCCCCCAAGCCCCTCCAGGAGGACCCGTACCTGCTTTATTTCTTCTCCTGAATCCTCTGGAGGCCTGCCTGCACCGGCTGCTCCCAAGCCACCATCCCATGCCAGTAGTTGAGATCCACTCTTCCAGACCGGGCCCAAGCAGATACCTTCTGCTGCCAGCCAGGCCCACCTCCGGAGGCCTTGGGGCCCTTGGGTCTCCACCTGAGCCTCTTTGGGGTGATTCCCCGGGGAGTTCTCAGGAGTTGCAGCAGGGCAGGAAAGCTGCGCCCTAAGAAGCATCCCTCTCACTGGATAGCTCCCTCATGACTACTTCCAACACCCCAAAACACTTCTCTAGTTCCTGCTCTGAGATGTTCAATGGGGGAAGGAGCCTCAAAACATTTCTGTAAAGACCCCCTGAGAGAAGCAAGAGCCCCTTTTCCCTGCATTTCCTCACAACTTCCCTAGCCAATTTCGGGGCTGGTTCAGGCTGTTGCTTGCCTTGTATCAGTTCCAGACCCCACATGGCCCCAGAAGCCCTGACTTGGCCCAGAGAAGGCATCTCATCCATCCAAGCCTGAGCCCTCTTTGTGAAAAAAGCCTCCAACCGCAGGGCCCTTTGGGGGATTTCCTCCTCCACCAGGAGCTGCAGTAGACAACATGCTGCGGCACAAGCCAAGGGATTTCCTCCGAAGGTGCTCCCAAAGCCACTGGCAGGCACACGGTCCATGAGCTGCGCTTTCCCCACTAATGCCGCCAAGGGGAGTCCTCCGCCTAGGGCCTTGCCTAAAACCATAAGGTCTGGATCCAGATTGTGGTGCTGCACGCAAAAAAGCCTTCCTGTCCTGCCCAGGCCGGTTTGCACTTCGTCGGCCACAAGCAGGATTCCGTGTTTCGAACAAAGAGCCGAGAGGGCCTGCAAAAAGCCCTTGGGAGGTACAACAACTCCTCCCTCACCCTGAATGGGCTCTACCACAACCGCAGCCACCTCCTCCGGGGACCTTTCCAGAAAAAAGAAGCGCTCAAGCCCTCCCAAGCACTCCAAAGAGCAGCTCTCCTGTTTCTTGCCCCAAGCGCATCTGTAGCAATAGGGGTAAGGCACGTGATAAACCTCCGGGGCCATTGAGCCGTAACCCTTTCTGTAAGGCTTGGCTCTGCTGGTGAGGCTCGCGGCCAAGAGGGTTCTTCCATGGTAACCCCCGTCAAAGGCCACTACAGCGGTTCTGCCCGTGGCCGAACGGGCAACCTTCACCGCCCACTCCACAGCTTCGGCTCCAGAGTTGCAAAGAAACACCTTGGCCCCCTCAAATGGCGCAAGTCGGCACAGGCTTGTTGCCAGCTCCAGGTATGCCTCGTGCATCATCACATGGGCGCACTGGTGCACCAGTTTCCTCGCTTGGGTCTCTATGGCCTCCAGGAGACGCTTCTCTCCGTAGCCCAGGATCATCACCCCCAAGCCGCTTGTCAGATCCAGGAACTCTCTTCCGTCAGAAGAAAAAAGACGAGCTCCACTGCCCCGTGAGGCCAGACCCGGATGAAAGGTATAGAGGCCTTTTGGGATCACCTCTTCAGGCTTAGGAAGTTGCTTTGAGTCTTGCATTTAGCCCCCTTTGCCTTTTGGCAGGCTTTAAAAGACGATTTACAGCCCGCACATTTCCGAGGGAATGCACTTCAGTGACGCAGCTATGGTTCGAGACACCTTAAGATAACCCAATTCATGGGGGGAGACCCCCTGATTTTCTGTTTCCAGTCCTGTCCTGGCTTGAACCTGAAGGGGGCCGGCACAGCGGGGGCCAAGACCCTCATATCACCGGCCTAGGACTCCAACATCACAAAGGTTGTGGCCGAACCCCCGTGGGCATTGATGGGGCCGGCCCCGGCAGCCTCCAGACCAACTCTCACAAAGGCAGAGCGGCCGAAAGGACTAAGCACAAAAGGGAACCTGCCTTTGCGCACATTTCTGCCATCCCACGCAAGGAACTTTTTCCTTGTGGGTACAACCCTTTTTTGAGCCACCCATTTATCCGGTTCCTCCTCCACCAGTCGAACAGCCTCCCTCTTTATGGCATCAGGATCCAGGATCACGTGTCTGCCGCCATAAGAAGCCCTTTTCTTGAGTACAAAGCACTCCCCAGTCAAGATGCATTGAAAAAGATCAGGATCTTTGGCTTTCAACCCAGGCCCTAGAACAAAGCTCTCGGGGAGGTGTCTCCTCAGGTGGGGCTGAGTCTCCCAAATCAGTTCCAAGAGTCCCTTGTCCTGCAACAAGGTGGAGCCCAAGGGATTCACCAGGCATATCCGTTGGGCGCACAGCGCCTCCCAGAGTTGCTTAGCCCCGAAGACTTCGCGGGAATTGTAAGCGGCTTGTTTTTCCAGCCTCAGTCTCAAACTCTGTGTCGAGAACTTGCGAAACACCAAGTGCACGGGTTCGCCTCCAAGGAGAAGAGAGCTGCTGTTGGCCTCCAAGTCTTCCAGGTTGCCCACCAGCACACGATATCCCCTGCTGCGGTAGTGTGCGGCTATACCCCTGCATTCTGGAAGCATGAAACGTGCTTGGGCCTGCGAGCTCAAAAGGGCTATGGTGGGCTTCTGGGGCATCCATGGTCGGGTTCTGCTGAAATCTCTGTAGCACTCCAAAAGGATCTTCAAGGATTCATCTCTCGGGTCCAGAAAAAGCCCCTGCTGCTCCAAGCAGTTTGCAGCACTCCAGTAAGCTTTTGCCACCAAAGCAGGATCCAACTCGCCTCCGGGGCAGCCGCAGTTGATCTCCATCAAGAAGCTCAGCCCTTTTGAGTCCATGGCCATGTCCAGGCGGCGTATGGGAAGCCTCTTCCCAAAGCCGTGATCCAGGAAGAAGAACTCCTCTTCCAGAGCCGATGAGAATTGAAGCACCCGCCTTGCCAGCTTTCTGTTTGCAGCCAGCTGAGCTCCTATCTGCTCCAGGGCCAAGGAAAAAAGTTCTACGAGCCGGGTTATTTCCTGATGGGTTTTCCTTGAGATCATCAAGGGGGTGCAAAAGGGGTAAATCTCCTGGGCCTGGCTGTCTAGGAAACGGAAATTCTCCTCCTGAACGAGCAGGCTCCTCATGCGGAGGATTATTTGCTCAGTCTCTTGATATTTCTGAAAAGCTTTCCCAGGCCCAGAATTCATGAAGGGGATACCCTTATCCGGACAAACTCCCTAAGCCTCTCTACGTCCTTTTGCAAAAGCTTCATGTCTGGATTCACCAGGATCACAAAAACCGGGCACCTAAAGCCATCCTTTGCCCATCCCACCCTCTCTCCGGCCGGTACCCGTTGTTTGAGGCGATGAAAAGAGCCCAGCTTGCGGATTTCCTCCAGGCCCTCTATGGTTTGCAGAACACCCTCCTCCCATGGGAAAAGCTCCACCACAGCCACACATTTCTCCCATCTAGGTTCCCATTCCACAGACTCGCCCATGGCCACCTTGAGGCTCATGAGATCAAGGGAGCAACCCCAGGCCAGCTCCGTCATTTCCGATCTGTACCCTCCCACCCTCGGAGCTGCATCCAAGATCCAGACCCTTTCCCCCAGGCTTACCAGATCTATGTGGAGGGGACTTGCCCTTAGCTCCAGGGCCTCGACCAAATCTCTCGCGGCCCCCTCCAAAAGCCTGGCCGTACAAGGCTTAACATCAGGATCCACCCACCTAACCGAGATGTGGAAGTCCTCAAGACCCCACTGGGCAGCTGTTGTGAGCGGCACAGGGGGACTAAACACCATGTTTCCTTGTGAGGTGACAAAACCATCCAGGGAAAAATGGCTGCCTTCCAGCTCTTCCTCGGCCAACAAAGAGGGCTCCAGCCTGACCCCGTGGCGTTTCTGGGCAGCCTCCCAACTGCTGCGTATCCTCTCCAAAGCCGGCTCCCAATCCCGCCTGGTCCGGCAGGCTGTTATCAACTGGCTCTTGAAGAGGTTACGCGGCTTGAGCAGAAAGGGGAAGGGTAGCGGTGGAGGACCGCTCTTTTCCAGTTGCACCTCTCTGAAAGGGGGATTTAGGTGGGCCGCCTTTTGCTCCAGGAGTTCCCTCAGAAGCAATTTGTCCCTGAAGATCTTAGCTTGCCAAGGTCGAATCCCTTGCAATTGCAGGGCCTGGTTGAGCAAGGCATGTTCCATGACCCTGCGTTCCCGGCGGTTCAGCACGGCAGCAACCCTTTGTTTTTCCGGCCATCTGGCAACCCAGCGATCCAGGGCAGCAAGATCCCATGGATCATACTCAATCCAATAGTCCACTTCCCAAGGGCTTGACATTTTCTCCCCAGGTTCCATGAGGCAGGCGCTGGCAAGCCCCATGGCCCTAAGCCCTCTGGCCAACCTTTGGGCTCCTGTGAAGAGCACTATGGGTCTTTGGTCCCTTTTTCCCACGAGCAGCTCAGATCATCCCCAGAGGCGTGTGGCTCTAAACACTGCTTTCCCGGTCCCTTGGAAATTGAACATGTGCCTGCTAAGAGGCTTCCAGTCCCATGTTTTCATACACCCACTTTATCACCTTTAGCGCATCCCTGGAGAGGGTTCCAGATTGCTGGCCCAGGATATTCCTAAAAAATATGAGCCGGGTGAGCCTTTCCAGTTCAGAGCCTTGGCGAAGTGTATGCCCAGGATGAGGAGGTCCGTCCAGCACAAGGAACTGGCTGGGGGGGACAGGGAATACAGGGAAGGGGAGGGCGGGTCCGATTCTCTTGGCCCTGGCTTCCTCCTCAATCCAACTGTATAGTCCAGAGTGGAGCTCCCTAGTAATCCTGGCTCTTTCCTGGCTTCTATGGAAAAGCAGGACCTGGGCTGCAGGGCTCAAGCCCATATGAGTCTTTTCCAAGATCTCAGGGTCCTCTTTGAGACAAGGTTCTTCCAGCCAGGAGAGCAGATGAAAGAGTTCCAGGGGAAGTACACCTTGGGCCAATTGAAGAAGTGTAAGGGTTGGAAATGCCCCGGTGTACCTGGGGTTGCACTCCAACACGCGAAGAGCCCCGCCCCCTCTTTCCAGCAAGAAGTCCAAACCAAAGAGCCCCCTATACCCTTCTCTGGCCATGGCCCGGCCCACTTGCATTGTTATGATCCGGGCTGTTTCCTCCACCCATCCTGCCCCGGCTATGCCGTCTCCCCACTGGTGTCCGCAGAACCTTCCAAAACCTCCTGGGGGAAGCACTTCCGGGATGTCCACAAGCTGCACTTGCAAAGGAGAAACGGCAATCCCCCATGGTGTCACACAACCCTCCATGCTAAGGGAGATTCCGTCTAGAAAAGGTGAGAGCATGACACTCCCAAAACTGTGGCCCCGGTGTGTGCCGTTGCCCCATGAGCCCCTGAGCTCAAGTATCTCATCCGGCTCCCTTACCACAAAGCTGGATCTACCTCCCCCTTGGGGAAAGCAGGGGATCTGCACAACCAAAGGCGCGCCCCAGCGATCCATTAGTTCACAGCATTTCTCAGGACCCAGGGATTTTAACTCCAGGCTTTCAAACTGCAAGGCCGGAAGCCCCATGCTCAGAAGTCTTTCTCTGAACCTACACTTGTGATCCCAGTTAAGCCTTGTCTCGGGAGGGTTGGCCAATACCTCCCATCCCCTGCGGCGTGCCATGTCCCTGATCTGGGAGGTCTGCCTGTACAGAACCAGACGACTGCCCGGTTCCAATATCCGGGTGTTTGCCAGGGAGTCCATGCGGCTCAAAATGGAATAGGTATCAGAGGGGAGTTCCAAGTGGGGAAAGGTTTCCTGAAAGCACTCCACCTGGGCCCAGTGGCGAATAGCATCCAGATCCAGGGTAGCGATACTGCAGATTATCCTGTACTGGGCGCACAATAAGGCCGGACCCAGGCGGGGATATGCCCTTTCTCCCACACCCACCAGCCCAGGGGTATTGCGCAGGTGCACGGCTATTGCTTCCGGGATTTCCGGCCCGCCGAGGCTTCCCATGGGCTAACCGTAATGCAGAAAACAGGCTGAATAGTGTCCCTGCTCCACTTCCTGCAGAGGAGCCTCCTGTTCCTGGCATCTTCCGCTGCAGTCGGGGCATCGCGCATAAAAAGGGCAGCCCCCTTTGCTGGGAGCAGCAAGCAAATCCACAGGGCATGCCGGCGGAGGCAGTGCCTCCTTGCGGCGGTTGACCGTAGGGACGGCTTTGAGAAGGGCTTGGGTGTAAGGGTGCCTTGGGTTCTGGATTACAGATTCTGCAGGGCCCAACTCCAATACCCTGCCTTTGAATATTACGCAGATACGGTCAGACAGATATCTGGCCGTGGCCAGATCGTGGGTTATGAAAAGGAGGGTTAGGTTGTGCCTCTCCTTCAGATCCAAAAGCATATTCAGAAGCTGGGCTTGTATTGAGGCATCCAGCATGGATACGGGCTCATCCGCCACCACAAAGGTGGGCTCCAGGATCATGGCTCTGGCTATTGCCACCCTTTGCCTTTGCCCCCCGCTTAGCTGATGGGGGTACCTGAAAAGAAAATCCTGGGCAGGCCGCAAGCCTACCTCTTCCAGCATCTGTTCCACCCTCTCTTCCCGATGCTTGTGGGATCCGTATCTTTGGACCAGAAGCGGCTCCACAACGGTCTGGAAAACGGTGAGCTGGGGGTTGAGGGATTGGTAAGGATCTTGGAAGATCATCTGCACCCTGCGCCTGAACTCCCTGATTCTGCCACTTTTGAGGGAACTCACCTCTTTCCCGTCAAAGATCACTTGGCCTGAGGTGGGTTCTTCCAGACGCACAAGCAGCCTCCCGCAGGTGGTCTTCCCGCTACCGCTTTCCCCCACCAGGGAGAAGATCTCCCCGGGCTGTATCTGGAAAGAGACCCTGTCCAGGGCTTTTACGTCCACCCCGGCCCGTCTGAGCAGGGATTGGCGCCGCCTGTAAAGCTTGGTTACTTCGCTAAAAATCACCAGGGATTGAGAGCCTGGGCTGTTCACTTCTGTCTCCTCAAACCTGGATTCTGTGACAAAGGGCAAAGTGGTCTTTGTGGTATTCGATCCATGGCGGCCTCTCTGAGGGGCACGCCCCACCGTTCTCAGGGCATCTAGGACAGAACCTACAGCCTTGGGGTGGATCCAGGAGATTGGGTGGTTCTCCAGGGATAGGCTCGAGCCTCTTCCTGGGGCCTTGGATTTGGGGGTAAGATCTCATCAAGCCCTGGGTGTAAGGGTGCAGGGGGCGTTGCAGCACTTCATCGGTGGGCCCGAATTCCACGAGCTGCCCGGCGTACATAACCCCCATTCTGTCGCAGGAGCGTGCAATGACCGAGATGTCGTGAGATATGTACAAGATGGAAAGGCCCATTTCCACCTGGAGACGCCTTAGCTGTCCCAGGATCTGGTCGGCCACCATCACGTCCAAGGCTGTTGTGGGTTCATCTGCAATGAGGATGGAAGGGTTGCAGGACAATGCCATGGCTATGACGGCCCGTTGGCGCATGCCCCCACTGAACTGATGAGGGTAATCCTTCATCCGGGCCGGATCCAACCCCACCATAGCACAAAGCTCCTCAAGTCTTTGAGCCGCCTTCTGGTCTGTCATCTGGCCGTCGTGGGTACGTATGGCCTCCAGGATCTGTTCACCAACTCTGTGAACGGGATTCAAGGCATTCATGGCGGCCTGGAAAACCATGGCAATCTTCTTCCATCTGATAGACCTCATTTCCTCAGGTCCCAGGGAAAGCAAATCCCGGCCATCCAGCAGGATCTTGCCTCCCAAGATCCTGGCGTTGGGAGCAAGAAGTCCCAACACTGCCATGGCCACAGTGGTTTTCCCGCAACCCGATTCCCCCACAAGCCCCAAGGCCTCACCGGATCTGAGTTCCAAGAAAACCTTTTCCAGGGCTCTCACCGTACCTCTAGCCGTGAGATAGTGCACCGTGAGATCTTCCACTACCAGGGGCTTCATTGCTCCAGGACCTCCTTGCGGAGCCTGGGATTAAGAACCTCGTCCATGGCGCGGCCTACCAAATAGAAGGAAAGGGTGATGAGGGATATGCAGATGCCAGGGGGAAGAAGCCAATAGGGGGCCCTAAACATGTGCCCTGTCTTCCAAATCCACTGAAGCATCATGCCCCAGGAAACCGTGGATGGATCCCCGAAGCCTAGGAAGGACAAAGCAGCCTCAATCAATATGGCCGAGGTCACCCCGAAAGTCATGTAAAGAAATGAAAGAGGCAAGACATTTGGAAGAATGTGACGCAGAAGTATTCTGCTGTGAGAAGCCCCCGCCACTTTTGCCGCTTCCACATAGGGTCTTACCTTCAGGGAAAGAGTCTGGGATCTTATCACCCTGGAGACCCCCGCCCATTTAAGCAGCCCGACTATGATGACCAGGTTCCAAACCGAAAGCTGTCCAAACACCGAGGAAAGGATCAGTATTACCAGGAGTCCTGGAAGCACCATCACAATATCGGCCAGGCGCATCAAAAGAGTGTCTACAGCTCTTCCGAAGTACCCGGCAACCATACCCACGAGGGTGCCTATGGCCACTGCCATGAAGGCTGCCGAGACGCCGATCAAGAAGGCCACCCTGGCACCTGTGAGAAGTTGGGAGAGGATATCCCTCCCCATGAAATCCGTTCCAAGCCAATGTCTGGCCGTAGGTCCAAGGGACCTGTCTATCTCAGGGTCTACCCCGCTCATGGGATGATACATGGGGTCTACCAAGGGGGGGATAAAGCTGGCCAAGGCCATCAAGGCGAACATCACCAAGAGGCCCAGGCCGGCCATGCCCATGGGATTTCTTCTATAAATGGCCCAGTTCTCCCCCAGGTGACGAAGCCAGTGTATGCCGGGCTTGTGATATTCACCGTGGCTGTCTTTTCCTTTGGAGGAATCGGTTGCAGGACCACTCATTTCTCGTAGGCCACCCTAATATCGAATCCTGGGATCCAAATAAGCGTAAATGATGTCCACCAAGAGATTGGAGACCAGAACAAAGGCCGCTATGAGCAGAAAGGCTGCCTGAGCCAAAGGATAATCCCCATGGGCCACGGAGGAGACCAGCTCTCTTCCAAGTCCAGGCCAGGAGAATATGGTCTCTGTCAAGGCCCCCCCGTTTATGGAAAAGGCCAGGCTCAAACCCAAGCTGGTCACAACGGGCAGGGACGCATTGGGTGCAGCATGGCGATTGCGTATCACCCGCTCTGGAAGACCTTTTGCCCTTGCTGTCAAGATGTAATCCTCGCGAAGGGTCTCCAGCATGGTGCTTCTCATGACAAGGGTGTAACCCCCGAAATGCGTCAAGAACAGAACTGCCATGGGCAATGCCATGTGGTGAAGCACATCCAAGACTTTGAGGAACAAGCCCGATTCCGGATCCAGCCAAATCTCCGGTGAGACAATACCGTTTAGGGGAAACCAACCCAAATGGTACCCGAAAATCCAGATCATAAGAAGAGCCAACCAAGGCAGGAAAAAGGTATGTGTCAGCAGACCCAGGAAGCTCATTCCAGTGTCCAGAAGGCTTCCCCTTTTCCAAGCCAGTATCTTCCCCAGGGAAATTCCAGCCAGGGCATAAAGGATGGTCACTGTGGTGAATAAAAGGGCGGTCTTCGGGAGCCTGTCTGCAAGGATTTGGACAACAGGCTGTCTATAGTGAAAAGATGTTCCGAACTCGCCCTTCATGAAATTCCAAAGGTAAAGCACATACTGCCGGTGAAGAGGCTGATCCAACCCAAACTGAGCCTTTAAGATTTCCACCTCCTCCTGGGTCATCAAGGGGTCTGCTATGGTGGAAAGCGGGTCGCCAGGGGCCATACGGAAAAGAATGAAAAGCAGGGTCAAAACTATGAAAAAGGTAAGCAGTATCTGCCAAGAGCGAACCAAGAGAAACTTGCGCAGATTCATCCGGGCCCAACTCCCCCCTTAATCGGTCATCACTTCTTTCTCGGCCTTACCTTGAGGAATGTCCATAGATTGCCTATTCCCCCGGGCATTTCAACCCAACCTGAGAACTTATCCGTCCTCACCGCCTCCAGGTTCATGGGCACGTAAAGAGGTATGTAGGGCAGATCCCGCATAAGGAGCTGTTGGAGCTGCATAACCAGCTCCCGCCTTTTCTCCAGGTCCATGGTCTCGGCCTGCAGGTCTGCCAAGCGGTCGAACTCCGGATTTCTGTAGCAGCAAAAATTCTTCCCACCCACCACATCGGCTTTGGAGTGGAAAAAAGAACGCAGATAGTCCGGATCCTGTCCCAATGCCCCCCAACCGGAGACGAACATTTCGAAATCCCTATCTGATTCCACCTTCTTGCTGAGGGCTGCAAATGCCATGGGTCGCCACTGAACCGGCACTCCAAAATCCCTCAACCACTGTTGGATGAGGTTCCCGGTCTGGGCTCGCTGGGCGTCGTAATCTGCAGGCGGAGTAAGAAGATTCAATGGCCCCACAGGCTGTGCGCCGGGAAGCCTAAGCCCTTTCCCCTGCACAGAGAATTGCCCCGGGAAATTCCCGCCCACAGGCTCCACCTCCCAACTGTACCCCGCCTCTTTCAGAATGCTCTTGGCCTTTTCTACCCTTTCTTTCCAGCTTAAGTCTTGTCCGTATTTGGGCGGGTTACCAAGGCAGTACTGCACGTTGTCGGGCTGGATCAAGGTGTCCAACCTGCAGCCCTGGCCGTGAAGAATCCTTTGAATCACGAAATCCTTGTCCACCAGAAAAGCCACTGCATGTCTGAAAGCAAGATCTGACATGGGGGGCTTGCGCAGATTGAAACCCAGGTAACGGTAACCGCCTTTGAGAGCTGAAAACATTCGGATGTTGGGATTTCCTTTCAAGTCCTCCAGATACCCTGATTCTATGCCCCACCAAAGGTAATCAATATCACCTTTCTTAAGGGCCAGAACCGCTGTGTCGGTGTTGCCGTAAATCTTGAAGATTATCCCTTCCACAAAAGGGCCCACATCCTGCCCCTCTATCTGTTTGCCTAAGCCGAAGAACCTCTCATTTCGAGCCATGTGAATGTAGGCCCCTTTTTGCCACTGTTGAAGCGTAAAGGGCCCCAGACTCTCAGGTTTGGTCACTGGATGCGTAGTCAAAAACTCCAAGGGCTTGGCAAGGGCTAGTCGATAGGCCTCCTCCTTGGACTTCCCCAAAGCCTCCTGGGCCCTTACCCCCTCTTGGAGCATTTGCTCCGCTTTATCCAAAAGCGGTTTCCAACGCTTTTTTTGGACAACTATGGAAGTAAGGGTACGCTCCCAGAGGATGGCCATGGGTCTTTTCAGGGTTAGACGCACTGTCTTGGGATCCGGAGCCTCAACCCGCTCCACGAATTCCCAGTTGTTCCAGTATGCCGGGATTCTAAACCTGGTAATGAGTTGCGCCGTGAAGACCACGTCTTCTGATGTAAAAGCTGTTCCATCATCCCATTGGGCATCCCTGAGCCGGAAAGTGACGCTTTTGGACTGGGGATCCCAAACTGCTTTCTCCGCTGCCAGCCACGGTATCAGCTCATGTCCTGAAGGATCTCGATAGTAAAGCCTTTGGTAGGAAAAAAGAAGAACCTTGGCGGCCCAGACATCCTTGGCACCGAACACGTTGAGGGTTTTGGGCTCTTCCATCAAGCCTACTTTCAGCAATCCCGCACCGGCCGCCCAGGCAGCCTCCCCCACAAGAACGGCAAGACCCACCAGCAAGAGGCGCCAAAAAGCGGGCTTTGAGTTGAGCTTGAAATTCACCTGGCTTTCTCCTTTTCGGTCTGGAATAAGACCAAGCCCTTTCTCCTGAGCACTTCCTGTTCCACGAAGTCTATTACTTTTCTTTCTGCCTGGATCCCGTACAATCGGTCCAGATAAGCTATGCCGCCTGGACTGATGGAGTTTATCTCTATTAGTTTATCACCGATCACATCTATGGCAACAAAGTAGAGTCCATCCTGCAAGAGTCTTTCCCTGACCCTGTTACAGATGTGCAGGTCGGAACTTGTGAGGCAATGGGGTTCGGCCTTGGCCCCAGCAAAAAGATTCGTGCGGAACTCCCCTGGGCAGGGAATACGCCGCATGGCCCCCAGCACCTCTCCGTTGAGCATCATTATCCTGACATCCCCGCCTCTGACTTCCTCCAGAAACTCCTGGACGATGACAGGATTCCTGTCCTCGTATTTCTTGGTGCTGTCCACATAAAAATTGAGAAGGGAGTTTAGATTTTCAGGGTCTTTATTGCTGAGTTTTATGACCCCGGTTCCGCGAAATCCAATGGTGGGCTTCATGATCACATCCCCGCCGAACTCATCTATGATCTTTCTCAAACGGGCGGGATCCCTTGAGACATGAGTTTCAGGGATGATGTCTGGGAAATTCAAAGTATAAAGTTTGCTGGAAGCTTTTATCTGGCCCTGGATGTCGTTGATGATAAACACGTCGTCTTTTACGAACTGAAGAAAATCTATTGTCCTGAAGTTAACCGGAGGGTTCTTCCTTAAGAAAAGGGCATCAAGCTCAGTAATATCCTCGAAAACTCTTCTTTCCTGCATGACATCCTGGATGAAAATCTTCCAAGTGTCTTCCCTGGAAAGGCCCGGTGGCGCCGTGAGCTCTTTCATGCGAGCCCGGATCCTGTTGCTCTTTATGTAAAGGTCATGAGGCTCCAGAAAATGGATCTCATGACCCCTCTGTACGCACTCGTACATCAAGTGTGCCGTTGTATCCTTGAGGGGATCCAGTTCATCCAAGGGATCCATGAGGAAAGCAATGCGCAAATTCATCCCCCTTGGGCCAATTCCGCGGCGGCTTTTATTATCTGAGATGCAACATCAACGCCGCTGACTCGCTCCAGCTCCCTGAAGCCAGGCGTGGTGTTCACTTCCATGACCAAAGGACCTCTGGGTCCCTCCAGCATATCCACACCTGCCACCTGGAGTTCTAGGACCCGGGCCGCCCTCACAGCCAAATCCAACCATTCTCCCGGAGGATCCCACAACATGCCCCTTCCGCGCAAGTGCACGTTGGACCTGAACTCCCCTTTCCTGGGCATCCTTCTCATGTAGGCCGCCACCCTGCCTCCCACCACAACTATTCGGGCGTCTCCCAGAGAAGCTGTTGGGAGGAACTCCTGAAGCAAGACGGCCTGGATGGGATAGGGCGGATGGGCTGCAAAATACTTGGCGAAGTCCTGATCCTGGATCTTCTCCACTGTGGTGCCCTGCCTTCCCCTCAAGCCTTTGGCCACCACAGGAAAACCTCCCAGGGATTTTACGGCCCTTGGTATCTGAGCCGGTTCCTGGATCATCAGGCTCCTGGGCACCGGAATGTTGTGCGCCTCAAGTCGCCTCAGAGACAGGAACTTGTCTCTGGCCACCACCAAGGCTCTAAAACCGTTGAGACACGGGAGGCCCTCTTGCTCCAGGTGAAAGAGCACAGCCAGCTCATGCTCCTCAATAGTGGAGCCTATTCGGGGTACCACCACATGGAAGATTTTTTCTTTCCCAGGAGCCAATCCGATTCCGGGCAAAACATTTCTAGGATGAAGCAGCACAGCCTCATATCCCATCTCGTGGGCGCTTTCCAAGAGTCTGCCATTGGGGTGGTACCTTCTGTCCCGGGTGCTGAGTATGGCTATTCGCACCCCTTTTTTCTTCACGGCTCCAATCCCTCCCAAGAGCCTTCCAGCCCCCTTCTGTCAAAGCTCATGGCTTCGGTCCTACCTGCTCCAAAACGCTCCAAGTAAAGCTGCAGGTACTCACGAAGTTTCAAGTAATACCAAAAAGGCTTCCCTTCCGGGCCCTCCAGAAGAGTCTCTTTGGCCTTGCGGGCCAAAGCAGCAGCTTCCCTGGGAGCCATGCCCGCCTCAGTGCGGTATTCCAGGAGATCAAAAAAAGGAGTGGCTTTCCGTGTAACCTCCTCTATAGAGAACTCCCGAGGATTGGCAAAGACGTGTGTGTTCTCATAAAGCACAAAGGGGTAGAGGATGAAGGAATGGATCCTATCCCTGTGGGATCTCAGGAAATCAAGGGTGGTCTCAGCCTCTTCTCTGGTCTCTGTGGGGAAGCCCAAGATGAAGCATGCATGATTCCATATTCCTGCATGCCTTGAACGCTCCAAGACCTCTCTCATGTGTGAGACAGTTGTGCCTTTTCTCATGAGCCTAAGCACCCGAGGGTGAGCTGATTCCACTCCCCATCTGATCTGGCGCACCCCGGCCTGTGCCATCTTCTTGAGCCTCTTGGCCGTGAAACCCGCCACCGGTTTGGCCCAGATAAGCATTGAGACCTTCAGTTCCCTTCTCAGGATCTCTTGGCAAAGCTCCTCCCAATATTCGGGGGGCATGCAGTCGTCGTTAACGGTGAAATCCCTCACCCCGTACAGCTCCCCCAGCCTTTCCATTTCCCCCACCACCTGATGGGGTTCCAGGAAGTCCACCCTTTCGGTCCCATACCTGATGCAGAAAGTGCACTTTCCCCAATAGCAGCCCCGGGACATGCGCAAAGGGGCATAGGGCCTTGGAACCAGGTAATCCTGCCACTGTACATCGGAAAAATCCGGAGGAGGCAGTTCTCCCAGGGCCGGGGGAGGTTTGGGAGGGTTCAGGCGGGGCCTGTTGTTTGCCATGTAAACTAAACCGGGTATGGAGTCCAACCCTCCCCCTGATTCAAGATGCCCCATGAGCATGGCCAGGGGTTCCTCCCCTTCATGAAGAACAGCGCTGTGGAAGTAGTCTTGGAAGAAAAAAGAATGCTGGGTAAGCTTCTCCTGGATTCTAAGCAGATGTTTGCCTCCCACCACCACGTGGGTTTCGGGCATTTCTTCTCTGAGCAACCTAGCCAGGGTCATGGCTGCAATGAACTGGTGGACGCTTGAGATGGATATCCCAACCAGGGAAGGTTTTATTTTTTTGAAGCGTTGATTCATCAGATCCTTCCAGAATGGAAGAAAAACATTGCGCAGCGGATTTGTGCAAAGCTGGGCCAGGTCCTCTCTGCTCCAAATATCTCCCCGCCTGTAATAATTGAAGGAGATCCTGCCTGGCCAACCGGACAAGCTGGCCATCTCCATCAGTTGATAAAGATCTTCTATGGCCGGCAGTACCTTATCAGGATTAAAAAAAGACTCCTCAAGCCTCAGCACAGCTTTAAGATACTCCACTCTATGGGCTGCTTGCTCCCAGAGTCCGAACCTTTTCATGGCCCTTCCCCTGAGTTCTTCCGGGAGGCTCTGGGGGTCTTGACTCAGTCGGAAACTGAGCTGATCCAGCAACTGGTCTAGGGTCTTTTTGGTCAGGAGATATTCTGTAAAGAACTCAAGATTTGCGTCCACAGGCACCACTTCAAAGCCTTTCTCCCTTAAATAAGCTGTCAGAACAGGCACTGCCAGATGTGGCACAATGGGCAGCCAGACAGGGGGAAAAACCAGGATTGCAAGTGGTTTGCCCTTGCTTGCTGGGGAGGTCCGGTGGCCCCTGGGAAAAGATGATTGCAAGGAGTTGGGTGTTTGCTCAATCATAAGATCGTCTCTTGTCCACGACTTTTCCGTTTTCCAAAATGATGGTTGTAGTGATCTTCTGACCGGAAGCAGGATTGGTTCCAGTGTAAATCAGCCTTTTTGATCGGACCAAGCGGCTTGGTTTCTTGGGGGATGTGTTGCGGGCCGAGCGCTTCTCTTTTTCCTGTATCCGATCAGGGGGCCCCAAGCGCTCAAGTATCTCCTTTTCTTTCATGCCCAGCTGGATCTGACCGTATTGAACCGTGTCTACCATGCCGGCCTGGCTCAAACCAGGCACCTGAGTGCTAAGTAATAGCAAAGCAAGGATCAAGGGGGCCCTTTGATTCGTCTGTTGGGACTTCATTCCATAGGGGCTCAAGGCCCTTTGGCTCTGCCCAAGCCCGGTGATTTGCCTCAGGGGGATTTTGCAAGGGGAATCCCCTGAGCCTCTGGGCCCTTGTGGGGGGTGGGGAGAAATCGCGGGAGCTTGTGTTTGGTCCCCAGAAACGGTTTCCCCAGGCTGGCTCCAGAGGAATCCAGCAAACCGGAGAAGCCTGTAGATGGCTCTCTGATTCTCTGATATCATCTGAGCTTGATTTTCCCCCTTGCTTCTCCGGTTAGCCACTTTAAGGTATGAGTTCAAGACAGGTCAAGGGGCCTCAAGGAGGCATTTGTGGGGTTGAAAAGCAAATCCTCAAACAAAAGGGGCACTCTTTTCCTGGTAGGCACTCCCATAGGAAACCTGGAGGACATAACCCTTAGAGCCTTAAGAGTCTTGGCTCAAGTTGATCTGGTGGCCAGCGAGGATACCAGAAGAACCAGGAAGCTGCTCTCGGCGCACTCCATCAGGGCCTCTCTGATGAGCTACCATGAGCAGGGGAATGCCTGGAGGCAAAAAGCCGCCAGACTCGTGGAGATGCTCCTGGATGGGAAGAACCTGGCCTTGGTGAGCGAGGCGGGAACGCCAGGGCTTTCGGATCCAGGCTACGGGCTTGTGAGCCTCTGCCTTGAGAAAAACATCCCAATCCGAGTAGTGCCCGGGCCTTCGGCTGTGGTGGCGGCTGTGGTGGCAAGCGGTTTGCCAGCCCAGCGCTTTGCTTTCGAGGGCTTCCTGCCCAAAAAAAAGGAAGATCGCCTCAGGATGCTGGAGTCCCTGCGCTGGGAGAGCAGGACATTGGTTTTTTTTGAGGCTCCGGCCAGACTCCCCTCCACTCTCCAGGACATGGAGAGGCTCTGGGGGGATCGAAAGGGGGCGGTGGTAAGGGAGATTACCAAAGTGTTTGAGGAGGTAAGAAGGGGAAGTCTAAAGGAGCTTCTTTACTGGGCCAAAGAGGCCCAGATCAGGGGAGAGATCACCCTGGTTGTGGAGGGCTGCGCGAAAAAGATTGTGCCCTCTGATATATTGGGGGAAAGAATAAAATTCCTGCTTGAGCGTTGCTCTTTGGAGCCGAAAAGCGCTCTCAGGGTCCTAAAGGAGGAAACAGGGCTTCCAAGAAAAATCCTTTACCAAGCAATACTGGGGAAAAAGCAGAGGAAACCAGAAATGGTTGGTCCTGAATGAGTTTCGGTTTTGGTGGCCTCATTCTGAGCATCCGGGTCAGTGGATCCCTTCAGCTTTCATCCTGCCTTTTGGGGGGCAAGTGTATCTTGGCAGGAGTTGAGTCCCCAATGATCTCAAGCTGATATAGAGAATTGCGTGTCTGAAGGAAGGCCCCTGAGATCCTAGTCAGGGGTGAGGTACGAACAACCCGCCCACTTTCCTGAAAAATGAGATAGCTTTTCCCAAGCTGAGGTTCCCTGTTTTCCCAGCCTTCTATCACCCTGTGAGTCTCGCCTTTGCCTCCGCCCAGGCGGGTAAGGCGCACCCTGCGACGTCCTATCTCTTGTCCTTGAGTTGCCTTCTGAGCCACATTGCAGGCTATGGCTCCCACAGTGGCGCAAAGAGCTTCTCCCAGGTCTCTGTCCTCTTTGCGCCTCCCCAACTGGTCCTTGAGGCCTACCAGATCGGCATAAGCCTCGGTGAAATCAACCTCCTCACCCTGGGAGAGCTTTTCCACAACTCGCAAAATCTCCAGGATTTTTATTAGTATTCGATCCGATTCCCTCCGCTGCTCTTTGCGCCTCTCTGCAGCCATTGCACCAACTCCTTGGGAGCACTCCAGCGGTCCGGCAGCCTTGAGTGAGCTTTCCATAAGGACTGCCTTCGGTTCTAAGGCCTCAACATTGGTTCCCCCCACAGGCTAATTAGTCTTCACTCGTACCTTAGAATCTCCACCGGGTCCAAACGGGCGGCTCTCCAAGAGGGATAAAGGCTTGCCACCACGGTTATCAGGAGAGTGGAGCCCAGTATCATCGCCAAATCAAAAGGATCAGGCTTGGAGGTTAACTGGCCTATGTAATAGACCTCTTCCGGCAAAAATCGCACCTGGAAAGTCTTTTCAACCAATCCAACTATTCGCTCCAGATTCCATGAGAGTAGCAAACCCCCGGCGCAACCCAACAGTGTGCCCAGGGAAGAGACCATGAGCCCGTGGAAGACGAATATCCTCATGACTTGGGTAGATCGGGCTCCCATGGCCTTTAGCATGGCTATGTCCCTTTGTTTTTCCATGACCATCATGACCAGTATGCTTATTATGAGAAGGGCCGCTACCCCTACAATACAAAGCAGAATAACGAAAATCACCCTTTTTTGCATGGCCAGAGCTGTCATCAGACTCCTGTTGAGTTGAGTCCAGTCCTGGGCCACATACTTGAGGCCCAAGGGAGACTCCTGTATGAGTCTCCTGACTTGCGGAGCTTTGTAAGGGTCGGCGGTCCTGAGTTCAATTCCTGTCACGCGGCCTGGAATTTCGAAGATCTGCTGGGCAGCTGAAATAGAGATAAAGGCTACCCTGGAGTCAAAGTCCCAATAACCAGCGTCAAAAAATCCTTTGACTCTCACTTTCCTCCACTTGGGTAGGTTTCCCCATGGTGTAAGAGTTCCTTCAGGGGATACCAGTACCACTGAGTCACCTACTCGAACCTTAAGATCCCTCAATAACCCCCTGCCCACTATTATTCCTGGGGGTTCTCCTCGAACCTGCTGCGAGAGATCCTCCAGCTGACCTTCTTTCAAGATATTCCTCAGGGGAATAGTGCTTTCTACAGTGGCTGGGTCCACAGCCCTTATGACTGCCTGAACGCTCCTGGCAGGGGCCTGCAAGAGCACTTCCCGCAGAATAAAAGGGGTGGCCCCGGCAACTCCCTGTACCTGAAGGAGTTGCTGTCGGACCTCAGCGTAATCCATCATCTCCTGGCCCCGTTCCAAGACCGTTAGATGGGCTGTGAGTCCGAGTATTTTGTCCCTCAAATCCTGATTGAAGCCGTTCATGGCGGACAAAACCACTATCAGAGCCGTAACACCAACCGCCACCCCAAGAATGGAAAGGGACGTAACCACAGAAATGGCCGTCTGTCTCTTCTTGGCTCTGAGAAAGCGTAAGCTAAGCCACCACTCGTAGTGCATTAAGTATTTATTCCCCGGTCAACCTTCTCTTTACAACCTGCCAAACCTTAATCTCGGTCCAATAGCCTTTTGCATATTGAGAGCTCTTCCGGGAATGTCATCCGCCTCATCCAAGCAGGGCTCTCCAATCGGTCACGAGCCGGGCCCATCGGGCCTTCCAAGCTATTTTGAGCTCCTTCCGCTCAACCCTCAAAAAAGCAATCCCAGCCCTGCGGCTCAGTAATATAGCACCTTCTTGATCACCCATTTCCCCCCCTCTTTCATCATGGAGAACTTGGTTGGAAGCTTTTCCTGACCGAAGGTAGATATCACCTCCAATACAGCCTTTTCCCCTGAATCCAAAGTCAAAAATATGGTGGGCTCCCCCAGGCCCATTTTGGGGAACCTCTCCATGGCCGAGAAAAAGGCTTGGGAAACCTGCCCGTCCAGCCTCTCTCCGGGAGCGAAGATCCCTCCCACCTCTGCCACCATTATGGGTTTTTCGTGAAAACAGCCTGTTAATCCAGCCTGATCCTTAGTGTTGTAGGCCTGCTCAAAGCTCATAAGCACCTGGCGAACCTGGCTTTCCGTATCGCTTCTTGGGGAGTAGTCCCTGAGGGTTCCGTAGCATCCCGCCAAAACAGTACAGCCCAGAAGCCCCACAAAAAAAAAGTTTCTACCCATTCTCTTCTCCTTCCCACTTTTCAAATCGGCTTATCTGAAATCTTCCTTGAGCTGCTTAACTCCTCAAAACAAAATCCAAGCTGCTCCAAGCAGGAGATTCAGCACTTCTTGCAGCGGTAAGTTGGATCTTAACTCAGAAGGCTCACAGACGCAATGAAAGGTGAGCTGTAAAGTTCATCGTGTCAGGCAGGTGAGGGCCAGGAGGCCCCAAGGGCCTTCTGTCCGGAAGGAGATGTGTCAGCAATAACCACCGTTTAACTTGTAGATTGACAAACGGCTTCAGCTTTGGTTCCATAGCCCGTGGCTTCTTGTTTGTTGGCTGAGACCGGCTTTTGCCTTTAAGGCCTAAAAGGAGGTGGCACCATGAAGCTTTCCACCAGAGGACGCTACGGGGTGAGGGCTGTTTTCGACATGGCCTATTATGGAAAAGGGCGGCCAGCTCAAATTCGAACAATTGCGGAGCGCCAGGAGATTCCGGTCAGGTACCTGGAGCAGATCTTGAACCGACTCAGAAGGGCGGGTATAGTGCGTACCCTTAGGGGACCCAAGGGAGGATATTTCCTGGGGAGAAATCCTTCTCAGATAACGGTTGCCGATGTTGTTAGGGCTACAGACGGGCCTTTGCACTTGGTCAAGTGCAAGGAGACCGGCCGCAAGGACGTACAATGCCATAGGGCCTCCAAGTGCGTGGTGCGGCAGGTTTGGGAGGAGGCCGGGAGGAAACTCAACGACTACCTGGAGTCGGTCACAATAGAGAAGCTTTGCTCAGACGCGCAGCAGATGCAGCTTTGAGGAACACCCGGGCATGCGGAAGCTGTAGCCCAGGCAAGATGGCCGAAGGGCCTGTGAAGTGGAAGATGGGGAGTTTTTAGAACGTTCTTGGGAGGAGGGTCGGGAGTTGGAGCGATATGAGGGAGACGTCTCCATGAAGGAATTGGTGCGAGTGGTGGCCTGTGCGCTTGTGGATCGCCCAGATCAGGTGGAAGTGGTTGAGGTCACAGGCGGGACCACCTCTGTCATAGAGCTAAGGGTGGCCAAGGAAGATGTTGGAAAGATAATCGGCCGGCAGGGCCATACGGCCAATGCCATCCGCACCATTTTAAACGGAGTTGCTGCCAAGCTTAAAAAAAGAGTTGTCTTGGAGATAGTGGAATAGAAGGTGCAAGCCTCTGTGAGCCTTCGGGAGCTGTGGCTTGGAGCTGAGATTTAAAGGCGTTTCCTGAGTCTGGACCAGATCCCTGCTCCAACCATTTTTTGGGCAACCCTCAGTACGGCCCGGATGACCTCTACCACATCCTGCCTGCCTGCCCAGTGACGGCGCAACACTTCCGGACCCACTTCTTCCAAGATGGATCCCAGGACATAGGCCGCCAAGGCCACATCGTCCGCGTAGGCTGCGGGTCCGAAAACCGCCTCAGGGATCAGGTCCAAAGGGGAAATAAAGTAGACCATGGCTGCCAGGAGCTTGCCCTTGAGGCGGGCAGGCACTTCAGGGTCCAAGGAGAGGCGCCATAACAGGTGAAAGAGATCCGGCGCCCACATGAGGTAATCTATCCACCTGTGGGAGGCGCCGTGGCCCTCTGCCCACTTGAGCATTCGCAGGCGAAGGGTTTGATAGAAGTCCCCGTCTATGGACATCCGTTCATGCCTCCGGTCCTGCACCATCGTAAATATCTCTGGTTTCCATCTCTTTCAGGAGATCCCTAAGAGCATCCCTGGTGCTTGGGAAGGCAAGCTCTTTCCAAGGGATCTCCTCTGGAGCAAAGGTAGCCACTTCCAGGGCCTCCTCCCCGGCCCTCAGATCCCCTCCCAGTACCTGCACGCGGTAAACAATTACTATCACCGGCCTTCCGGGATAAGAATAGACATTTAGAAGCCCCACGGGGTGAACCTTTAAGTTGACTTCCTCCATAGTCTCTCGCATGGCCGCAGCCTCTACTGTTTCCCCGCGGTCCACAAACCCACCTGGGAAGACCCACTTCCCGTAGCCTGGCTCTATGGCCCGCCTAAGTAACACCAAACGGCCCTCCAGCATGGGAAGAGTCCCCACAGCCACCTTGGAGTCCAGGTAAAAGATGAACCCGCAGGCCGTGCACACCAGCCGCTTCGGCTCGCCGGGCTTGATGAGCCGGCCTTCCAGGAGATGGGCGCACTTGGGGCAGAAGCGATAGCCAGGATCCAGGGGGTGGTATTGTTCGTGGTCGGCTTCCATACTGCTCCATTTAACTATATCAAAAACACTCGGGCTGGGTAAGAGCTCAGCTCAGGTCATCATCCCTGGTGGGGGATCCTGGGGTCCCCCTGGCTCTAGCGGTGCGCCAGTAAAGCAGTTTGTCCAATTGCCCCTTCCTTTGCCTGTGAGTCCTGGGCACGTATATGGCTTCCCCGCAGGAAGGGTCCATGCCGCTCCAGTACATGGCCGTGGCCATGGTCATGGGGGTGGGGAGAAAAAGTTGCACTTGTCTGGGCTTGAGGCCCGATTCTCTAAGCCTTCTTTCCAAGACATCCATATCTTTCATGCTGCAGCCTGGAAACCCGGCCATCAGGTATGGAACAAGATAGAGCTCTTTGCCCGCCCTTTTGGCCGCGGCTCGGAAACGATCCTGGAAGGCTCTGTACAGAGACCATGAGGGCTTCCGCATCCTTGCCAAGACAGGACTGCTTGCATGCTCCGGGGCCACTTTGAGGTGACCAGAGACATGGTGTCTGACCAGAAGCTCAAGGAATTCGGGCTCCCTTAGGGCCAGGTCATGGCGGATGCCGCTTGATACGAAAAGGTGTTTCACCCCTGGGAGCCCTCTTGCGCAAGTAAGAAGCTCCGTGTAAGCCTCTTGACTCGCGGATAGGTGGGCGCAGATCTCAGGGAACAGGCAGGAGGGTCTCAAGCATTTCCCTTTTTTGAATCTGGAGGTGCAGCCAAGGCCGTACATGTTTGCCGAGGGGCCCCCAAGGTCACTTATAGTGCCCGAGAATGCTTTCTCCCTCGCCAGCCTCTTTATCTCTTCAAGCACGGACTCTTTGGATCTGCTTTGGAGCACCCTTCCTTGGTGAAGGGCTATGGAGCAAAAGCTGCAGCCCCCTGCGCAGCCTCTCACCACGGTCACAGAATCTCTTACCATGGTAAAGGCTGGTATTTCACCCTTGTAGCGGGGGTGGGGCTTTCGGGAAAAAGGAAGAGCGTATAGCCGGTCCAGCTCCTGGCCTGTTAAGGGCCGGGCTGGGGGAAACAATATCAGGACTCGGCTGTCGGCCCGCTGCAGGAGCACCCTTTGCATCCAAGGCTGGCTTTGTTGCTCCATGAGCCAGGCTAGCTCAAGAAGTTTTTCCGCTGCGGCTTCCAGCTCCTCGTGATCAGGAAGCCAAAGAGCCTCCGGATACCGGGAAATCTGGAAGTCCGTCTGACCCCTGTACAAGGCCGTGCCCGGGATGCCCTCCAGATCCTCCCCTGCCTCCAGTCGGCGGGCGATTTCAGCCACAGCCCTCTCTCCCATCCCGTACACCAAAAGGGTGGCCTTGGAGTCCAAGAGCACGGACTTGCGAATCCGGTTGCTCCAGAAATCGTAGTGGCTGACCCTTCTTAGACTTGCCTCCACACCGCCTATCACCACAGGCACCCAGGGCATGGCCTCCCTGATCCTGTTGACGTACACCAGCACAGCCCTGTCCGGCCTGGCCTTTGGAAGACCTCCTTCGGCATAGTGGTCTTCCCGCCTGGGCTTGCCCAGCGATGTATAGTGGTTGACCATGGAGTCCATGGCCCCGGAGGTGACTCCCACAAAGAGCCTGGGCACACCCATTGCCAAAAAGGCCTCCGGGCTTCTCCAGTCCGGCTGGGGCAGGATGCCCACCCTGTATCCCAGCGACTCCAGGTGGCGGCCAATGAGGGCAGCCCCGAAAGAGGGGTGGTCCACGTAAGCGTCCCCCGTGACCAGGAGGATGTCCAGGAAAGACCACCCAAGGGAAACCATTTCCTGCCTACTGGTAGGCAGGAAGGGGGCGGCTCTTTTTTCTGTTCTCTTGACCACAGCTTTACCTCAAATCCATACCTTATCTTGTACCATGGTAGAGACTCTTTGTGGAGCCGGTCAACAAAGCAAAGTAGTGTGCTGCAGTTCTTGACGCCTTAGGCCCGCTCTCCTATACTCAGGCCAAGAGTCCACCTTTTTTAAGAGGTTGTGCTGAAGGTCCTGCCCCTCAAGAACGGTTTGCTTCCCCGAGAGGAACCCCGCGAATGAGCAACCGAAGGCTCACAAGAGCTGTGCGTTTGGGAAATGTGGTTGTGGGTGGCGGAGCGCCCGTGGTGGTGCAGTCTATGACCAACACGGACACCAGGAATGTGGCCTCCACAGTGGCCCAGGTAAAGAGGTTGGAAGCAGCAGGCTGCGAGGTGGTGAGGGTGGCGGTGCCGGACATGGAGGCGGCCCTTGCGCTGGGGGAAATCAGAAAACAGATTTCCATTCCTCTTGTGGCTGATATCCACTTCGATCATAGGCTTGCCCTGGAAGCCCTCAGGCAGGGGGTGGACGGACTTCGCATCAACCCTGGGAACATCGGCGGGGCCAGGAAGGTCAGGGAGGTGGTGGAGGCGGCCAGGCAGCGGATGGTCCCCATACGCATTGGAGTCAACTCTGGTTCCCTGGAGAAGGACATATTAGAGGCCCATGGAGGGGTCACTGCCCAAGCAATGGTGGAAAGCGGGCTTCGTCACGTCAGGATACTGGAGGATATGGGTTACCAGCAGATCAAGATATCTCTCAAGGCACCGGACGTGCGGCGAACCTGCGAGGCTTACAGGCTCATGGCCGAGGTCGTGGATTACCCGTTGCACCTGGGTATCACCGAGGCCGGGACCTTGTTGTCCGGGGCCGTGAAGTCCTCTGTGGGCCTTGGAATCCTCCTCAATGAAGGTATCGGTGACACCATCAGAGTCTCCCTGACGGGAGATCCTGTGGAGGAGGTTAGGGTGGCCTGGGGGATCCTGGGTGCTCTGGGCTTGAGGCGAAGGGGGGTCGAGCTGATCTCCTGCCCCACATGTGGCCGCACCCAGGTGGATCTGATCCCTGTTGCCGAGGAGGTCGAGAGGAGGCTGCTCCACGTGGATGTGCCCCTGCAGGTGGCCGTAATGGGCTGCGCTGTAAACGGCCCAGGAGAGGCCAGAGAGGCAGATGTAGGCATATGCGGGGGCAAGACCCACTGGCTTCTTTTTCGGAAAGGGCAGGTGATACGCAAGCTGAAGCCGCAGGAAGCTGTTGAGGTTCTTGTCAAAGAAGTGGAAGAGGAAGCCTTGGCACGCAAGAGAGAATAAGCTGCAAGGCCCGTATAGATTTGGGTTGGATTCAGAAGCAGAGCCTGAGAAAGAGATTTTTCCCCAAAGTAGGGTTTGGGTTGATTGAGACCATTTGGAATGAGCAGGAGGCACCATGCGGCTTTCCCAGTTTTTTCTCCCGACCGAGAAAGAGGATCGTTCAGAGGCGGTGGTGGCCAGTCACCGCCTCATGATCAGGGCCGGGATGATCAGACAACTTACAGCTGGGGTTTACTCTTACCTTCCTTTGGGCCTCAGGGCAGTGCGTAAGATGGCTCAGATCGTGCGGGAGGAAATGGACAGGGCAGGGGCCCAGGAGGTACTGCTGCCGGCCCTTCAACCGGCCGACCTTTGGAAAGAAAGCGGTCGATGGGATCACTTCGGACCCGAACTAGTCCGACTTCGGGATCGCAACGAAAGGGAGTTCTGCCTGGGGCCCACCCACGAGGAGGTGATCACTGATCTGGTTCGCAGGGAGGTGCGGTCATACAGGCAGCTTCCCGTGATTCTTTACCAGATTCAGACCAAGTTCAGGGATGAGAGAAGGCCTAGGTTCGGGGTGATGAGGGCGCGAGAGTTTACCATGAAGGATGCCTACAGCTTTGACTGCGATGACCGGGGCGCAGAGGTGAGCTACGGTAAGATGTATCAAGCTTACAGCAGGATTTTTCAAAGAAGCGGTCTTCGTTTCAGGGCTGTTGAGGCGGAAACAGGAGCCATAGGAGGGAGCTTCAGCCATGAGTTCATGGTCCTGGCGGACTCTGGGGAGGACGCCATAGTCAGCTGCGACACCTGCCAATATGCGGCCAATGTGGAAAGAGCCGAAGTTGCCCCTCCTGTGCTCACTGATGAAACAAACACGCAATGTGTTGCTTTAGAGAAGGTTGCCACCCCGGGCATGCGCACAGTGGAGGAGGTCTGCGGATTTCTGGGAAGGCAGCCCTCAAGTTTGATAAAGACTCTGCTTTTTCTTGCAGATGGGAAGCCGGCGGGAGTGCTGGTGAGGGGGGATCGGGAGGTAAACGAGGCCAAGCTCAAAAGAGTCCTTGGATGTGAAGAGCTTAGCCTGGCAGATGAGGAGACGGTACTTAGACTCACAGGAGCTCCAGTGGGCTTTGCCGGGCCTGTGGGGCTTGGAGGCAAGGAGGCAGGTTTCCCGATTTTGGCCGACCGGGAAGTTATGCTGGTTGTGGACGGGGTAACGGGAGCCAACCAAGCCGACGCCCATTTTGTGCATGTGCTGCCCGGCAGGGATTTCAAGGTGGATCGTATGGAGGACTTGAGGATGGCGGTCGCCGGAGATGCATGCCCAAGATGCGCTGGGGGGAAACTGGAGATCTGGAGGGGAATAGAGGTAGGCCACATCTTTAAGTTGGGCACCAAGTACAGCAAGGCCATGGGGGCCACCTTCCAAGATGAGCGAGGGCGGGAATGGCCCATGGTCATGGGTTGTTACGGAATCGGTATAGAGCGAACTGTGGCCGCCGCCATAGAGCAAAACCACGACCAGGACGGCATAGTCTTCCCCATGGCCATAGCCCCTTTCCAGGTAATAGTGCTTTGCCTGCAACAGGAAATCCAAGAGGTGCGTGAGGCTGCTGAAAAGCTTTACTTGAGGCTCCAGGAGGAGGGCCTCGAGGTGCTCCTGGATGACAGGGAGGATCGGCCCGGGAGCAAGTTCAAGGATGCAGACCTCATAGGCATTCCCCTGCGCATAAACGTGGGGGCAAGATCTTTGGCCAGGGGCGTGGCGGAGCTGCGCCACAGGGCCACAGGCCGGGTGGAGATACTGGAACTGGAGACTGTTTGTGAACGGGTGAAGGAGATAGTTCGTGATCAGATTGAACGAGATCCTGGATCGTGTGGCTGAATACGATCCCAACGCTGACCTGGATCTCATAGAAAAGGCCTATGTATTCTCTGCCAAGGTGCACCAGGGACAGGTGCGCCTTTCGGGGGAGCCCTATCTGATTCACCCCTTGGCCGTGGCCGGGCTCTTGGCGGAGCTGAGACTGGATGCGGGCACGGTGGCAACCGGACTCCTCCACGACGTGGTGGAGGACACCCGCACCACCTTGGAAGAGATCAGGGATCTTTTCGGGGGGGAGATAGCTGAGCTGGTGGATGCAGTGACCAAACTCTCCAGAATGAGTTTCAGCTCCAGGGAAGAGCAGCAGGCAGAGAATTTCCGAAAAATGATCTTGGCTATGTCCAGGGATATAAGGGTGATCTTGATAAAGCTGGCCGACAGGCTCCACAACATCAGGACTCTTCAGTTCCACAACCGTGAAAACAGGATCCGGATAGCCAGGGAGACTCTGGAGATCTACGCCCCCATCGCCCACAGGCTGGGGATAACCTGGATGAGAAGGGAGTTGGAGGATCAGGCTTTCCGTTTCCTGGAGCCCGAAGCTTACCAGGATATCGTTGAGAAGGTGGCACAGGCCCGGGTGGAGAGGGAAGACTATATCAGGGAAGTGGAGGGACTCTTGAAATCCGAGCTGGAGTCCCACGGCCTGAAACCGTCGGTTCAAGGGCGTTTCAAGCACTACTACAGCATTTACAAGAAGATGCAGAGCCAGCAGTTGCCATTTGAGGAACTTTACGATTTGCTGGCTTTCCGGGTGATCCTTCGCAACAAAGCAGAGTGTTATGAAGCCCTAGGTTACGTCCACGCCATGTGGCCTCCTATCCCGGGGAAGTTCAACGACTATATCGGAAGACCTAAGCCCAATGGCTATCAGTCCTTGCATACAACGGTTTTCGGGCCCCACAAGAAACGCATGGAGGTCCAGATCCGCACGGAGCTCATGCACCGCATAGCCGAAGAAGGCATAGCCGCTCATTGGCGTTACAAGGAAGGTCGAATAGTCCAGGACAAGGAGGACGAGCGTTTGGCCTGGGTCCGCCAGATCCTGGACTGGCAGCAGGAACTAGAGGATCCCAGGGAGTTCCTGGACATGGTGAAGGTGGAACTCTTCCCGGACGAGGTCTATGTGCTAACCCCCAAGGGGGCTGTGAAGCAGCTTCCCAAGGGTTCCACACCCGTAGATTTTGCGTACTCCATCCACACCGAAGTGGGACACCAGTGCGTGGGGGCCAGGGTAAACGACAAGATGGTGCCCCTGCGCTATGAGCTCCAAAGTGGGGATGTGGTGGAGATCGTGACCCATCCCGACCACAGACCCTCTAGGGACTGGCTCAAGTTCGTCAAGACTTCCAGGGCCAGGGCCAAGATCCGGCAGTGGTTTAAGACAGAGGAACGTAACCGATCCCTGGCCCTTGGAAGGGATCTGTGCGAAAAAGAATTCCGCCGCCACGGCCTGAACTTCTCCAAGCTGCTTAAGTCCCAGGACATGCAGGATCTTTTGAGCAGGCTGAGTTTCCAGGATGTGGATGATTTGATGGCAGCGGTGGGCTACGGGAAGGTTTCTCCCAAGTCTTTGGCCACTCATTTCCTACCAGAGGAACCCCAGGAGCCTGAGGAAGAGCCTGAGCAACTGCCGCCTCTCAAAACGCGCCGCGGCAAGACGCGCCCCGTCAGGGGAGGTGTACGGGTCCGTGGAGTGGAGGACGTGATGGTTCATTTTGCCAGGTGCTGCCAGCCGCTTCCCGGGGACAGGGTCATGGGTTTCATAACCAGGGGCAGGGGTGTTACGGTTCATGCGGCAGACTGCTCAAATATTCAGGCAGCGGAGGCCGAGCGTTTGATACCAGTGGAGTGGAATAGGGAGCATCAAGGAAGCCATCCCGTGAGGGTTAGAGTGGTCTGCACAGACCGCAAAGGGATACTGGCAGCAATAGCCCAGACTTTGAGCCAGGCGGACATCAACATAACCCACGCCCGGGTTCAAACCTCTCCTGACAAAAAAGCCGTGGGCCTCTTCGACGTGGAGGTGACTGATCTGAAGCACCTGGAGGGGGCCTTAGGGGCCATTCGTCGCATAGAAGAGGTCATAGAGGCGGACAGGGTGAGAGCCTGATCCGGCTGAGCCGCATTGTTCACGAGTAATCTATCACATGGTGATTCCGTTTCTCGGAGCGGCTTGCCTGGCTGCCGCCTTTCTTGGCTCGCATTATTCACGATCAGTGGATAATGCGGGCTATCTTTATGATATATTTGGACAAACTGGTCTATACTCAAAAGCACCCTGCGTTTCGGTTTCAGCTTTGGTCGTGCTTTGAGTCAGAACATCTCGAAGTGTACCGGGGGTTTGGGGGCGTAGCCCCCAAAGTTACGGGCTTTGGAGAATAATCCGGGTTAGTGCAAAGCACAGGCAGGTGCCCAGCCCGGCGTAGGCAGGGCGGATGCGCTTTGATTTTGCAGGATTTGGACCTGGGGAAATCCTACACTAAGACACCCTGATTCTCGGTTTAAGATTTGGTCCTGTTTTGAGTCGGATATGCCAAACCTGAGTGGGGGCTTGGGGGGCTTGAGACTCCAAAGTCAGAGGCTCTGGAGAATAATCCGGGCTAAGGAGTTTCCCATACCGGCCCCACAGCCCAAGAGTCCCCGGGGTAAATCCAGGGGCAATTGGGCCGCCCAGCTTCTCATGTTGCCCGGATGAGCCCTTCTTGGCGCCAGCTGAGGATCTTTTTCTGCAGAATCGCCTGTGCCTCCCAATCTCCATCTAGAACCCCATGGTTGTGCAGGGCCGCTATCTTGTCCATGAACCAGGTCTCCACCTTGGCTGGTTCCAGTCCAAACAGGGGGGTTCGGGGCAGGGGCAGATACATGTGGGCATGGATGCGAACCCCACCCACACGTATAAGCTTTTCCATGAACTTCAGTGTTGCGATCCTATCCTGGGTCGTTTCTCCCGGAAGCCCGAACAGCACGTCCACATGGGCCATGAGCCCTGAGGCCACCACCTGTTTTACGGCTTCAAACACCTGCTCAACCGTGTGTCCTCTTCTTATGAGGCTCAGGATCCGGTTGCTTCCTGACTGGGCCCCGATGACCAGCTTACGGTTCTTACAATAACGGAGTAAGAGTTCCAGCAGTGGGGGCCGCACCCGATCAGGCCTCACCTCAGAGGGGAAGTCCCCGAGATGTGTTTGCTTCAGGCCCATGTCACGGCACAACCTGAGAAGGCTCTCCAGGGATTCTATTTCATCCTTCAGCCCTGGCGCTCTGTAAGAGAAAGCATCCGGGGCTATGAAGCGGGCCGTGCGCCTGCCCATTTCCAAGGAGGCAGCAAGGTATTCCCTCACAGAGCTCAAGGATCTGTGCCTGATGGGCCTGGGGTGCAACCTGGGTGTGAAACAGTACGTGCATCCATGCGGGCATCCCCTGGTGATCTCTAGGGGTGCCATGAAGTTGGCCCTGCGGGACACGGGCAGGGCCTCTTCCAAGCTACAGGGGTGAGCCGCTCTCCAGATCCCATGAAGATCCCTGGAGCCTTTGGCCTCTATCCAGGCTTGCAACAACCTAGGGATTAGCTCCTCTGCTTCTCCTGCTACAACCACCTGAAAACCCAAACCCATGGTTCCCTCTGGATCTGCCGAGGCGTGAGGCCCTCCTGCCACCAGAAGGTCCCTCTGCCCAAGGAGGGGACGGAGGATCTTCAACTCCTCCATGACCTCCCCCAGGTGCGGGGTCATAAAGGAGTAGCCCACCAGGGAGCCGTCGGCGCCAGTCATTTTGTGAGCCAGTTCTTGGGGGGAACGGGCCACATCCAGCTCCAAGACTCCTTTTTGATCCCACTTTTCCACCAGATTCAGCAGCAAGGGCAGGGTGTAGCGGTTGGCCTTGGTTTGCCTGAAGAGAACCTTCAAGATGTCTGACCTTTCTTGGAACGGCTGGAAACCCAGGTCTCGGCGGCAAAGATACCCACCCCTCCCCATATGCAGGAAAAGGTTACCAGATGGGCCCAGCCGAAGGGTTCCCCATATGCGAATACTCCCAGGAAAAACTGAAGAGTTGGGGCCAGGTATTGGATCAGGCCCAGGGTGCTAAGCTGGAGTCTCCTGGCAGCATGGGTGAACCATACCAGGGGAAGGGCGGTCACTGCTCCAGCCGCCCCCAGGAGAGCCGTGGTAGCCCCGTCCACAAGCCCGAAGCAGATCTCTGTGCGAATCCCGAGTAAAACCAGATATCCCAGGGCCAAGGGCGCCATTAGCACCGTCTCCACAAAAAGCCCGTCTACGGGCTCTATGGCCACGGTCTTTCTAAGAAGGCCATAGAATCCAAAGCTGAAGGCCAAGACAAGGGCTATCCATGGAAGCCTGCCTTGGAAGAAGAGCAAGTTGAGGGTTCCTAAAGCCGCCAGGGCTACAGCCGCAGCCTGGGTGCGTCTAAGCCTTTCTCTTAGGAAAAGAGTGCCCAAGAGCACGTTCACAAGAGGATTTATGTAGTAGCCTAGGCTTGCCTCCACCACCCTGCCTGTCTGGATGGCATAGATGAATACGAACCAGTTGACCAGCACCAGTGAGGCGCTAAGCAGCAAAGTCAAGAGTACCTTGCGGGATCTTAAAGAGGCCCCAAGCCTGGCCCAGCCATGGCCTGCCCACAGAAGAATCGCCGTAACTGGCACAGACCAGAACACCCTGTGGGCCAAGACCTCCATTGCAGGCACGTGTTGGAGAGCTTTGAAATAGACCGCCACCAGGCCCCAGAACCCGAAGGCGGCCAGGGCGTACAGAAGCCCCTCTTTTTGGGCCTTCCCAGCTTCCTCCTGAATTGTTGCTGAGCAGGTTGCTCTTGGTGCGGGAGGCTCTTGCAGATCAGGCATCCCCACCGCCTCCCTTGAGGCTTACCTTGAGCCCGTCTCTTGTTACAACCGGCCTTTGGGGCATCCCCTTGTCACTGCATATGCGCTCCACCAAATTCTGCCAATCAGAATGGCAGAGGGGTTGGGGATAGGGCAGGCCCGTGGAAGGGTCAAGCATGGGTTCCAGAGGCTTTACCGCCTTGAGCCCCTTGGGGAAGGGGTCACCCTCCACCTGATACTCGTCAGAGAAATGAACCAGATAGACTGCAGCTGGATTCCACTCCAGGATGAAATTCAGGGCCCTCTGGAAGCTCATGTGGTGGGGGCGGTTCACCTCAGGCTCGTGGAGCCAGTGTGACTGGATCACTGCTGCGTGCAATGGTCCTTCCCATAGAGGCTTGGTCTTGAGGCCCATGAAATCGCTTGTGTAAAGGATGCGCGTGAGGACTCCCCGCTCTTCTTCTTCCAGGAGATACCCTACCGAACCCCTGGCTACCGGGCCGTGCTCTGTGGCAAAAGGCACGACCCTTGTCTTGAGCCCCTCAAGGGGCTCTCCGGGGCGGGCCAGTCTCTTCTCCAGAAGATCCTTCAGCAGATAACCGAATAGGGTTTCTACCCTTTCCCATGTCTGGGCCGTGGCATAAACCGGGATGGGTCTCCAGGCTTCCCGCTCCACCACCCTGCGGAAGGCCACCAGTTCGTCCAGACCCAGACAGTGGTCCCCGTGGGAATGGGTAAGGAGAACTGCATGGGGCGGTTGATCAAACCGGCTGGCCAGCTGGAGGCGTATGTCGGGCCCACAGTCCACAAGGAGTGTCTCCTTGGTCCTGACAAGGAGGCAGGTTCGGGTTCTTTGCTCCCCGAGCCTTCTCATGGTCTCGCACACCATACACCTGCAGGCTATCTCCGGAAGGCCCCACGCGGCCCCAGTGCCAAGAAAGGTGATTTCCATCGGCTCCTACTATTAACGGCCGTAAAGGCCCATAAGCTGGGCTTCTGACTTCACGTGGCCTGCCATTGCCCTGAGAAGCTGTTCCTTGGAGGCCCCTGGGGGAAGGTTGACCTTGGAGTCCAGGGCGTAGAGACGGAAGAAATAGCGGTGAGGTCTCCCTGGGGGCGGACAAGGACCCCCGTAACCTATCCTGCCGAAATCGTTTCTGCCCTGGGCTCCACCCCTGGGAAGGGTCTCTGTGGATGTGACCCCTTCAGGTAAAGACCTTGCCTCTCCGGGCAGATCGTAAACCACCCAGTGGATCCAAGTGCCCGATGGGGTATCCGGATCCTCCACCACCAGAGCAAAGGAGTGGGTGCCTGGGGGCACCTCCGACCACTCCAGAGGCGGGGAGAGATCAGGGCCGTCGCAGGTATATTTCTTGGGGATGTTCCTGCCGTCCTGGAACGCCTTGCTTCTAAGCTCCATTGGCCCACCTCGTGCTAGGGGTGCGCTTCTCCCGGTTCCCCGGAAGCTTCTACCAGTAAGGGATCGGGCCTAAAAAACCGCTACATAATACCACGGCGGGCACCGGGACCACCACTGAACGGCAGCAGCTGGTTGCTGTATACTGATCAAAAGGTTTCTGTGGAACAAAGATAAAAAGGAGGTGCTTGAAATGGCTGCATTGCTTCACATCCAGGCCTCTCCCAGAGAGAGGTCCCACTCTAGGGCCGTGGCAAAAGCTTTCCTGGAAGCTTACCAAGAAAAGAACCCCCAAGATTCGGTCAGGACCCTGGATCTTTTTACTGCACAGCTGCCTGCCTTTGATGGTCTTGTTCTCCAGGCCAAGTACAACATTCTCCACGGCCAAGGCCACAGCCCCGAGGAGCTGAAAGCCTGGAGAAGGGTGGAGGAGCTCATAGAGGATTTCAAGTCCGCGGACAAGTACCTCTGGTCCCTTCCCATGTGGAACTTCGGGGTTCCCTACCGGCTCAAGCACTATCTGGATATCCTGGTGCAACCGGGATACACGTTTTCCTATTCCCCGCAGAAGGGTTACCAAGGGCTGGTGTCAGGCAAGCCTGCGCTGCTTATCTGTGCAAGGGGAGGCGCCTACGGCACAGAGACACAGGCCGGTGCCCTGGATTTCCAGCGCCCTTACATGGAGCTGATACTGGGCTTCGTAGGTTTTAAGGAGATAAGGGCAATACTGGTGGAGCCCACCCTACAGGGGGGCCCCCAGACGGCTGATAAGGCCAGGCAGGAGGCCATTGCCCTAGCCAGGAAGATGGCGGCCGACTTCTGAGCCCTCCAGGGTTCATTTAAGTTCCACTGGATGGCCGGCTTCCAGCCAGGCGCGCCATCCGCCTTTTAGGGCATAGACCCTTGTGAAGCCCATTTGAGTCATCTGCCGTGCCACACTGGCACTGGTTCCCTCGCTGGGTCAGGCGCAGTAAAGCACGACGGTCTTGTCCTTTGGGTATTTGGATGCCCAACTGCCCACGCCTCTTGGATCCTCGCGCAAAGCCCCCCGGATCTTCTTTTCGCTGGCTTTCCAGTCAGCCTCGGCCCGGACATCCAGCACAAGGAGATCTGTTCCACCCAGTTTGGCAGCCAGCTCAGCAGGGCTAATTCGGGGTACTTCCTGGGCCTGGACAGAAGCTGCAAGAAGAACCCAAAGTACCCAAGCAACAACCGCCAAACGCACTGCATCCGGTCCGGTTGCTCTCATATCATTGCCTCCAGCCCTCACAAAGGGGGGATTTGACTTGCAAAGCCCCATTGGGAACAGAATTACTCAACGCCACTCTTATTCCAGTATGTCATAGAAGCCCTCACTACTCCACGGGGCAAAGGGGGGCGTTCTTGAGGAAGTAAACTCTCACTGCCAGGGGAACGCGGGATCGTTCAGGGGCAGGCGGTTTGCTTGTTGGGATTAACTATGCCAACCCTAGCTCGCATTATTCACGATCAGTGAATAATGCGGGCTATCTTAATGACATGTTTTGAGAAACCGGTCTAGGCTCAAAAGCACCCTGATTTTGGTTTCCAGATTTGGTCCTGCTTGGAGTCGGAACATGTCGAAGTGTACCGGGGGCTTGGGGGCGTAGCCCCCAAAGTTAAGGGCTTTGGAGAATAATCCTAGCTAGCCAAGGCTTTGAAACGCACAAAGTTTAGGTAAGTTTGGTTGGTCAAGAACCTCCCCTTTTTTTGCCACGGTTGAAACACATTGGCATTTTGTGTAAATTCTTGCAGCTTCCACTTAGGGAGTGGACAAAGGAGGAGACCATGGACAAGTGGACGTTTGGCTTTACCATGCTGATAGTGGGCACTGGAGGTACATTTCTTACCATCGGGATTGTTAGCATGTTCATTGCACTGCTCAAAAGACTTTTTCCTTCGGATTTTGAGTCCAAAGAGCTCTCAAAACGAAATCAGTGATCTGGGGGTTTTCCATGTGGGATGCTGTAGCTACCGGCCTGGCCGGACTGAGCTTTGGAGTGGTCTATTTATTCTCCGAAGGCCTTCCAAATGTGGTGATGATGGGAGTCGGCTTCGTGCTGATCTACCTCGGAGTCAAGAAAGAGGTTGAGCCCTTACTTCTGGTGCCCATAGGGTTTGGTTGCCTCCTTGTGAACATTCCATTGAGCGAAATGATGGAGTCTGGAGGCCTTCTAAGGACTTTCTATCACATGGGAATAGCCAATGAGCTATTCCCGCTCCTTATCTTTGTGGGAATAGGGGCCATGACGGACTTCACTCCCTTGCTCGCAAACCCAAAGATACTCCTTTTGGGAGCAGCGGGACAGTTCGGTATTTTTCTAACCTTGTTTCTAGCTCTTGCCTTGGGGTTCTCCGAGTTGGAGGCCGTTAGCATTGGAATCATAGGAGCATGCGATGGGCCAACAGCCATTTATGTGACTTCTCAGTATGCTCCCCAACTTCTAGGGGCAGTGTCGGTGGCCGCTTACTCCTACATGTCTTTGGTGCCCATTATTCAGCCCCCTATAATGAGGCTCCTTACAACGAGCAAGGAGCGCACCATCAGGATGCCGACCGTTAAGGGGACAGTCTCCGCTAGGACAAGACTACTGTTTCCCATAGTGGTAACCTGCGTGACAGGCCTCATAGCACCCAAAGGACTCCCCTTAATGGGAACGATCATGCTTGGAAACTTCATGAAAGAATGCGGTGTTGTGGCCCGGCTGGTCAATGCCTCCCAAAATGAGATAGCAAATGTCGTCACGCTCTTTCTTGGCTTGGCAATTGGCGGAACCATGGAGGGACATGCTTTCCTAAAGCCCCAGACTTTGGCCATATTTGCATTGGGCTTCCTAGCAATATGTGTGGACACAGCAGCAGGTATTTTTTTGGGGAAGCTCATGTGCGTTCTGTCCAAAGGAAAGATTAACCCCCTCCTTGGAGCTGCTGGCATATCTGCCTATCCCATGGCAGCTAGGGTCGTGCAGGTCCAGGGCCAGCGCTATGACAAGAAGAACTACCTTCTAATGCAAGCCATGGGGGCCAATACGGGAGGCCAAATAGGATCGGTAATGGCTGCATCGGTTATGCTTTCGGTTTTGAAGGGGATCGGCCTCATATGAGTTGAACAGATGACTGGCCTCCATAGAGGGCTGTCGAATGCTGCTATAAGGCTGCCAAGTTGGGCCGGACATTCTTAAAATTATTCCGAGTTTTCTTCGAACCTGAAGCCTGAGGAGCCAGAGACATACCTTATCTCAAGCTCAGAGGCTACCATCTCCACTGCCAGAATGCAGTGGGTCACGGGCGTGATGGCTTGCGGCAAAGAAAATGACAAGGCGAATGGAAACCGGTCTCCTTAATGCCCGTCCCGTACAAATGGTAGATCCTGTCGCTCCTAGCTCCTGATTCTTTCGTTATGGCCTCCTGCCAGGGTGGAATTCGAGTCCCGTCTGCTGCGGCTATAGGCAACCGCCTTGTCCTTGGTTTGTTGACGCACTTAACGGCCTCGGACAAGATATTCTATAGGTGTTAGACCGTGTGGCCAAATCTGGAAGCCCGAAAGCGTTGGGATTCATTAATCTTACTGGGATGGACGGAGGGGCGGAGGTGACCAGTATCATACGCGTCGAGGACCTCTGGAAGCGATACGACGGCCGCGAGGATGGGGAGCAGGGAGCGGCGGCCCTCAGAGGGACCCACATGGAGATCCGGGCCGGGGAGATAGTGGCTATCTACGGGAGGAGCGGATCGGGCAAGACCACCCTTCTTAACATCCTGGCCGGACTTGATCGGCCCACCAGGGGTCTAGTCTGGGTCGAGGGCCGGGAGCTTGATTCCCTGGGGGATAAGGGGCGCGCCGAGTTCAGGAGGCTTCGCCTTGGGTTCATCTTTCAGTTTTTCAACCTCCTTCCAACCCTGACCGCTTTCGAGAACGTGTATCTCTCCCTGGAGCTTGCCGGGAGGCCTGTTCCGGGCCTGGCCCGAGAGGCCCTGCGCTCCGTGGGGCTTGAGGGCAAGGCAGATCGTTATCCACATGAGCTTTCGGGCGGGGAACAACAGCGGGTGGCCATAGCCAGGGCCGTGGTCAAGGGGCCTTCCATCATCCTGGCGGACGAGCCAACCGGGAACCTGGACACGCACACGGCGGACCAGGTCCTGGGCATTTTGGCGGCACGCTGCCGGGAGTCGGGAACCACGCTCGTGATGGCCACCCACAGCCCACGGGCCTCTTCTGTGGCTGACCGTGTCCTCCGCATGGAGGACGGGCTCATCCTGGCTGAAGAATCCATCGTAGGCAGCGGACATTGAGAATCGTCACCAAGGCCTTCCTCAGGTATTTGCCTCGCAGGCGAGGGCTGAGCACCCTTCAGCTCTTGGGCATCGCCTGCGGTGTGGCCGCCACCATTGGGATGGTCCTTTCTGCGCAGGCCGCGCTTTCGAGTTTCGAGAGGGCCGTGGAGTTCCTCAAGGGACGGGCCACACATAAGCTGACAAGGCCGGCAGGCCCAGTGGAAGAGACGGTGGTCTTGGGGCTGATGCAGGACCCTGGTGTCAAGGCATTTTCCCCTGTGATCGATAGAACTGTGATACTCCAGGATGGGGGGACTGCCCGTTTCTTGGGAGTGGATCCATTTCTAGATCAGGCCATCCGCCCCGAGCTCATCACCTCGCGTGCTTCCATGTCGAATGGATCCACAAGGGAGGCGGCCCTCTCCTTCCTACTGGAGGAGGCTGCCGTTTTTACCGACGATGAACTGGCCGCCCGGCTCAGGGTCAGACCGGGGGAGATGTTTCAAACCTCCCATGGTGGGCTGCTGCTCCAAGGCACCTTTCCATCTCCTTCGGGCGAACCATTGATCCTCTCTGACATATCCAACGCCCAGCTCCGCTTTGGCCTCAGGGGGATGGTGGATCGGGTGGAGTTGATCCTGTCGGATCCAGAAGGTTTTCGCAGCAGGTGGAATACGGGGTTCGTCCTTGAGTCGGCGGGTCAGCAAAGGGCGGCACTGAGCGATATGCTTCGGGCCTTCAGGCTAAACCTGGAGGCTCTCTCCCTCCTTGCCCTGTTCGTGGGGGTCTTCCTGGTTTACAACACGGCCATGTTCGCTGTGGTGAGCCGCAGGAAGGAGGCCGGCATACTCTTGAGCCTCGGGGCGAGCCGGCGGGAGGTCCTCCTGGCATTCTTGACAGAGATCCTGTTGTTGGGTGCCGCGGGCGGCCTCCTAGGGAGCGTCATCGGATATCTCTTGGGCTGCTTTCTCACAGGCCTCGTGGGAGAGACCATAAGCAAACTCTATTTCTTTGTTCAGCCCGTTCCCCCTGGCTGGTCTTGGTGGGTGTGCCTTTACGGGGCAATGATGGGCATGGGGGCCAGCCTCCTGGGAGGGGCGCTTCCCCTGAAAGAATTGGCCCGCGTGGATCCAGTGCGCATCCTGCAAGGCAGGGGTGCCAGTCGCTTTCAGGGAAAACAGGCCCGCAGGGCAGCTCTTTGGGGCTCAGGGATGCTGGCAGTGAGTCTGGTCCTCGTGGTGGCTGCCGAGGTTCACGTGTACCTGGGTTTTGCCGGCTCCTTCGCATTGCTGCTGGGTGCCAGCCTCCTGAGCGGCCAGGTGTTGATCTGGCTCGAACCGTGGTTGAACCTTTTTCTCCGATCCTTGGGAGGAGTCGCCGGGAAGCTGGCCGCGGGGACGATCTGCCGCAATCTGGGGCGCACTGCTGTGGCTGTGGCCGCCTTCATGGTTGCCCTGTCCATGACCATAGGGCTGGGATCCATGATCGGGAGCTTTCGGGAGACCCTGGTGTGGTGGATGGATAGCCAGCTCAAGGGGGACCTGTACATAGCCCCGACCCGGGAGATCCAGGTCCCGGAGGGTTTTTACGAAGAGCTTCGCGCCCTCCCAGGGATCGGAGGCCTGGATCCTTATCGTAACACTCAGCTCCTCTATCGCGGGACCCCGGTCTATGTGTCTTCCGTGGACGCGAAGGTGCTCCAGCGCTACACCAAGTTCGGGTGGCTCCAGGGTGGAAACGAGAACTGGGACCTGGTGAGGCAGGGAGAGGTGATAGTATCGGAGAGCTTTTCCCGGCGGTTCAAGGTCAGGGCGGGGCAAGAGATCCTCCTGGATGGGATTCGCGGTCCGAGCCGCCTGCGGGTGGCGGCGATCTTTTTCGATTACACTACCGAGCACGGGCTCATTATGATGGATCGCTCCAAATACCTCGAACTCTTCGGAGACCGTACCATAGACTCCTTAGTGGTGTTTTTGGATCCAGACCTGCCCGGACGCCGGGAGATCCTCCAGGATGTGGTTCGAAGGGCCCAGGTTTGGGGACTCCCTGTGGCGACCCAGGGGGAGTTTCACGCCCAAATCCTGGAGTTCTTTGATTCCACCTTTGCTGTGACGCGCTCCATGCGGATAATAGCCGTGGTAGTGGCCTTCTTCGGGATCGCAGGGGCACTGCTGACCCTCTTCATGGAGCGACAGCGCGACTTCGGAATCTACAGAGCCCTGGGATTTTCAACCTCCCGTGTGGCATCCATGACCCTGATGGAGGGCCTAGGGATGGGTTTGGTGAGCTACGCTCTGAGCGTCGCGGTAGGGACCGCCCTGGCATGGGTCCTCATCTACGTGATCAATTTGCGAAGCTTCAACTGGACCGTCTTCTTTCACTTCAACTGGGGCCCCTACCTCATAACATGGGCAACGGCCACCATAGGGAGTCTCGCTGCGGCAGTGTATCCGATCTGGAGGGTCTGGAGAACTTATCCCCAGATGCAGATCAGGGAGGAGTGAAAGGGCCTTTCTTTTTTTTCGATGCTGCCTTGGACGGCACAGGATTGAAAGGAGAAGTGGAAAACTGCGCATGCCCGAAAAGAAGTTGGTTGCAGCGGAGGGTCAACATAAAAAAGGGAGGGGTCAACCTGTGTTCGAGCGCACGCGTCACATTTGGAAGGTAGTTTCTCTGGCTGTCGCGGCCATGCTGTCGCCATACGGTGGGAACGAGACAGGCGCCTCCGAGTGGCTCCGGGCCGTTGAGCCTAGGTCCTGGTCCTTTCCGAGGGACCATGGGGCTCACCCTGAATATCGCACCGAGTGGTGGTACTTCACAGGTTGCCTCCTGGACGCCTACGGCAACAGATACGGGTATCAGCTCACTTTCTTCCGTCAGGGGATCCGAAAGGAGCTGCCTGTCCAGTCAACCCCCTGGTCTGTGCGGGATGTGTTCCTGGCCCATTTCGCCTTGACCGACCTATCCTCGAAGACCTTCCGCTGGACGGAGAGGGCCTCCAGGACGGGCCCTGGCCTGGCTGGGGCGGACAGTGCCGGGATGGATGTCTGGGTCCTGAACTGGAGGGCGAGGATGGAGGGGGAGCAGATCCTCCTGGAGGCAGTGGACGAGGAGAAGGGGTTGAGCTTGAGGCTAAGGCCCACCAAGCCGGTGGTCCTGCATGGGGAAGGAGGTCTGAGCAGGAAAGGGGAAAGGGAGGGACAGGCCTCGTATTACGCCTCTCTCACGGCCTTGGACACCACCGGTCTCATCAGGAGCGGGAGAGACTCGCGGCCTGTTGAGGTCCGGGGCAAGAGCTGGTTCGATCATGAGTTCGGCTCCAACCAACTCGGGCCGGACCAAAGGGGGTGGGATTGGTTTGGGCTGCATCTCTCCGATGGTCGAGACCTCATGATCTACCATCTTCGCAGAGAGGACGGCTCCTTGGATCCGGCCTCCTCCGGCACCCTAGTGGAGCCGGAAGGGATCTGGCGTCATCTAGCACTCCAGGACTTCTCCGTGGAGGTCACGGGGCACTGGCGCAGCCCCAAGAGCGGTGGACTCTACCCCAGCCGGTGGAGGATCCGAGTCCCGTCTTTGGAACTGGAGGTGGAGTTGGCCCCTCTCATGCCCGACCAGGAGTTGCTTGCGGAGTCCTCCACAGGCGTCATCTACTGGGAAGGGGCGGTGGAGGGAAAGGGGCGCTCTCGGGGCAGGCAGGTGACCTGCGAGGGCTACGTGGAGCTCACCGGATACGCAGGGTCATTGGCGGGGACCTTTTGAGAGGCCTCCATGGCCCGCAGATACAAACCCTCCGGCCCCGGCCATCCCCGGCCGCGCAACCCTCCTGTCACCTCCCAGAAGGCCGTGTTTACCCAACTTCCGTACCTCTTCAAAAACCTAGCCCGGATTATTATCTAAAGCCCGTGACTTTGGGGGCTAGGTCCCCAACCCAGAGTACACTTCGACATATTCCGACTCAAACCAGGACCAGATCTGAGACTTAGAATCAGCCCAACTTCCGCACCTCTGACTCAAGAAACCAGTGGTAATTGGTCACCGGGGTAGGGCATAGCCAGCTGGACGATCTCGGGACCTACCCCTCTTGGCTTTCCCCGGCAGAGGGTCTGCCGCTTTGTTCGCAAGCCGACTGGGTGATGACTCCTGGGCCCGTCCGAGCCCTTGTGCTTCACCTTCATGCCCGCCAGGAGGCCTTGACGACCCGGTTGGAGAAGTTGGAGCGAAAACTGGGCTCGGACTCCACCACATCCGACAAGCCGCCTTCGACCGACAGCCCTTTCAAGAAGAAACTCAAGGAGAAGTTGAGGAGAAAGCCCGGGGCTAGGAAGGGCCACCAGGGGCATCGCCAGCAGATGCTGGAGCCCACAAAGACAGTGGTTGTGACGCCCCGGAGGTGCCAGTGCGGTCAGTGCGATTTCGGGGAACTGCTCCCTTTCTATACGCATCAGGTGATCGAGTTTCCCGAGATCCGCATGGAGCTCACTCACTTTGTGCCCCATCAAGGGCGCTGCCTCCACTGCGGCAAGATCAGCAAGGCTGAGCTGCCCTCTGAGTATGCCACAGGCTACGGCCCGAGGTTCACTGCCTTGATCGGGGAGGTGGCAGGCACCCAGGGCAACAGCCACTGTGCGGTGCAGGATTTCTGCCGCTCGGTGCTTGGCATCCCCATCAGCAAGGGGGCGGTCCAGAAGAGCTGATCGATGGGGTCTCCGAGGCTATCCGACCTCACTACGAGACCATCGGGCAGGTGGCTCGCCGTGCTGATGTCAATTACATCGATGAGACCACCTGGGTCAGAAACGGGGCGGTTCTGTGGGTCTGGACCATGGTGAGTGCCACAGTGGCCTTCTTCATGATCCATCCTCCCAACGTGGGCCAATGGAGGGCCTTCTATGCGCGGCTCAGCCGGCTGATCAACAGGCACCATGACCGCAAAGACGAGGCAGGGAAATTGGCCCGGAGTCTGCTGAGGGAGATGGATTCGCTTTGGCTTTTCCTGGAAGTCCGTGGCGTTGAGCCGACCAACAACCGTGCGGAGAGGGCACTGCGATTCGGGGTGATGAGGCGCAAGCCCAGTTACGGAACCGACAGTGAGAAGGGAGACCGCTGGGTCGAGAGGATCCTCACCGTGAGGCAGACCTGTCGCCTGCGGGGCAGGCCAACCTTCCCAGTGCTGGTGGAGGCTGTGAAAGCTACTTCCAAAGCACTACCCCAAACCTCGAATGGATCGCCCAGCAATGACGATCATCGCAGAAGACCCCCGTGACCACTTACAGAGAGAATCCTCTCGCTTCGCCAGACCTGCCGACTTCGGGGAAAGCCGACCTAACCCGTCTTGGTCGAGGCCACAGAAGCCTACTTCAAGGGCCACTCCCCGGATCTCGCTTGGATCGCTCAGCACTGATTACCATACCCCCGTGAACGGTTACGGTCTGGGGTAGTGTCACGGGTTAAAGTTTCGTCTATATTATCCGATATATACTAATGATTACAATCACTGGCAACGGAATTAAATCGAACCCTTGACGTTTCAGAGCATTATTCCTTGTAGTTGATTGAACAGCACTTTAAGGAGGACTAGATGAAGCATCAAAACTTTCTGACAGCGCTGGCATGTATAATTTTTCCGTTGCAAATTTTTGCCGTTGAGATCAGCGGGTTTGACTCAACGAAGCCCTGGCTGTCATCTTTACCGCGAAAGATTCAGAAGAATGTTCTCTGGTATGCCGATCATGAAGAGGGGACGCTCTATGATTGGGAATATGATGATCCAGACATGAGCGGCGGCGGCATATTCAACACCGGATCTGAGGATGAGGCTTTCGCCCTAGCTGTTTCGGACTACTCATTTACCGGCACATATTGCGCTCAGGCTACAATAATGAACGCGTATCGCGCGATGAACGGCAACAAGGCGGTTCGGTTGATGCGTTGGACGAACAAGCCTTGGGACATGGGCGGAAAAGAGTTTCCGAGTAAAGCCTATTACAGCGTTTGGATGATGATTCCTGAAAATTACAACCCCAACAAATATCCTCCTTTTGATACGGAAGACACCGGCTGGTGGAATGTATTTCAGTTCAAGTCAAAAGACGCGGACGGAGTCAGCCAGCCCGTTTGGACTTTGGATATAATGAGAGACGAAGATTCTCAAGGGATGAAGTTTTATTTTTACTCGAAATACAACAATCCCCAAAGCTTTAAAGTTGACGCCGGCGACATTCCTGTGGGCGAATGGTTTCATATTGAAGCTTGCTATGTTCGTTCCGGGAAAATGAAAAAAAACGGTTTAATTGCATTATGGATAAACGGGGATGAAGTATTCAAGGCTAAAAGGGTTATCACTCGGCTTAACGAATCAACCATCATATGGGGTATAGGCAACTATACGGATCATATAGATGGAGGCGAGGTTCCTGGAAGCGCCACGGTATATTTCGACGATGCCATCGTCTCCAAAGCGCCAGTGAATTCGTTTGTCAAATGGTACTTAAAGTAAAAAAACACTTGTTCGTTTGTAGAAAATGAGGTTCATCCGGCAAATCGGTATCTGGAGTTAGGGTAGGGGAGAGGTGGCACAGCTGTTATCCTCTTGGGTATTCGGACTCAGGAGGGATGAGCCATGTCTACCTCTATTCTCTATCATGCATTTGGGCTCAAAGGTGTCAAGTACAATTCGACGAGGTATGAGGCAGGAGTCACGGTATTCGAGGCCGAGGTCACACGACAGTTGGAACGCTGTGCACAATGCGGATGGCCATGGACAGTTCGCAAGCGAGGATGTCGTGAAAGGCAGTTTCGGATGCCTCCCATGGGGAAGCGCCCTACGTTTCTTAGGTTGAGGATCTGGCGGGTTGAATGTGAACGCTGCGGGGCTTTGCGCTGGCCCAAGTTACCTTTTGTGAAGGGCAAGGCCAGGCACACGATCCGATTTGCTCAACTGGCCTTGGATCTGCTTCGGTGGATGACCATATCGGCTGTGGCGGAGTATCTGGGGGTGAGTTGGGATCTGGTCAAAGATCTTCACAAAGAACATCTCCAACGAAAGTATAAGGATTGTGAGTTGAGCGAGGTTGAATATCTGGGCATAGACGAGTTCAGTGTCCGCAAGGGGTATTCCTACATGAGCATATTCGTTGACCTTGCTAGCGGGAGGATCGTCCATGCGGTAGAGGGGAAAGGGGTGGAAGCCATAACGCCTTTTTTGAAGGTTGTGCGTCGCAGGGCTCGCAGACTCAAGGCAATTGCCATGGACATGAATACAGGCTATGTTGCAGCGGTTCGTGAGCAGTTACCAGGGGTGGACATTGTATTTGATCGATACCATGTGGCTGCCCTCATGAATAAGGCCATAGACGATTTGCGCAGAGAGCAGCAGTCGAGGCTCGCTCAGCAGGAGCGCCAGATGATCAAGGGGAGCCGCTTTCTGCTTCTGTCAAACTATGAAAAGCTCGAACAGGACAAGCTCAGTCGCCTCAGGGCTCTTCTTGAGGCTAATGCGCCACTTTTCACTATCTATACCATGAAGGAGCAGCTCAGGACGTTTTGGGAGAAGCGCTCCATGGCCGAAGGACTACAGTTCCTCCAGGCATGGTGTCAGGATGCGGCCTCCAGTGGCATCCGCCAGTTGGAGTGAATCTCTAAGACCCTCATGGCTCACAGCTATGGGCTCCTTACCTACTTCTATCACAGGATCAGTTCCGGCCTCGTAGAAGGAATCAACAACAAGATCAAGACCCTTAAACGCCAAGCCTACGGATACCGAGACATGGCCTACTTCAAGCTCAGACTCTACCACCTCCATTGCCAGGAGTACTCATTTGCCGGATGAACCCTTTTTTCTGGAATCTGACCCGGATTCTTGGTATTCTCTTTTTCACCCTCTGGGTGCCTCCTTCGGTGTTTGTTTTGTGCTCTTTGCAAAGCCAACATACACCAAGGAGGCTTTTCTTTCAAGAAGTTACACGATAAACTCCCTACGATTCCTCACTCTACCAAATGAAAAAGCGAAATCTGGGTTCAAGAGGCCCTGAGCGGCGTGGGGTTAGAAGGGCTATAGGGGCAATGGTTGGAGGTGGACCGGCGGCAACCAGTTCGCCCGGAAACGGCCCACTGGACCCCTGGTTTGCCGGAATACCCTGAGTCATCCCATCATCGGTCTAGGGGGCTTCTCACACCCAGGACATTCTTCCGGGCAACATGGGTGTAGATCATGGTGGTCTGGAGGTTCCTGTGGCCGAGGAGTTCCTGTATGGTTCGGATGTCGTAGCCGTTTTCCAACAGGTGGGTTGCGAAGCTGTGCCGCAAGGTGTCCGGAGATTATCAGTCTTTAGCTAAAAATTGAATGATTTCAATCAGGTCATTTTTTGAGTCGTCACTACAGGGGCTGTGCGCCCAGCTCTTTGTGCTGGGGGGCTCCAACCCCCAGAGCCC
>Ga0101944_10001101_pt1 | contig 58395 bp, 40 predicted proteins | sample DewCreD2012metaG_FD_75245 | JGI IMG/M metagenome (GOLD analysis project Ga0101944, IMG submission 75245) | Hot spring sediment bacterial and archeal communities from British Columbia, Canada, to study Microbial Dark Matter (Phase II) - Dewar... ...
CCAGAACCTCTCCCTCCAGCCAACGTGCTTTCCGACGCGCCGGGCTACGTTGCCGCAGAAAAAACACATGAAACTGGACAACGTCAGAAAGTCGGGTGTGGTCGCGATGAGGTGGAAGTGATTGGAGACGAAGGCGAAAACATGCAAACGCACGGGAAAAAGAGCGAGAGCTCTTCCGAGTACGCCGAGAATAATGGAGTTTATCTCGGCGGACGGTCGCATGAGCAGGCGGCCGTGGATGACCTTGGAGACGACCTCGAAGGTGCAATCAGGACGCGGAAGATAGCGAAGTTTTCTGCTCATGAGCTACATTGTAAGCAAGAATCGCACCAAACTTTCCAAGCTCGTACGTGAAGAAATAAAGATAATAAAAACAATAAACTAGAAAAACAGGTAGTGTTGCAAAACCACAACAAACCAGCCCCGCTGTCCGGATTTCGAACATCGTGTCCGGATTTCGGATAACGGAAACCGGGGTGGGTGGAACCCAAGGGGGGGAACCCAAGGGGTGCTGTCAGGGCGCGGTCACCTGGATGCGCCACTGGGCCTCGGCCTCGAGCGGCACCGCTCCCGCCACCTCGGCCTGGATGAAGAGCGTAAGATCCACCCGGCCCTGGCGGCGGGCCGGGATCTCGAAGGACAGCGTCCGCGTCCCCAGCGCCGAAAGAGGCTCGAGCGCCTGCACGCCGGGCAGGTCGAGATCGCCCCCTCCGCTCTCGGAGAAGGACAGGCGCAGCTCGCCGAGCAACGCGCGCCCCAGGTTCCGGATCGAGATGGACAGGACGAGGGCGCCGCCCTCCGGCGGGTAGGGGTCGGAGACGGCCCCGTCGAGAGACAGCGGGTTGGCCACCATGAAGGCATCCGAAAGCGACGCCGCCTGTCCCGAGGGCGCACGCACCCGCAGGGAATGGAGTCCCACGCGCAGACCCGGTGCCAGATAGCCGCGCAGGGCCTCGGTTTTGGCTCCGGCGTAGACCTCCGGCACCAGCCGCTCGACCGGCCGTTCGCCCACCCAGGCGGCGAACGCCCCTGCCAGCGGCAGGGGGTCGCCGTCGCCGAGATCGCAGGAGAACCCCTGAAACAACCCGCTGCCGCGGATCACCAGGATCGCCTCCTCGCCGGCGAAAACGCCCGAGGGACAGTCGTCTCCCTCCAGGGCGCAGACCTCCTCCAGCACCGGCGGGGCCAGCGCGGTCTCGGTACAGGCCGCGGCCGCCGCCGCGAGCGAAAGCACAAGCGCCGCCTTCGCCCGGAGAGTACCGACCGGCGCCTCGTTGAGCCTTGGCATCGCGTTCGCTCCCATCGGGCTCAGAAGAACATGCGGTAGCCGAGAGAGGCCTCGAGCCCTCCCAGATTGCCGTTCGCCCGCGGTCCTTCCTGCCCCATATCCCCGACCAGCTCGGTTTGCGTCGACAGGTAGGCATAGTGGTACCGGAGCTGGAACGCCAGCGCGCCGGGGCCAAGCCTCCATTCCAACCCCAAACCCACCAGCGCCCCCGCGACCGTTCCGACCTGGGCGCTGGAAAGCCCGTTTTCGCCGCGCTGCGACCACTTCCAAAATTGCACCCCTCCGCCGGCCATCAAGAGCGGCGTCACCTCCGAATGCGGGCGAAGGCGCAAGAGGAGCAGCACATGGAGAGGGATGAGCTCCGCCCGCACCCGGACGGAAAAGCCCGCGAGCGCTGTGTCGGCCGTCTTCTGCCCTGCGCGATATCCCGACTCGAGCGCCACGAACACCGCGTCGCCCATCCGGGGAAGCCGCAGCGCCGCCTCCAGCCAGAACTGTCCGTAGAGCAACCGCCCGAAATTGCTGGTGAGGCCGGCGAACGCCCCCAGGGTCAGCCGCGGCGCCGGCGGCGGGGGCGGCTTTGGGCCCGAAAGCTCGAGCACCGCCGCGGCGTCCACCTCGGGCTTGCGCGCCACGGCCGCCCGCAACCGGACGCGGGTATCGTCGCGAAGATGGGGCACCCGGTACTGGGCGCGGTAGCGGCCCGCGCCCTCGTCGATCACCGGCCCCGGCTTTCCCAGCGGCACCGAGAGTTCGATGGCCTCCCCGGCCAGCGGCCGGTCCCGCTCGTCCCAGAGTTCGATCTCAATCCCGACGGTGGTTTGCCCATCCGCCACCGACACATCCGGGACCAGGCGCAGGCGCATGCGTCCGGGCGCGGGGCGATCGAGCGTGACGCGCTTCGTCGCCGCGAGCGGCGGCTCCCTCCCGGATACTTCGGCCCGGCACTCGATCTCGCCGAAGCGCCCCGGCGGCGGGGAAAACCGCGCCCGGTAGACGCCCGCGCCCGCGTCGCGGACCTCAAGGAGCGGTTGCCCGTCGCAGGCGACTTGCGGGGAAAGACCGACCAGCCCGTTTCCGCCGGCGTCGCGGACGAGCAGCTCGACATCGACCGCAGTGCGCCCATCGTTGAGCAGCGTCTCCGGCCGCGCCGAGAGGGAGAGCTCGGCGGGCGCGCCGGCGGCCAGGGTGAAGCGGAATTCGCGCTTGCCCAGGCCGGGGAATTCCTTGGTTGTGATCGTGAGCACCGCCTCCCGGGAGGAGAGACCGGCGGGGGCGGTGTAGCGGAGCCGGTACAGGCCGGGCGCGAGGCGCCGCACTGGCGAGACCGCGCCCGTGGTGCGGGTGGCCAGGAACGTGATGCGGGGGACCGGCCGCCCGTCCGGACCGATGGCCACGAGAAAGATGTCGCTGCCATCGGCACCGTCCGCCGCCAGCGATTTCTTTTCGGCGAATCCCACCAGCACCGGCGAAGGCGGGATGGGAATGGCCACCGTCTTGCGCGTGCGGTTGCCGAATTCGTCGAGCGCCTCCGCCACGGCCTCCGCGTCGGCCGGGCACACCTCGACCGGGATGCGCACCCGGCCCTGCTCGTCAGTGCGGATCGGGCCGTAGGCCCGCCCGCCGATGCGGAGCGTGACCTGCACCGACGGCTTGTCGCTGTCCACCGGAAGCTCGGTGCGGCCGCAGATGGCGAGCACCGTCCAGACCGGCTCCTGCCCCGGGACCTTCGCCGCAAACAACACCGGCTGCGGATGGCGCTCCGGCGGCACGCGATATCGGACGGCGAACTCCCCGGGGGCTCCTTCCTCGAGCGGCCCCAGCGATCCGGTGGACACGTCCAGCACGGGGCGGATCCCGACGGCGGGACGCCCGGACGCGTCTTGCACGGCGAGGTGGACGGTGATCTCGCGGCCCGGCTCGTGCGTGACGCGGGGCTGGGAGAGCCCGATGGTCACCCGGGCCGCGGGCGGCTGGGCGCGGGCCGCGCCCGCCAGCAGGCAGAGGACACAGGCCATACAGAGTGACAAACGGTGGCCGGACGCGCGCATCTCGGATCCAGGGTAGGGGCAAGCCCGCTTGGGGTCAAGAATCCGCCCGCGGTTCGCCTCAGCCCCGGCAGTCGACACCGTACCGGTCGCGCAGGCGCTGCCATGCCGTCAGGACCGGCCGGGCCAGCAGAAAGAGCAGCGAGACCAGCAGCACTCCGACCACGACATCGACCAGGTAGTGAAAACGCAAAAATACGGTCGAGATCACAATGTGCGGCACCCAGAGACCGACCAGCCAGACCAGGCGGCGGTGGTAGCGCGCCGTGTACAAGAAGATCCCCACCGCCAGGGCCGCGTGCATGGAGGGGAACACGTCGCGCTGGGGGCCGTTTTTCACGAACTCGAGCAGCCAGGGCGTGAAGTGCGGGCCGGGAAGATCGGCCCGGTATTGCCCGGCGAGGTACACCCCCGGGCCCAGGCCGGGAAAACAGGTGTAGAGCACCCAGCCAATGAAGTTCACTCCCAGGATGACGATGGCGAACTCGCACAGGTGCTCGATGCGCCGGTGGCAAAAGAGCACGTACAGCACCATCAGCGAGCCGGCCACGTAGTAGCCGAAATAGGCCCCGGCGAACCATTCGCTGGAGAAAGGCGTGGCGAACCGCTCCAGCCACAACGATGCGTCGAAGCCGAAGAGGGCCAGATCCCAGGCATGCAACACCGCGTCCATGTCCTGCGGATGGATGATGGGGATCATTTGCTTCAGCCACGCGAACGGCGCGATGGAGGCGACCATGAGCGCGATGTTGAAGGCCAGCCGGGGCCAGCGCCGCCCATCGAAGCGGGCGCGGAACACGACGGTGGCCGCGGCCAGCAAGAGCAGGCACCCGAGGATGCGCGCCTGGTACGGCCGGGCCGCCGAAGCGTCCGGCGCCGCCAGCAGGCGGAGCTCGAGGGCGAAAAGCTCCGCCAGCATGAACCACTCCAGGACCCCGACGCGCAGCAACATCCGACCCAGCCGGCCCGCGACAGGGACGCGGGCGGGAGCGGGTTCGGCGGCGGGACGAAGCGGAGCCGGATCCTGCATGGCGGCGGATATTGAACGAGCGCCGCTGGCAGATCAAGGGCGGACTGCCGGGCGCGATTTGACGGAGCGGGCCCCGCCCGGCAAGATTCTCGCATGCCCAAGCTCTCGAACGCGCTGCTTCGGACGACCGCCCCGTGGGCGCTGGCCCTGCTGGCGGCCGCCGGATGCCGCCCGGAGGCTCCGGCGGCGACGGTCGAGACCGACGCTGGCGCCGGCGCCGCCCGCCGGCCCGCGGCGGCCATCTACTCCTATGCCGATGATTCCGGGCGCATTCGGATGGCGGCGAAGATCTCGGACATTCCCGAGCGCTTCCGCGGCCGGGTAGTGGTGAGCGACACCGCGGCCCCGGCCACCGAGCGGCTGGCTCGCGACCGTGCGCTGGTGATCGACGCCCGAACCCGGGGCGACGGCGAAAATTTCAGCCTGGTCGATCTGCGGGCGCCGCATCCGGCGCGCTCGCGAGCCGGCGGCGCGAAAGATCCGGGCGGGCTGGGCAGGGCGGCTGTGGACCGGCTGATGGACGGCCTGGCCCGGCACTTCGGCCAGGAGATGGCGCAGACGGCGCCGGACATCGTGCTCTACGAGACCTCGTGGTGCGGGTTTTGCAAAAAGGCGAGGGCCTGGCTGCGGGCCCGGCGGATCCCCTTCGAGGCGGTGGACGTGGAGGCGGACGCGGACGCCGCGGCCGAACTCGACGAGAAGCTCCGCCGCGCCGGCATCGAGGGGGCCGGTGTGCCGGTGATCGACGTGCGCGGCACGCTGCTGGTCGGCTTCGACCCGGACCGGCTCGCCCGGCTGCTGTCGAGGGCGAGCGAAGCGACCGAAGGCCCCTGACAACGCAAGCCGGGCGAAGGTTACACGCGGGCGCGAGGCCGCTTGCCGTGAGGACTTCGGCCTCGCGCGCTTGGTGTTCATTGGCGCGAACGCGCTGGCTCTGGCTGGCCCCGCGTTCGCGCGCTCAGGGTTCACGGGCGCGAGGGCGCTGGCTCCTTGCGGCCCCGGCCTCGCGCGCAAAGGATCCCGGTTTTATAGTTGTTTTTTTTTTCATCGCAAGATGAAGGGATTGCCTGCAATCCCTTCTTGATAGCGAATTCAGCCGAAGCCCGACCGCCGTCAAGGGCGAGCGAAGCGAGTCCCGAAGGGATCGCAGACCCTTGACGGCAAAGGTCGGGCGAAGGCTACACGCAGGCGCGAGGCCGCTGGCTGCTTGCGGCCCCGGCCTCGCGCGCTCAGGGTTCTTAGGCGCGAGGGCGCGGGCGAGTTGCGGCTTTTGTCTGGCGGCTCAGCGCTCGACGATCATCGCCGCGCCCTGCCCGCCGCCGATGCACAGGGTGGCCAGGCCGCGTTTTGCCTTACGCTTCTTCATCTCGTGAAGCAGCGTGACCAGAATGCGCGCCCCGGAGGCGCCGATGGGGTGGCCGAGGGCGATGGCGCCGCCGTTGACGTTGGTCTTTTGCGGGTCGAGTTCGAGGTCGCGCATGACCGCCAGGCACTGCGCCGCGAAGGCCTCGTTGGCCTCCACCAGGTCGAGATCGGCGATTTTCAGACCGGCGCGCTCGAGCGCCAGGCGCGAGGCGGGGATCGGCCCCGTGCCCATGTAGCGCGGGTCCACCCCGGCGCAGGCCCAGCTCACGATCCGGGCCAGCGGCTCGATGCCCAGCTCGCGGGCGGTTTCCTCGCGCGAGAGCACAAAGGCCGCCGCGGCGTCGTTGATGCCCGAGGCGTTGCCGGCGGTCACGGTGCCGTCCTTCTTGAAGGCCGGTTTCAGCGCGGCCAGCTTCTCCATGGAAGTGTCGCGCGGGTGCTCGTCGGCGTCGCACAGCTTCGGCTCGCCCTTCTTTTGCGGCACCGGGACCGGCACGATCTCGTCTTTGAAGCGCCCGGCCTGGATGGCCGCCCGGGCGCGCTTCTGGCTCTCGAGGCCGAAAGCGTCCTGCTGCTCGCGGGATAGATTGTATTTCTCGGCCACGTTCTCGGCGGTGATGCCCATGTGGTAGCCGTAGAAATGATCCCACAATCCGTCGTGAATCATGAGGTCGAGCGCCTCGGTGGCGCCCATGCGCGCGCCCCAGCGGGCGTTCATCAGGCCGTAGGGCGCCTGGCTCATGTTCTCGGTCCCGCCGGCCACCACCAGCTTGGCGTCGCCGGATTTCAGCGCCTGGGCCGCCATCATCACCGCGCGCAGACCCGAGCCGCACACCATGTTGACGGTGACGCCGGTCTTCTCCTGGGGAATGCCGGCGTGGATCTGCACCTGGCGGGCGATGTTCTGGCCCACCCCGGCTTGCAGCACGCACCCCAGGATCACCTCGTCGACGCGGGCGGGGTCGACGCGCGCGCGGGCCATGGCCTCGCGCACGGCGATCTCGCCGAGCTTCACCGCGGGGACGTCCTTGAACATCCCTCCGAAGCTCCCCACCGCGGTGCGCGCCGCCGACAGGATGACGATGTCGTTCTTCATGGCCGTGTCCTTTCAGGGTCGTTCGACGATCATGCTCACCGCCTCGCCGCCGCCGAGACACAGCGAGGCCATGCCGCGCCGAAGCTTTCGCTGCTCGAGCGCGGAAAGCAGCGTGACCAGCACGCGGCAGCCGCTGGCCCCGATGGGATGCCCCAGCGACACCGCGCCGCCGTGGACGTTGAGCCGCTCCTCGGGGATGCCCAGGGTGCGCAGGACGGCCACGGTGGAGACGGAGAAGGCCTCGTTCACCTCGTGAAGATCGATGTCGCCGATGGAAAGCCCTGCCTTCTTCAGCACCTTGGGAATGGACAGGATGGGGGTGACCAGCACGTCCAGCGGCTCCTGGGCCGCGGCGCCCTGGGCCACGATGCGGGCCAGCACCCGGGCCCCGGCGGCGCGCGCCCGCTCGGGCGTGGTCACCACCACCGCCGCCGCGCCGTCCGAGATCTTGGAGCTGTTGCCGGCGGTCACCACCCCGTCCTTCTTGAACGCCGGCCGCAGGCCCGCCAGCGCCTCCAGGCTGGTCTCGCGCGGCACCTCGTCCTTGGCGAAGGCCTCGACCTTGCCCTTGCCCTGCGGCACCGGCACCGGCACGATCTCGTCGGCGAAGCGCCCCTCGCGCTGGGCGAGCAGCGCCCGGTCGTAGCTCTGTTTGGCGAAGCGGTCCATCTCCTCGCGGCTCACCGAAAACTTCTTGGCGATGAGCTCGGCGGTGTTGCCCATGTGGAAGTTGTTGTTCACGTCCCACAGGCCGTCGTACACCATGCCGTCCAGGATCTCGGCATTGCCCATGCGGGCGCCGGCGCGCATCTTGGGGACCAGGAAGGGCGCCTGGTTCATGTTCTCCATGCCGCCGGCCACCACCACCTCGGCGTCGCCGCACTGCACCGCGTGGGCGGCCAGCATGACGGCCTTGAGCCCCGAGCCGCACACCTTGTTGACGGTGAGGCACTCGATCGTCAGGGGGAACTTTCCCCACAGCACCGCCTGGCGGGCCGGGTTCTGCCCCATGCCGTGCGGCAGCACGCAACCCATGATGACCTCGTCCACCTGCTCCTCGGAGAACTTCGAGCGGCGGATGGCCTCGCGGATGACGATGGCCCCGAGCTCCCTGGCCGGCACGGTTTTGAGCGCGCCATTGAAGTCCCCGATGGCGGTGCGACAGGCGCTGACGATGACCGCTTCCCGCATGCGTCCCTCCTTGGGCGAACGAAAACGGCGCGAGGGTAGCAAAGGCGGCGGCCTTCGGCAAGCCCGACCAGCTACCTCGGGCCGCGCGGGTCGGCGAGACCGTTCTTGCGGGGCGCGACGCGCACCGCCAGGCAGTCGTGGAGCGTCCGCTCTCCCATGAAACTCATGGCGCCCCGGCGGATGATGCGCCAGGCGCCGCTCTCGTACGCGCCCCGCGTCTCCAGCTCGGCGCCGAGATCGCCCTGGCTGTCGAGCCACTCGAGGAGCTCCGCGTTTTGCGTCAGCGCCACGGGCGCGAACGACGGGCTGGTCACCAGGGTGACCGGCTCGACCACCAGGCTCGAGAGATCCCGAAGCTCGCCCGCCCCGGCGGTCGGTCTGGCCTGCAGGCGGATCATTCGAGCGCGCGCCTCCGAGCCGGAGGTCTCCTTCGTCGCGTCGATGAGATCGAGCAGGTAGTTGCGGATGTCGTCGAGGTTCTGGGCGGCGCCGAGCCGGTCCAGGCCCGGGAAGCCCTGGACGGCCCGCGCGATCAAGGAGAGCTCGCGCAGGTAGCGGTGGCGCTGGTTCGCCGGCACCAGATACATCACGATCAGCGTGACGGGTTTGCCGTCGGGCGCGCCGTAGTCCACGCCTCGCGGGCTCCAGCCGATCACGCACATCAGGTCCTCGTCGAAGGGCACGCGCGCGTGGGGGCAGGCCCAGCCCCGGCCGAAGGCGGTGTTGGCGGCCGCTTCCCGTTCCAGCACCGCCCCCGCCACATCGGTGCCGGCAGGGATTTCGGGAAAGGCCTCGATGACGTGGGCGAGAAAATTGAGCGCGTTCGTCTTGTCGTTTTCGGGGAGTTCGAACAGCCGGCCCTCTTGCAGGGCATCCAGCAGGGTATCCATGATCAATCACCTCCGAAGCGCCGGAAGAACCAGGACTTCACGGCGTGCGTCAGCACCGCGTAGGCCGCCAGGAAACCCGCGATCCACGCCCAGTAGATCGCGGGCAGCGGGACCATCCCCAGGGCGGGGGCGAACGGCGAGTAGGGCAGCCAGGCGCCAACGGCCATCACGATGAGCGTGGTCATGGTCATGTGCGGCGAGGCGCGACTGCCGACGAAGGGAATCCGCCGGGTGCGGATGATGTGGACGATGAGCGTCTGCGTCAGCAGCGACTCGACGAACCACCCGGTCTGGAAGAGACGCGCCAGCGTCTCCTGTTCCGCGGCCGTCGTCGCCGGGTCGAGGAAGGCGCTGCAGCGGAAGAAGAACCACATCAAGGCGAAGGTGGCGTAGTCGAAGATCGAGCTGATGGGCCCGATGAAGACCATGAAGCGCTTGATGTTGCCGATGTTCCACTTGAGGGGCTTTTCGATCAGCTCGGCGTCCACGCTGTCGGTGGGGATCCCGGTCTGCGAGAAGTCGTAGAGCAGGTTGTTGGTCAGGATCTGGATCGGCTGCATGGGCAAAAACGGCAGGAGGTAGCTCGCTCCCACCACGGAAAACATGTTGCCGAAGTTGGAGCTGGCGCCCATGCGGATGTATTTGACGATGTTGGCGAAGACGCGCCGGCCCTCCCGGATCCCCTCCTCGAGAACGAGAAGGCTCTTTTCGAGCAGCACGATGTCGGCGGACTCCTTGGCCACGTCCACAGCCGAGTCCACCGAGATGCCGACGTCGGCCGCTTTGAGCGCGGGCGCGTCGTTGATGCCATCGCCCATGAACCCCACGACGTGGCCCGCGCGCCGCAGCTCCTCCACGATCTGCTGCTTTTGCGCGGGCGACAGCTTGACGAAGACGTTGCACTCCTCGACGGCCTTCGAGAACTGCTCCGGGGACAAATTCGCCAGCTCGGTCCCGCCGATCATCCGCTCGACGCGCAGATCGACGTCGCGGCACACCTTCTCGGTCACCAGACCGTTGTCGCCGGTGAGCACCTTGACCCGCACGCCGGCCTTTTTGAGCAGGCCGATGGCCTCGCTGGCCGTGCTCTTGGGCGGATCGAAGAACGCGATGTAGCCGAGCAGGGTGAGCTGCGACTCGTCCTCGACCGTGAAGGTCTTGCGCTCGCGCGGGAACTCGCGGTAGGCGATGCCGAGGACCCGGAAGCCGTCGCGGTTGAGCCGCTCCACCTCGTCGAACAGTTCGGCGCGGATCGCCGGGATCAGCGGGTAGATCTGGTCGTCGATCTGATAGTGGGTGCAGACGGTGTAGATCTCCTCCACCGCGCCCTTGCAGATGAGCACGTGGTCGCCCTGGTACTGAACGACCACCGACATGCGGCGGCGCGAGAAGTCGAAGGGCAGCTCGTCCACCAGCGTGCACGTCCCGGCGTCGAGATCGGCGGAGTCCAGCACCGCCCGGTCGATGAGGTTGCGCAGGCCCGTCTGGAACTGGCTGTTGAGGTAGGCGTAGTTGAGGACCTCCTCGCTGGTGTTTCCCAGGACGTCGACGTGCCGCTCCAGGACCACGCGATCCTGGGTCAGCGTCCCCGTCTTGTCCGTGCACAGGATGTCGATGGCGCCGAAGTTCTGGATGGCCGGCAGCCGCTTGACGATGACCTTGCGCTTGGCCATGGTCAGCGCCCCCTTGGCCAGGTTGACGGTCACGATCATGGGCAGCATCTCGGGGGTCAACCCCACCGCGATCGAGAGGCCGAAGAGCAGCGCCTCGACCCAATTGCCCTTGGTGAGGCCCACGATGAAGAACACCGCGCACACCATCACCACCATGAAGCGGATCATCAGCCAGGTGAAGGAGCGCACCCCGCGGTCGAAGTTCGTCTCCTCCCGCTTCCCGGAGAGCTTCTCCGAGATGGCCCCGAACAGGGTGCGGGTGCCGGTGTGGATGACCAGGCCGCGCGCCGTGCCGCTGGTGACCGACGTGCCCAGGAAACAGGCGTTGGGAAGCTCCAGCGCCGCAGCCGCGTCAAAGCCCGCGGCCGACGCCGACTTCTCGACGGGCATCGCCTCCCCGGTGAGCGCCGATTCGGCGACGAAGAAGTCCTTGGCGGCGATCAGCCGCAGGTCCGCCGGCACGATGGAGCCGGCCCGCAGCAACACGATGTCGCCGGGGACGACCTCGGAGATCTTCACCTCGGTCTCGGCCCCGTCGCGCAGCACGAAGGTCCGCGACTGGACGCGCTTGCCCAGGTCCTCCACGGCGCGGCCGGAGCGCCGATCGAGGATGTACGACAGCCCGACGCTGAGCAGCACCATGGCCCCCACGATGACGGTGGACTTGATCTCGCCGATCGCCGCCGACACCGCGGCGATGAGCAGGAGCTGGATGACGAGCGGGCTCTTGATGCGATGGAAGATGTCGCCGAAGAAACCGAGGCGCGCCCGGTGCGACAGCTCGTTCGGCCCGTGTTCGTCCAGGCGCCGGCGGGCTTCTTCTTGCCCGAGGCCGCGGTCGGTGGTCTGGAGGGCGCGCAGCGCGTCCTCTACGGAGCCCCGGCACAGCTCCCGCAGCCGCCGCTCGTGGCTGGTCTGGACGCCGTGCGCGTTGCGCCGAGCGCCGATGCCATTGGCGTTGAGAACCCGCTTCATGACCAGCCTCCTCGTGAGGTTTTGGGGGGCAAACCGATTCTGAGGCTCATGCCATTTTCGCCCGTGCGGGAATCGGGATCGGCGACATGGGCCTCGGCTCGCATGGCCACCTCTACCAAAGCTCGTCTGAAACGAGGCGAAGTCCTATCGTGACCCATTGCCAGGTCTGCAGTTCGCCGTCTCTCCCGGCCACGGCCGTGAACGAGCTGCCGAAGGTGGCATCGATTTCGATGTTGTCGTCGAAGATGTAGCGAGATCCGATCTGGAACGAGGGCTGGCCGAACCGCGGGTCGCACGGGTTGCCGAAGTACACCTCTCCACCTACGTGAAGGCCAGCGACGATGCGGGCCAGGAAGCCAACCCCCGCCGTCACCTGCGTTCGAACACCGCTCGATTCGAAGCTTGATACACCCGCCTCGGAGCGGCTTTCGCCAACGTCTCCAACCACCACGCCGAGGTTCGCGTGCAGCAGCAGCCGTTCCTCAAACAGCGATTCGGTGAGCGCCGAATAGCCGTAGCCGCACCAGCCGGGAGGGGTGAAGGCGCCGACACCCCAGGGGGGAAGCACGCCTGCCACCACTGCGAAGCCGGGCCAGGCGTTGTCGCGCGCGGCCGCCACCCAAACCTTTGCTTGAAGCAACGGTCCGGCGATCGAGTAACCGCGAGCGGATCCCGAGTGGATGCCTCCGTGCAACACACCCAGCGTGAGTTCGATCCTCTCGGTGATCCCCAGCGCGGCCAGCGCGTTGTGTTCGAGCGCGAACCGGTCCGCGAGCACCCAGGTTTCGAGCTGCGCGCGCTTGTGACCGACAATTCCTGCATCGTCGGTATTGTAGGGGCTGTTGGCGTGAGCCCGGTTGCCGCCGAACCACGAGGCAAAGCAGAACACCGCCACCGCACACCGACGGAAGCCCACCGCCAGGAGCCGCGCAGCGAGAAAGCAGCGACGCCGGAGAAGATGACGAGCCCGGTCGCCCGGCCGGGCGCCGTTGCAACTGGTGTTTAGAGCTCGCTTCATGACGCGGTCCTCCGGCGGGTCGCCTGTCGGCGGCTGGTTTCTGCGGACTGTATCGCGCGATCGCCAGTCGTAGGCTTGCGCGAACGCGCGAATCTCTTGTTGGCGATGCGCTCCCGGTGATCGGGAGCCAGCAAAGGATTCTTCATGGCCCGTCTCCTCGGGACGCCGCGATCGGGACGCGGCCGGAGACGGGCCCGGGCGCCACACTGCTAGTCGCCCGCGTCTCCGCGCCGCGCGCCGGGACACGGCGGAGGTTTGCTGCAGCTCGCTCCGTCCGAATCGTTCATCGTTCCGTCCTTGTCCGGTTCACGGCGAAAAACCCGCACCCGCAAAAACAGGCGGTGCAAAACGTATGTCCATGGCCGCGGAAAAATCAACAACTAATTTTTGGCACGAGCCGGATACTCGACGGTCACCACGGTGTGCAGCCCGCCGCGCGGGCGGTAGTCGAGCCGCACCTGCATGCGCCGGGGGCGGGCGACCCGGACCAGGTCGCGCAGGATGCGCGCCGCGGCGTGCTCCTGCACGATGCCCACCGAGCGATAGCTGAGCAGGTAATACTTGAGCGATTTGAGCTCGAGCAGCCGCGCCCGCGGCACATAGCGCACCTCGAGCGTCCCCTGGTCCGGCAGCCCCGTCCAGGGGCACAGGGCGGAGAACTCCTCGGTGTCGATGCACACCTCGGCCGGCTGGCCGGGATGGCGGTAGGGGAAGGCCAGCAGCACGTCGGCGCGGATATCGCGCTCGCTCTGGCGGGAGAGGCGGACCTTGCGTTCGAGCTCGCGGTATCGGCGCGAAAGGCTCGGCTCTCGTTTCTGCTCTCGGTTCCGGGCGGGCATCGGTTTTCCTTTCCGGCGCGCAAACGCCTCCGGAATGATACACGGTCGGCGCCCCAAGACCAACCCGAGCCGCCGGCTCGCCCTTTCGAGACCGGGCGCGAACTTGACCCGGTCGCCCGGCCGGGCACAGAATGAACCGGCCGGCGAAAGGTCGCCGCCTCCATCGAGCCGGCGGGAGCGTTCCATGAGTCGAACCGGCGTGGCGCGTTGCGCATGGATCGTCGTGTTGTGGCCCGTTCTCCTCTGCCACGCTCAGGCGCAGACCCTGGTCCACGCCCAGGGGTTCAACACTTCGCTCTCTCCCTGGACCGAGGTGCGCCCGTCCGAAACCACCGCCGACTGGGACACCACCGGCGCCGGGTCCAACCCGTCCTGCGCCCCGCGCGAAGGCGCCAAGATGGCCTGGTTCAACTCCTACAACGCCACATCGGGGGATTACGCCTGGATGTACTCGCCCTCCCTGGATCTCACCAACTCCGAGGTGGTGACGCTGCGGTTCTGGATGTTCCAGGACAGCGGCTACTCGTCCTACAACGACCGCCTGATCGTGCTCCAGAGCACCGACGGGAACATCTTCTATCCCGTGGTCCAGTACTCCCGCTACAACGCCACCTCCGGCTGGGTGGAGCGCACCGTGCATCTCGGGTATTACGCCGGCCGCAACCAGTTCTGGATCGGGCTGGAAGGCCTGAGCGCCAACGGCAACAACATCTTCGCCGACGACCTTTCGGTCACCAAGCAGATCCTGCCCGCGCGCGCGGACGGCAAGGATTGCTCGAGCGGCGCCGACTGCGACTCGGGGATCTGCGGCGTCGATCCCGGCGGCGCCCGCCGCTGCCGCCCGGCCGGCTCGGCCTGCGTCGACGGCAACCGCCAGGGCGTAGCCGCGGGAACCACCGTCTGCCACGGGCCCGACCGGGCCACCTGCACCGCCGCCGACACCTGGAGCGTCACCAGCTGCGCCAACGACTGCGGGCCCTACGCCGACGTCCACGGCTGCGGCCTGGCCCAGTGCATCTCGTGCGAGGAGAGCTGCGACCCATTCTTCGACTCCGGCTGCGACGCCAACGCCTATTGCGCCTTCAATCCGTTCCCCTTCCCCGAGTGCTTCTACAAGAAAGCCGACGGCCAGTCCTGCTCCGAGAACAAGCAGTGCCTGAGCGGCAACTGCGTCTCGGCCCCGTCCGGGAGCAAGTTCTGCGAGCCCGCCGGGATTCGCTGCGCGGGGAACGACGGGCTCGCGGTGGCGGTCGGCCAGAGCGTATGCCACAACAACGATCGCTACACCTGCCAGACCACCGGCTGGCAGGCTACGGACTGCGCCCAGAACTGCGGCTTCTACGTGGACGTGGACAGCTGCAGCGGCGGCGTCTGCGCCGCCTGCGCCACCAGTTGCACCTCCAACAACGACTGCAAGACCGGCATCCTGTGCCAGAACAACCGCTGCGTGGGCGACCTGCCTCACGGCTCCACCTGCCAGCTCGACTCCCAGTGCCTTTCGCGCCATTGCATCGACGGGCGCTGCTGCCAGGACGTGTGCTCGGCCCGGTGTTTCCGCTGCGACATCACCAGCGACGGCGTATGCCGGCCCATCCCCGCGGGACAGGATCCCGACAACGAGTGCGCCGGCGAGGGCGCCTGCAAGGGAAGCTGCAACGGCCAGGGCGCCTGCGCCTTCCCCGCCGTCGGCACCGTGTGCCAGACCTGCGCCCGCTGCGACGGGCTGGGCTTCTGCCGCCAGTACGTGCCGGCCCAGACCGATCCGTTGGACGAATGCCCCCAGTGCCAGGCCTGCGGCGGGAACGGGCCGGGCTGCGTGCCCATCCCGGCCGGCCAGGATCCGCTCGCCGAGTGCCCGGCGCTGCCCGAGGCGAGTTGCTCGTACTCCGGTGCCTGCGACGGCTCCGGCCAGTGCCAGAAATGGCCCGCCCAGACCGAATGCGGCCCGGGAAGCTGCGTCAGCGGCAGCGCGGTGCTGCCCTCCACTTGTGACGGCGCCGGCACTTGTTTGGCCGGCTCGTCCATGAGCTGCGGCCTGTACCGCTGCCAGGATTCCACCCGTTGCGCGACGGCGTGCGCCTCGCACGCCCACTGCGTCTCCGAGGCCTACTGCTCGAGCGGCGGCCAGTGCCGGCCCGATCAATCCGAGGGCGCGAGCTGCGAGGACGTCTATCCGGGCCAGGTCGGCGACGCGGCCTGCCTGGGCGGATACTGCCTGCGGGACAACTTCGACGGCCAGGGCGCCTTCTGCGCCTCCAACCCGGCCGGCTGCGTCCACGACGGGGCGTACTTCGCCCCCGGCTACGTGCTGTGCTCGGCGCAGAACGCCGCCGCGACCTGCATCGGTGGCGCCCGCGGCTGGGGACCGCTTCAGGACTGCGGCAGCGGCGTGTGCGACGCCGGCGGCGGCCCCGGCTCCGGCATCCGGGCGGGCGGCGCCTGCCTGAACGGCCCGGGCGGGGGATGCACCGCGGAGTGCACCTCGTGCGAGCCGTACCTGGCCGAGAGCGATTCCGCCTGCCGCACCACCTGCCGTGACGGCAACGACTGCTGGCCGGGTTACGAGTGCCAGGGCGGAAGCTGCCGCGTGCCCGAGGGCATCGGAGAGCCGTGCTCCTCCCAGAGCGGGTGCAACCACGGCTTGTGCGTGGACGGCCGGTGCTGCCTGAGCGCCTGCACCGGCGCCTGCCGCTCCTGCGCCATCGACGGGCGCTTCGGCTTCTGCGCCTTCTTTCCCGCCGGGACCGATCCCGACAACGAGTGCGCGGCGCAACCGGCCAGCACCTGCGGCACCACCGGCGCCTGCGACGGCGCCGGCGCTTGCGCGCTCTGGCCGGCCGGAGAGGACTGTGCGCCGGCCCGCTGTGACGGCAACCTGGCCATGGGCGCCGGAAAATGCAACGGCGCGGGCGACTGCGTGCCGGGAAGCCAGCAGGACTGCTTCCCCGGTGTCTGCGCCATGGCCGCTTGCCGGGACTCGTGCGCCGCCCACGCCGATTGCGCCGGCGGCGCCTATTGCGGCGTGGACGGCCGCTGCCACGCGCGCCTGGCCGACGGCGAGAGCTGCGCCGGGTTGGCCTATCCGGGCCAGCCCGCGGGCGGCGTGTGCCTGAGCGGCTTCTGCACCCCCGACACCTTCGAGGGCAGCGGCTCCTATTGCGCCTCGTCGGCGGACGCCTGCGTGAGCGGAGGAGCCAGCTATCCGCCCGGATACCGGCTCTGCCGCGGCGACAGCGGCTACCGGGTGTGCGGCGGGAGCGACGGTTTCGGCGAGCCGGTGGCCTGCCAGGGCGCCGGCCTCTGCGATGTCGGCTCGGGTCCGGGGACCGGCGTGACTCCCGCCGAGACCTGCCTCTCCGGGCTCCAGGGCGGCTGCATTTCGCACTGCCAGTCGTGCTACCCCTACCTGGCGGCGGGACCGGGCGCCTGCCGCGACTCGTGCCAGGAAGACGCCCACTGCTGGCCGGGCTTCGTCTGCCGGGCGAACGCCTGCCAGCCGGCCAGCGGCCTGGGCGAAACCTGCGCCACGGACGGGGACTGTCCGGGACTTGCCTGCGTCGACCAGGTGTGCTGCAACCTGCCGTGCCAGGGCCCGTGCCGCACCTGCGCCGATCCGGCCCGGCGTGGCGCCTGCTCGTTCTTCGCCTCCGGCACCGACCCCGGAGACGATTGCGAGGTGGGGAGCGAGCCGTGCGGCCCGACCGGCCTGTGCGACGACCGCGGGGCCTGCGCCCTGGCGGCCGCCGGGACGTCGTGCGCCAAGGCCACATGCAAGGACGGAGAGCGGATCGGCGAGTCGTATTGCGACGGCGAGGGCGAATGCCGGGAAGGCCCGCGCACGGCCTGTCCCTCGGGGCGATGCGACGGCGACCGCTGCGCCGAGCCCTCGGACGGCGGAGACGGCTACGACGGCGGCGTCTTCGACGACCCGGTGGCCGAGGCCGGCCCGGTGCAGTACGTGCGGGTGGGCGAGACGGCGACGCTCGACGGCTCCCAGAGCTTCGATCCCCATGGCGAGACGCTGTCGTTCGCCTGGGCCCAGACCTCGGGGCCCGAGACGGTGGAGCTGACCGGGGCGACCACCGCCCGGCCCAGCTTCAAGGCCCAGCGCGAGGGGATCTACGGATTTCGGCTGGTGGTGCGAACGGCGCGGGGCGAAAGCCAGCCCGACATCACCGAGGTCCGGGCCGGCCGAGTGGCCGAAGGTTGCGGCTGCGCCTCGTCCGGAACCGGGGCGATCGCGCCGCCGCTTGCGATTCTGCTCCTCGCCAGCCTGCGCCGGAGGCGATCATGACCGCAAGATGCCTCGCCATCGCCCTGGCGCTGAGTCTCTGCGCGCTCGCCTGCGCCGACATCGAGGACGGCAGCGTCGAGCTGCTGCTCGTGCCCGCGCACCTGGGGCGCAATCAGAGCGACGATCCCTTCGCCCTGGTCGAGCGGCTCTCGCTGGGGCTGCTCGACGAATGGGGCGGTTTTTCCCCGCTCGGGGAGGGCGCCCCCGGCGCGCGCCTGGATCTCGGCCTGTTCTCGCCCGGAAAGGAAGGCCGCCTCGCCATCCTGGGAAAGAACGACCGCGGCCGGCCGGTCTCGTTCGGCGCCAGCCCGTCGCTTCGCCTGGAGTCCGGCGAGCGCCAGCGGCGGGTCCTGCCCTTTTTCACCGTGGCGATGGCGCCCATGGACCGGATGCTCCCCGGTGAGGAGCAACAGGCCGATCCCTTCCGCGGGCGCCATCCGTCCTTGACCCTGGGCGAGGCCCACATCGAGAGCGGCAGCATCGCGGGCCCGAGCGATCTTTCGGCGCTGGCCACGCTGCTATGGTCCGATACCGAGATATGGATCGAGGTGCGGGTTCGGGACGACCAGGTGTCCCCCGCCGGCAGCGGGCTTTCGCTGGCCCAGGGAGACGCGGTGCGCCTCTACCTGGACGGGAACCGCGACGGGCTCGGCGGCGTCGATGATTTCACCGTCACCGTATCCGCCGACGGCCGGGTGGAACCGGCGGCGTTTACCTCCGCCGCCGCGGCCGAGGCCCGCGAGGGCGGCTACAGGGTGCAGGCGCAGCTGCCTTTCTCCGCCGCGGCCAAGAACGCGCCGATCGGGTTCGACCTGCGCGTGTACGATTTCGACGGCGTGGAGACGCCCGCCCGCCTGACCTGGGCCTTCGACCCCCGGCGGCCCGAGGACGATCCCCAGCCCGACGAGTACGGCGACCTCGTCCCGCTCGTGCCGCTCCTCCCGGCGCTCGCCGAACCGCTGGGCTCGGAAAGCTTCGACGGCAGCGACGGCCCGGTGGCGGTATCCGCCGCCTATCTGGCCGACGGGCTCGCCTTCACCATCGATGTTCCGGACGGCGATGTCCGCACCGCGCCCCAGGACGCCGATCTCAACGGAAGCGATCGGGTCGAGATCCTGCTGGATCTGGCCAACGGCCGGCCGCCCATCCCGGAAAGCGCGCGATTCTATTCGCTGGCCGTCGGCGCCGGGGGCTCGACGCGCGCGCGGGCGGGCGCGGACCCGCAGCAACTGTCGCCGGATGGGGCCCGGTTCACCGGCTCGGCGCGCGGGACGCTGGCCGGCGGCGGGTATCGTATCCAGGCCGAGATCTCCTTTGCGGATCTGTCGCTGGCGGACCAGCCCGGCTGGTTTTTGGGACTGGACGTGCGGGTGATGGACGTGGACGAGGGCTCGACCCGCGAGCTGCGCTGGTCGGGAAGCGCGAACCCGGGCCGGTGGCCCGAGCTTCGCCTGTGGCACCGGGAGTGAGCCGTGAACGGACTGCTCTTCGCTGGCTGGATGACGTTGGCGGCGGCCGCCCCGGCCGCGGCCTGGCTGGATCTGAGCCCGGAAGACCCGGCCTGGCTGGAACAGGACCGCGCGGCGCGCGAGAGCTTCGCGCGGCACATGGAGAGCGCCCTGCCCCAGGATCTGCTCTGGGGCGTCCGGGTGGACGAATACTTCCGCGAGGCCCCGCCGGCGGGTGTCGAGGCCCGCATCGAGGAGGCGCGACAGAGCCTGCAACGCGGCCGGGAGTTCTACGAGCTGCTCAAGCCCGAGCGGGCCATCCAGCACCTGCAAGCGGCGCTGAAGACCCTCCGGGAGATCGGGGCCGGGATGCCCGATCTTTCCTTGCTGGAGGAGACCCATTTCCTGCTCGGCATGACATTCCAGGCGCTGGGACAGACGAGCCCGGCCGACGATCACTATCGCATGGTGCTGCTGCTTCGACCCGATCGAGCGCTGGACGAGGCCGCGGTCAACCCCCTGGTGGTCGAGCGTTTCGAGCGCGTGCGCCAGAACCTCGCCGCCTCGCTGCCCGGATCCATTTCCATCATCTCCACCCCCGCGGGAGGACGGGTCGGCCTCGACGGCCGGCCCGTGGGCCGCACGCCGCTGACGCTCTCGGGCCTCTCCCCGGGCGAGCATTACCTCTCGCTGGCGGCGGACGGCTACCGCCCGTGGTTCGGCCTGGTGCTGGTGCCCTCCGGCGGGCTGGAAAAGAAAGAAATCTACCCCGAGGAAGGCGCCCGCATCGAGCGGGTTCGCCTGCGCGATCGGCTCTTCGACGTCGGCGCGATCAACGCCCCGCTCGCCGACGCGCAGAGCCTCTGCCGAGACCTGGGCACATCCTGGCTCATCCTGACACGGCTGTTCCGCCGGGAGGGCAAGACCTTTCTCGAGGCCGGAGTGTACTCCTCGTCCCGGTCGGACGTCGGGTCGCTGGGGCCGTATCCCTCCGATGATGCGTCTCTGGCGCAGGCGGCCCGCGACATCGCCGCCTGGATGCGCGGCGAGCGGCCGCAGCGGCTGGTGGTGAGGCCCCCGGAGCTTCCTCCAGTCCAGCCTCCGATCCGGCCTCTCCCGCCGCCTCCCGCGGCGACGCCGTGGTACCGGACTTGGTGGTTCTGGACCGCCGTGGGGAGCGTGGCCGCGGGCGCGGCCGCCGTGACCGCCGGGGTGCTGCTCTCCCGCGACCAGGGCGTTCGCATCGAGGTGCTGCGCTGAACCGAGGTGAAATATGAAACGCGCGCCGCTGTTTCTTGTCCTGGCCCTGGCCGGCTGCCGCTTCAACCCCGCCCTGGAGTACCCGCCGTGCCAGACGCCCTCCGACTGTCCGTCTCCGTGCGAGTGCCAAAGCGGCCATTGTCTTCCGCCCGCGGGCGCCGGCCTGGGCCCGGAGGCCTGTGTTTCGATGCCGTCCGGCTGCCAGTCTGACAGCGAGTGCATGACCTTCTGCGCCTGCAAGGACAACACCTGCCAGCCGCGAGAGACCGAGGCCTTTTCAGCGGCCGAGTGCGACCCGGGCCGGATCGCCCCGGGCGACCCGCTGGGCTCGCTCGGCTTGCTCGGCGTCGATTGGGGTGCCCTCCCCGATCGGAACCTCATCGTCAACTCCGCCGGCGACGATCCAGCTCCGTCAGCACAAGGGCTCACTCTGCGCGCCGCGCTGGCCCAGGCCGTCCAGTTGTCCCGGGAGTCCGACCTCCCGGTCCGCATCGCCTTCGATCCGGCGGTGTTCTCGAACGGCAACGCGCCGTATATCCATCTTGCGGGACCCCTCTCGCTGGGCGGCCGCAACATCTTTCTCGACGGCCGCGGCACCCAGGCAAGGATGAAGCCGGCTTCCGACAGCATCGACACGCCCCTCCGCGTCTCTTGCCGGACGTGCCTGATCGCAGACCTCAGCGCGTTTTTCTTCAACGGGTATGCCATGGAGATCGTCGGCGCGGAGGATCTCTACCTTTTCGGGATCGAGATCCACAATTGCGGCGAGTCCCTGTCCGGCAACGGTGGCGGTCTTTTCATCGGCGGGGGCAGCCGGCGCGTCACCGTCGGAGACGGGCAGGGACATCCGGCGCTCGGCGAACCCCACCCGTGCTGGTTCCACGACAACTTTGGAGCGGGCATCGTCATCGGCGACGTCGATTCGCCGCCCGAGGATGTCGTCCTGATCGGCGTCAAGTCCACGGGCAATATCGATCTTCAGCAGCGGGGCTTGGGGGCCGGGATCTCGCTTCGAGCTCGTTCGAAAAACGTCTTCATCGGCCCCTATCCGGGCCTGGATCGGAAAATCCAGGTCGCCAACGAGTTTTGCCAAAACGGCGACGCCGGCATCATCCTGTCGGGACCGGTGGATCGGACGCTGGTGCGAGGAAACCTCCTCTGCGACCAGCCGGTGGCCATCGCCCTGCAAAACCTTCAGGGCGAGGTGAAGTTCATCCACAATACGGTCATCGACCCGCAAACTGCCGTGGCGAGCTGCCGCGGCATCCCCGATCGGGGCCGCGCCTTCTTCTGGGCATCCAACGACATCTTCTACTCGTCGACTCCGGCGATGGCGTTCTGGGCTCTGGACGGACAGAGCCCCTGCGCGGGGCTCGATCTCTTCGTCGATTACGCCCTCCTGTACAACGTGGCCTGCGAACCCCAGACGGAGAGCACGTTGTGCGCCTGGGTCCCCCGGGCGACGATCCGCACCCAGGATCCCGTTTTCATCGGTTCCGAATCTCCGTACCCGACGGACGGTGCCGCCGCGAACGGAGCGGATCCCAACCTCGAGTACGAAGGCCTCAAGCTCGACACCAACGGCTCCGCTCCCGGCCGCTACAACGGCAACGGCCCGGCCTTCGGCGCGCTGGAAGAACCCTGAGCGGGCGCGAGTCGAACGCCCGACCGATCACGCCAGCCGGGCGGCTTCGCACAGGCGAAGAACGCGGTGGGTCCGCATCAGCGATCCGATGAAGGCGGCGAAGGCCTCGGCTTTTTTCTGCCAGCGGATGCGCAAATCGGGCTGCGCCCGGCCGAGAGCGGGGTCGAGGCCGTCGGTCTCGATGTCCAGAAAATCCACCCCGTGGAGTTCCAGGTGGACGAACGCCCTGCGGCGCAGCAGAAGGGCCGCCCCGGCGGCCGCGCGGGGTCCCAGAAGCGCCAGCAGTCCGCCCACCAGCGGCAGATCGAACAGGGTGCCGATGGGGAGCTCGACGATGGGCGCCGTCCCTCGACGGACGGGCCGGTCCGGATCCGGGCGATAGGGCGCGCCGGGCGCCAGCGCTTCGCGCACGTCGCCGAGCCGCGATCGGCTGCGGCGGCCGCGCAACCAGAGAGCGGCCAGGGCGGCCGCCTTGACGCCGCGGTAGCTCAGGCTCGGCAGGACGGACGAGTCGTAGCGCGCGCCGGCCGCGATGGCCGCGGGCAGCACCCGCCGGCCCAGGTTGTAGCCGGGGGCGCGGAATCCCAGCGGCTCATGGTGCCCGATGGCCGCGCGCAGCGCATCCTGGCCACGATGGATCTCGCCGAGGATCTCGGCCTCAGTCATGTCCGAAAGCCGGTACGGATGCGAGTAGGTATGGTTGGCGATCTCGATCCCCGCCGCCGCCGCCGCCGCCGCCGCTTCTCGCGCCGGTCCGGCGGCACTCCCCGCCAGCGTGTCTCCGACCAAAAACGCCGTCCCGGCGGCGCCCAGCGAGCGGAGCATCTCGCCAAAGCGGGGCAGCGCCCGCTCCACCACCGGATCGGCGCCGTCTTGCCCCGGCAGGCCGTAGATCTGGCGGTAGCAGCGCAACGGATCGAGATCGATGGATAGGCAGAGGATCACGCGTCGCGGTCCCGGGGGCGCCGATCCTTCACCCGCAGCAGCCAGGCGAGCTGTCCGATCTGCCACAGGGCGCGGGGCACGCGGGAGGCCAGGTTGATGGTGGGCCGGCGCTTCTCTCGCACGTCGAGCGGGATCTCGCGGATGCGTATGCCGCGGCGCTCGGCGCGGATGACGAATTCCGAGGCGAAGAGGTTCTGTCCCAGGACGCACTCCAGCACCACCGGCAGGAGCGGCTTTCGCGCGAAGGCCTTGAGCCCGTGGGTGTCGGTGCCGCGAAAGCCCGCCGCCGTTCGCAGCAACAGGTTGAATACCTGGGTGGCCAGGTGGCGCAACCAGGGGCGTTCGTCGCGGGCCCCCGCCAGCACCTTGGACCCCACCACCATCTCGACCTGGTCCGAGCGCAGCAGGGCCAGCGCCTCCCGGTAGAAGCGGGTGTCGCACAGATCGATCTCGTCGCACACCACGTAGCGGCCGCGGGCGAGCAGGATGCCCTCGCGCAGGGCCTGGCCGTAGTCGGCCGTGTCGCGGTGGAGGTAGCCGACCCGGGAATGGCGCCGCTCGATCTCGCGGGCGATGTCGAGCGTCCCGTCGCGGCTGCCGTTCTCGCACAGGAGGATCTCGAAGGATTCGGCCACCTGCGGCAGGCGCTCCAGCAGCCCGGCCACCGAGTCGGCGAGGATGGCCGCCTCGTTGTGCACCGGGATCACCACGCTGAGTTCGACGCCGTCTTCCATGCGCCGCAATCTAGCAGAAGTGCGGCGGCGAATCCAAGATTCGCCCGGCGCATTTGACACCACGGAGCCCGGCCCCTACAATCGCCCGACCTTTGCGATGAAGCAAAGCCCCATCACCACCTGGACGGCCCGGTTCTTCGGCATACGGCCCGAGGAGGGCCGGCGCACCGTCCTGGCGGCGGTGTTCTACTTCTTTTTCGTCTGCCACGTGGTGATGGTGAAGTCGGCCAGCAACGCCCTCTTCCTCTCCCGCCACGATCCCAAGCACCTGCCGCTGCTCTACATCCTGGTGGCGCTGGCGGTGGGGGTCATCGTGCTGCTGGCCTCGCGGGTGCTGGCCGACCCGCGCCGCTACCGCATGCGGCTGCTCTCCCTGGCCGGCACGGCCCTGGTGCTGCTGGCCACCTGGGCCGGGCTGCGGTTCGCCCGGGCGCCGGTGAGCCCCTTTCTGTACCTGTTCGGCGAGGCCGCGGCCACCGCGCTCAACATCCAGTTCTGGAGCGTGGCCGGCGACATCTTCAACGCCCAGGAGGGCAAGCGGGTCTTCGGCATCCTGGCCGGCGGCGGCATGACCGGGTCCATCTTCGGCGGGATCATGGTCCACTACCTGAGCCCGGTCATCGGCGCGGAGAACCTGCTGCTCACCGCGGTCGGAGCCCTCGGGCTGTGCCTGACGGCGACCGCGGCGCTCGCCCGCCACGGCGGGCAGACCGGGGTCGGGCCGCGTCCGGGAACGCCCAGCCTGCGCCAGGCCTTCGGCTACGTGGTCGGAGAGACCTATCCGCGCGCCTTCGCCCTGCTGATGATGCTATCGGCGGTGCTGACCGTGGTGGTGGACTTTTTCTTTCGTGCCTCGGCCCGCTCGTTCCTCCAGGAAGATCAACTGGCGGTCCTGTTCGGCGACCTCAATTCCTACGTCGGCGCGATCTCGGTGGCGTTCCTCTTCTTGCTCTCCGGCCGCGTCCTGCGCTTCTTCGGCATCTTCAACTACCTGCTGATCGTGCCGGCCGGCATGCTGCTCTCTTGCCTGGCCGCCATGCTGACCCCGGCCTTCCTGGCGGTGTTCGCGCTCAAGATCATCGAGAACTCGGGCAGTCTCTCCATCAATCAGGCCGGATTGCAGCTTCTCTACAACCCGGTGCCCAACCTGCTGCGCAGCCCCGCCCGGGGCGTGATCGACGGCTTTTTCCGCAAGCTTGGATACGCGGTCGGCGGCGGGCTGCTGCTGCTCCTCGGCGCCCGGCTGGATCGGATGCTGCTGCCGGCATTGATCGCGGGCATGCTGGTGTTGTTCGCGCTGCTCTTGTTCTTCCTGCGCCGGCATTACCTGCGCGCGCTCGACAAGAAGATCCGGGTGGGCAGCTCCGGGCCGACCGAGCTGCGGCTGGATGACGGCGCCACCCGCGAGGTGCTGCTGGCCTCCCTGAGCGCGCCCGAGGAAGACGCGGTGGTCACCGCCCTGTCGTTGCTGGGCCCGCTGCCGTCGCTCGACATCCGGCCCCAGCTCGGCCGACTGCTGTCGCATCCCTCGGAGCGCGTGCGCCTGCTGGCCATCGATACCTTGGGCCGGCGCGGCTACCAGGACTTCTTGCTCGATCTGCTGTCGGTGGCCAACCAGGGAACGCGGCGCTGCCGGGTGGCGGCCATCCGCGCCATCATGAACATCGATCCCCTGCGCGCCGGCGGCGCGCTGGCGCCCTACCTGCGCTCCGCGGACCCCGGCCTGGTGGCCGCCGCCATCGAGGCGCTGGTGCTCAACCACGGGTACGAAGCGGGCAACCCGGCCGTGGCCGTGCTGGAAGAGCGCCTGGCCCGGGGCCCGCAGGCCTCCCCGGCCGAGCGCCGGGAGATGGCCCGCCTGCTCGGGCGGCTCGGCGAAAGCCCCTATGCCGAACGCATCGCGGACTATCTCTCGGACCCCGAGCCCTCCGTGCGCCGGCTGGCGGCCCAGAGCGCCGCCCGGGTCTACCGGGAGGCCTTCGTGCCCCGCCTGCTCGACCTGCTCACCGACCGCGAGACTCGCGCCGACGCCCGCGCCGCCCTGGCCGGCTACGGAGATCGCATCGTGGAAGAGCTGGAACGCTGGCTCAACGATCGCGAGCGCCCACTCTCGGTGCGCCTGCGCATTCCGAGGCTGCTGCGCATGATCGCCACCGTGCGGGCGGGTCAGGCGCTGCTGTTCTCCAACATCCAGGACGACGCCCACCTGCGCTACCGCATCGCGCTGGCGCTCTCCGGCATCCGGCTGCAGCACCCCGAGATCGAGTTCGATCGGCGCTGGACGCTTCAGGCCATCGATCGGCGGCTGGAGAGCTACCGCTACTACGCGCCGCTCTACGACCGGCTGGCGCGGGTGCTGCCGCCGGGATTCCTGGTCATCCGGGTGCTGCGCGACCGGCTGGAGCAGAACCTCGAGGTGGTCTTTCGCCTGCTCGGGCTCATCTACCCCTACCGCACCATCATGAGCATCTACCTGCGGCTGCGCGGGCGGATCGCCGAGGGAGCGGCGGACGCGCTCGAGCTTCTGGACAACCTGGTGGAACGGGACGTGCGCGAGCGGCTGTTCCCCGTCGTGGAGGGCCACGCCCGCCTGCTGGCCAGCTCCCCGGCGCTGCCCTGGGAGGGCGCGCCGGACGAGGTGGAGCGCGCCCTGAAGACCCTGTCCGAGTCGAAGGATCTATTGTTGCGGGCGGCGGCCGTGCAGGCCCGCTGCCAGCGCGGCGAGGACTGCGCCTCGGAGTATCCGGACCTCATCGCGGGAGAATCGACCATGAACATCATGGAGCGGGTGTTGTTCTTGGAGTCGGTGGACATCTTTCGTCAGAACAGCCTGGACGATCTCACCGCGCTGGCGGCCATCGCCAAGGAAAAGACCTTCGCGGACGGCGAGTTCATCCTGCGCGAGGGCGAACCGGGGGATGCCTTGTACATCATCACCTCCGGCAAGGCCCACATCGTCAAGAAGGACCGCCGCCTGCTCACCCTGGCCGAGAAGGCCAGCCTGGGCGGCGTGTCGCTTCTGGATCAGAAGCCCCATGCCGCCTCGGCCGTGGCCGCGGGCGAGTGCCACACACTGGTCATCGACCGCTCCGACTTCATGGACCTGGTGGCCGACCGCGTGGAGCTGCTCCACGGCATCTTCCTGGCGCTCACCGACCGGCTGCGGGCGCTGCTCGCGGTGAGCGAGGAAGGCGGTCTCTCCGGGGAAACCTACAGCGACGGCCCCACCAACCCCGTATGAGCGGCGCGCCTCGCCCGGCCGTGCTCCTTCCCGAGCTGAGCCGGGTCGGGAAAACACCATCCTGACATTTTTCAAATCGCTTCGTCGGGGCGCGGGTCCGCGACTCGCTCCAGAAAAAGACGAGAAGGCGGCATTGGACAGGATGCCACTGGCCACGCGCCTTGGCGCAAATCGAGGAACGCCCAACATCCGGGGCCGCCCGGGATCACATCCGTTGCAGGCGAGCCTTGACGGTCTGCTGGGGGCGGCCCGGGGCGAGCCGCACCGGGGCCATGAAGGGCTCGTACCCGGCGAGCTCCAGCCGAACGGTGAGGTCCTCGTCGAAGGGGAGATCGGCCACGTCCAGGGGCGTGCGCCCCGCGCTCTTTCCGTTGATGAACACCTCGGCCCCCGGCGGCTCCGACTCCAGGCGCAGCGCGCCCCGGGCCCGCTCGGGCGCCGGGCCGGCATCCGCGCCCGCCGCCGGAACCTCCTGGTGTTGCAGGTACCACAGCGCGCCCAGCCCGCCCAGTAGCAGCAGCATGACCAGGGTGACCCAGACGACCAGGGCTCGGGAGCGCCGCTCGGGCGGGCGCGGAGTCGGACGCGGCGCCGCCTCCACCTCCAACGTGGAGCGCGGCGGCGGCTCGGCGGCGGGGAGCGGACCCGGCAGGGGCTCCTCGGCGGCCTCGGCATAGGGCTCCCAGGGCGTGAACCCCGCATCCGCCTTCGTGCTGGCCTCGGCGACCTCCCGCTCGCGATCCAAGAGATCCTGGATTTCGCTAAACTCTTCGGGAAAGAGCTTCTTCATGAACTCGGCCAGATGCGGCGTGCCCACGTTCCAGCCGGAGCGGTTGAGGTAGCCTTCGATGGCCTGGTGCATCTCGTAGGCGGTCTGGAACCGGTCCACCGCGCGCTTGGCCAGGGCCTTGAGGATGATGGCCTCCAGGTCCGGCGGCATGTCGCCGCGCAGCTCGCGCGGCTTGGGCACCGGCTTGCGCAGGATGGCCTCCATGGTGAGCAGCTCCGAGGACTCGCGGTACAGGCTGGCCCCGGTGCACACCTCCCACAGCACGATGCCCAGGGCGAAGATGTCGGAGCGCGAGTCGAGCGGCAGGCCGCGGATCTGCTCCGGGGACATGTACGAGAACTTGCCCTTGAGGACCCCGCGCTCCTCCTCCTTGAAGGTCACGGTGGCCTTGGCGATGCCGAAGTCGATCAGTTTCGCCTGCCCCTCGAAAGTGAGCAGGATGTTGTGGGGGCTGACGTCGCGGTGGACGATGTTCAGCGCCTGGCCCCGGTCGTCGACCTTGGTGTGGGCGTAATACAGGCCCTCGGCCACCTGGCTGACGATCTTGGCCGCGTACGGCAGGGGCAGCAACTTTCCCAGTTTGCGGGTTTTTCGCGAGATCTGCTGCAGGTCCATGCCGTGGGCGAACTCCATGGCGATGAAGTACTGCCCGCCGACCTCGCCCAGGTCCAGAATCTGCGCGATGTGGTTGTGGTTGAGGCACACCGCCAGGCGCGCCTCGTCCAAAAACATCTTGACGAATTCCTTGTTGGCCGAAAACTGCGGCAGGATGACCTTCATGGCCACCGGACGGGAGAAGCCGAGCTGCCCGGTCTTACGCGCCAGGTACACCTGCGCCATGCCGCCGGAGGCCAGTTGTTTGAGGATGACGTAGTCGCCGAATCGGTCGCCGGGATTCAAACATTCTCCCTTCTTCGCCAGAGTCAGGATACTCCCGGTCCCGGACGGGATTCAACAATTTGGCCTCCGGCCGGACGAGCCCGGCGGGCCGCCTTGACTCGCCAGTCAATCCGGTCTAGAGATAGTCCTTCAAAGGAGCGAACATGTTCAAGACCCGGATTACGGACCTTCTGGGGATCGAATATCCCATCGTCGGCGGGGCCATGATGCACCTGGCCCTGGCCGAGTACACCGCGGCTGTCTCGGAAGCCGGCGGCCTGGGCGTACTGGCCTCGGCCAACTACAAGGGCATGGGGAAATTTCGCGAGGCGCTGCAGCGCATCCGGCGGCTGACGAAAAAACCGTTCGCGGTGAATCTCAACTTCTTCCCCGCTCTCAACCCGATCGACAACAACCTGTACCTCGACGTGATGATCGACGAGGGGGTGAAGATCGTGGAGAGCTCCGGCCATCGCGCCCCGGAGGACCTGGTGGGCCGCATCAAAAAGGCCGGCATGATCCTCATCCACAAGTGCGTCGGGGTGCGCTACGCCAAAAAGGCCGAGAGCATCGGCGCCGACGCGGTGACCGTGGTGGGCTACGAGAACGGCGGGGCCACCGGCAACCTCGACATCGGCACCCTGTGCCTGGTACCTCGGGTGGCCGACAGCGTGCGCATTCCGGTGATCGCCGGCGGCGGAGTGGCCGACGGCCGGGGCCTGGCGGCGGTGCTGGCCCTGGGCGCCGAGGGCGCCATCATCGGCACCCGCCTGCTGCTCGCCGAGGAGACCCCGCTGCACCCCGAGATCAAGAAGCGGCTGTGCCAGGCCACCGAGCTCGACACCCGGCTGGTGCTGCGGCCGCTCGAAAACACCCACCGGGTGTGGAAGAACGAGACCTCGGACAAGGTGGCCGATCTGGAGGCCAAGGGGGCCGGGCTGGAGGAGCTCTTGCCGCTCATCTCCGGCATGGTCACCAAGGAGAAGTTCCAGCAGGCGTCGGACGGGGGACTGCTGGCGTGCGGCCAGGGCATCGGCCTGTGCACCCGGGTGCAGCCCATGCGCGAGATCCTCTCCGAGATGGCCCGCCAGGCCGAGGAGACGCTGCGGCGGCTCAACCGGCTCATGCCGCGCCTTCCCGGGCAGGACCAGCTCTCCCACTGAACATTCGCTATTCGCTCGCGGGGGGATTTTTGCCGAATGCGCGCCGGAGCGCGGCGCGAGCGCTCTCGAACGACGAGTACACCGCCGGCACCACCAGCAGGGTGAGCAGGGTGGAGGTGATGAGCCCGCCGATCACCGCCACGCCCATGGGCGAGCGGTACTCGGAGCCCTCGGACAGGCCCAGGGCCACTGGCAGCATGCCGAAGATCATGGCCAGGGTGGTCATCAGGATGGGCCGCAGCCGCACCGCGCCCGCCTCGATCAGCGCCTCCCGCACCGGCGTCCCCTGCCAGCGGCGCTGGTTGGCGTTGTCCACCAGCAGGATGGCGTTCTTCACCACCAGGCCCATCAGCATGATGATGCCGATGGCGCTGACCATGGACAGCGTGCTGCGGGTGAGGGCCAGCGCGCCCAGGGCGCCCACGAACGACAGCAGCAACGAGGGCAGCATGATGGTGAAGGGGTGCAGGAAGCTCTCGAACTGCGCGGCCAGCACCATGAAGATCAGCACCACCGCCAGCAGCAGCGTCTGCGAGATGGACTCGAACGTCTCCTGCATGATCTTCCCCTGGCCGGAGAAGCGCATCTCCACCCCGGGGGGCAGGTGCTCGGCCGCCAGGCGGGAGACGAGGTCCTGGGCGGTGCCCAGGGCCAGGCCCTGCAGGTTGCCGGTGATGGTGACCTGGCGGGCCCGGTCCTCGCGATCGATCTGGGCCGGCGCCTGCTCGTCCACGGGTTGTACCAGCTCGCCCAGCTCCACCAGCCCGGGCGGAGCGAGCGGGTTGGCGCTCATGCCGCGCAGGCTGAGCGACAGCACCTGGTGGCGATCGGAGCGAAAGCGCTCGGGCGCGCGCACCCGGATGGCGTAGCGGTCGGAGCCCACCCGGAACTGCGCCGCCTCGCTGCCCTGGATGGCGGTGCGCACCGCCATGGCCACCTGCGCCGGCATCAGGCCGGCGCCGGAGAGCTTCTCGCGGTCGAGGCGGAAGCCCAACTGGGGCCGGGTGCCCCGGTCGGAGAGCGACAGGTCCACGAATCCCGGCTGTTGCCGCAACATCGAGAGCAGCTTGTGCGCCGCCTCCCGCAGCGCGCCGATGTCGTCGCCGCGCAGTTGCACCTGCAGGGGCTTACGCATGTAGTCGTCGCCTCCGCCGCCCAGGGAGGCGGTGTTGACCGACACGTCCAGGCCGGGGAAGGCCTCGACGATGACCGCGCGCATGCGGGCCTGGATGGATTCGATGGACTCGCGCCGTTGCTTGGAGGAGGGGAGCTTCACGAACAGCTTGCCCTCGTTCACCCGCTGCAGCGCGCCGCCGCCGATACTGGCGAACACATAGCGGATCTCGGGGAAGCGGGACCGCAACCGGCGGCGCAGCTCCTCGCCCTGCTGCTCGGTGGCCGCCAGGCTGGATCCCTCGGGCAGGGTGAACATCACGTCCAGCTCGCCCTGGTCGAAGACGGGCTGGAACTCCTTGGGCACCAGCGGCAGCAGCAGCACCGCGCCGACCAGCCCCAGCGCCCCGATGCCCACGGTGATCAGGCGATGGTCCAGCACCCAGGCCACCACGCGCCGGTAGCCCCGGTCCAGCACGGCCAGGCCGCGCCCGATGAAGCGCGACAGGCGGCCTTCCCGGTGCGAGCGCAACAGGCGCGAGGCCCCCATGGGGGTGAGCGTGAAGGAGACGAACAGCGACACCAGCACCGCCACGGCCACGGTGATCCCGAACTCGTAGAAGAAGCGGCCCACCAGCCCCTTCATGAAGGCCACCGGCACGAACACCGCCACGATGGACAGGGTGGTGGCCAGCACCGCCAGCCCGATCTCGGCGGTGGCCGCGGCCGCGGCCTGCCGGGGCGGCTCGCCCCGCTCCAGGTGCCGGTGGATGTTCTCGATCACCACGATGGCGTCGTCGATCAGCATGCCGATGGAGAGCGACAGGGCCATCAGCGAGATGTTGTTGAGCGTGAAATTCAAGAGCTTCATCACCGCGAAGGTGGCGATCACCGAGGTGGGCAGGGCCAGCGCCGAGATGAAGGTGGCGCGCCAGTCGCGCAAGAACAGCAGGATCACCAGCACCGCCAGGATGGCGCCCAGCACCAGGTCGTCGATCACCGCCCGCACCGAGCGCCGGGTGAACTCGGAGGAGCTCTGCACCACCTGCAGCTCGTAGCCCGCGGGCAGGCCCAGGGCGCGCTGCTCGACCGCCTGCATGACCGCGTCGGCCACCGAGACGCTGTTGGCGTCGGACTGCTTGCGCACGTACAGCGCCAGGGAGCGCCGCCCGTCGATGAAGGCGCTGGAGCGCATCTCCTCGGTGCCGTCTCGCACCTCGGCCACGTCGGACAGCAGCACCGGCGCCCCGCCGGCGTTGGCCACCACCAGGCGCCGGATGTCCTGGAGGCTGGCCGCCTCGCCGTGAGTCTTGACGGGGAGCTCGCGCCCGCCGAACTCCAGCCGCCCGCCCGGGATGTCCAGGCTGCCCAGCCGCACCGCGTTCTCCACGTCGCCCAGGGTCAGGCCGAAGGCGCGCAACTTTTGCGGATCGGCGTCCACCTGGATCTCGCGCTCCTGCTTGCCGAGGATGTCCACCAGGCCCACGCCCGGCAGGCGCTGCAGCGCGTTGCGCACCTTCTTGTCGGCCACGTAGGACATGTCCGCGGCCGAGGCCCCCGGCGGCCCGGACAGGACCAGGGCCACCACCGGGGCGGCCAGGATGTCCAGCTTCTGCACCACCGGCTTCTCGGCGTCCGAGGGCAGCTCGCGCTCGATCTTGGCCACCTGATCGCGCACGTCCTGCACCGCGCGGTCGGCCGAGACCTCGAGCTCGAACTCGCAAAACACCATCCCGAAGCTCTCGGCGGCGCGGGCGGTGATGCGTTTCATGCCGGAGATGGTGGACACCGCGTCCTCGATGGGCTCGAGCACCTGGTTTTCCACCACCTCGGGGTCGGCGCCCGGGTACAGCACCGAGACGGTGACGAACGGCGCCTCCACCTTGGGCATGAGGTCCAACCCCAGGCCCAGGTAGGAGATTCCCCCGAACAGGATCAGAACCGCGGTGACGATCACCGTGAAGACCGGCCGGCGGATGGAGACGTCGGAGAGGAACACGCGCTACCTCCCGGCGGAAAGGTCGGCGCGGGCCTGCGGGCCGGTGTCCGCTCCCGGCTCGAACTCGTCCTCGTCGCTGACGCCGGGGAATCGCACCCGGGCGAAGAGGCCGGCGGGGAGGGCGCCGTCCTTGTTGTCGATGCGGATGATGGCCTCGGCCGCGCGGGTGGCCGGGTCGATCACTTCGGTGATGCGGTCGATCTTCCCCTCGCGCTCGGCGCCGAAGGACGGGAAGATCACCCGCACCGGCTGGTCGCGCCGCACCCGCGCCAGCCGCCGCTCCGGCACCGGCACGCGCACCTCCAGGGTGTCGGTGTCCACCAGCGAAAAGATGGTCACCGGGGGCATGGTGGTGATCATCTGGCCTTCCTCGGCCAGCACCTTGGTGATGATTCCGGAAAACGGCGCGCGGATGCCGGTGTCGGCCAGCGCCTGGCGCGCCATGCGCAGGCCCACCTCGGCCGCCTGCGCCTGCAGGGCGGCGATGCGGACCTGGAGCTGGGCCTTCTCCAGGGCGGTGCGGGTGACGGCGCGGGCCTGGTGGAGCTGCTCGGCGCGCTCCAGGTCGTTGCGGGCGTTCTGCAACGCTTCGTTGGCCTGGGCCAGGGACAGCTCGGCCGCCTGCTGGCGCAACAGAATGTCGGTGGGATCGAGCTGGCACAGGAGCTCGCCGGCCTTGACCCGCTGGCCCTCGCGCACCTTGATGGAGCGCAAGATTCCCCCGGCCTTGGCCGAGAGCGGCGAGGTGCGCGCGGCGCGGGCGACGCCGGAGAGCTCGAGGATCCGGGGCTCGGACCGCTCGGGACGGGTCGCGGGCGCCGCGCTCGCCGGCGCCGGCGCAACGGCCGGGGCGGCGGGCGGTGGCGATTGGCGCTGGCAGCCGGCGGCAGCAGCCAGGCACAGGCAAAGCGAGCAGGCGGTGGCTCTCATGGCGTCTCCCATCGATCGCGCCCGGGCACGGCGCCCGGCGCGGCAAACGCAGGCAACATTACCTACCGATCGGTAAACTGTCAACGATATTCCGCGCGCAACGAACAATCTTGAGCCCGCTGGGAGCCGCGGATATAGTGCGGACATGGACGCGACGGCGCCGCGGTGGGCGGTGGAGACGGAAGGCCTGGGCAAGCGTTACGGGGATTTCGCGGCCCTCGAGCGGCTGCGGCTGCGCATCGCCGAGGGGACGTTCTACGGCCTGCTCGGGCCCAACGGCGCCGGCAAGAGCACCACGCTCGGCCTGCTCACCGGCCTGCTCCGCCCCAGCGAGGGAGAGATCCGCATCTTCGGCCGCACTCTGGACCCGGACGATCCGTCCTTCAAGACGCAGATGGGCGTGGTGCCGGAGGATCCGCCGCTGTTCGAGCGCCTGACCGGATTCGAGCAGCTTCTCTTCACCGGCCGGATGTTCGGGCTCGGCCGCGGGGAGGCCGCGGCGCGGGCGGCGGATCTGCTGCGGTTGCTCCGGCTGGAGGACGCCGCCAGCGCGCTCACGGTGGATTACTCCCGCGGCATGCGCAAGAAGCTGTCCATCGCCTGCGCCCTGATCCACGGCCCGCGCCTGCTGTTCTTCGACGAGCCCTTCGAAAACGTCGACGCCATCTCGGCCGACACCATCCGGCGCCTGTTGCAATCCCTGACCAGCGCGGGCGCCACCGTCCTGCTCACCACCCACATCCTGGAGGTGGCCCAGAAGGTATGCCGTCGGGTGGGCATCATCCATCGCGGCCGCCTGGCGCGGGAGTTCGACATGGACGAACTCGACCGCAGCGGCCGGGACCTTGGCGCCGCCTTCCGCGAGACGGTCGGGGAGGACGCCTGCCCCGAGATCCCGGCCTGGCTCCAGCGAGACGGTCATGGCTGAACCCGGCGGGGCGCGATTTTTCGAGGCGGTTCGGCTCGTCGCCGGGCTGCGCCTGAAGGCGTTCTACCGGCGCCTGCTGGGGCGGGGCGTTCTGGGGTCCGCGGCGGCGCTGCTTCTGTTTTTGGGGCTGGCCGGCGGCCTGGGCGCGGGAAGCTACCTCCTCTTCGCCAAGGTTCGCGGCATCGTGGAGAGCCCGGTGTGGATGGCGTTCTCGCTGGGGCTGTTCTGCTTCTTGCTCAGCCTGTTCTGGGTGATCTGGCCGGTGGTGGCCGCGCAGGTGGACGACGCCTTCGAACTGGGCCGGTTGCTGGGGTATCCCATCCGCCCCGCGCGGCTGTACCTCATCCAGACCGCGGTGGCGTTGCTCGAGCCGTCCGGGGCCTTCTTCTATCCGGCCTTGCTGGGCGCGGGTCTGGGCCTTGCGCGCAGCCTGCAACCCGGCGCCGGCGCCAGCATCGGCCTGATGCTGTGCTACGTCCTCATGAACGTCTGCGCCGGCCGCGCGCTGCTCAACCTGTTTCTCAACCTGATGAAGTCGCGCCGCTCGGGAGAGTGGCTGGCGCTGGGATTCGGCGTGCTTTTGCTGCTTTCGGTGTTCCTTCCGCCGGTGGACTCCTCCTGGCTCTTCGGGGGGCTGGCCGAGTTCGGCGCCACGTCCGAGGGGCAGGCGGTCCTGGCCCAGAACGCCCGCGCCTTCGGCCTGCTGCCGCCCGGGTGGCTGGCCCGCGGCCTGGCCGCGGCCGCGGCGGGGGAGACGGGCGATGCCGCCGGCGCCGCTGGCGCCATGCTGGGCATGGCCGGGGCGGCCTTCGCGCTCGGCCTGTGGTGGCTGCTGCGCTTCTACCGCGGGGGCCGGGACGGGCGGGCGCGCCCTCGCCGTCCCGGGCCGCGGCGCCACCCGCGCGGGCTTCACCTGCCGGGGCTGCCGGAGACCGTTGCCGCGGTGTTCGAAAGGGAGATCGCCACGCTGCGGCGCAGCCCGAAGGGGCGCATGCTGTTTTCGGTGCCGTTCTTTTTGCTCATTTTGCTGCGCATCATCGGAGCGCCCGATCTGTTGCGCTACCTGTGGGGCGAGGCCTGGGCCAGCCTGCTGGTCTCCTGTCTGTGCCTGTACGTCCTGTCGGTCATGGGCGGCCAGGTGCTCGCCAACGGCTTCGGCTTCGACGGGCCCGCGGTGCGCTGGGTCTTTCTGGCGCCGGCGGCGCCGGCCCACTGGCTGATCGGACGCAACCTGGCGCAAGGCGTCTTCGTCGCCGCGCAGTGCGGCCTGCTGGCCGCGCTGTGCTACGGCTTCCTGCCCGGCGCGCGCCTGGACGGTTGGGCCATCCCGGCGGCGGGAATGGCCCTGCTGCTGCCGGTCATGCTCGCGGCGGGCAACCGGATATCGTGCCGCTACCCGCGGCGCTTCCACCTCAACCTGTCGCGCCGCGATCGGCCGGTGCCGGAGGGTTTTTTCTTGATGCTGGCCACGCTCGGCGCCGGCCTGCTCGCATTCCTTTCGCTGCTGGCCCTGGCGGCGCTGGCGGCGTCGAGGGGGTTCGGGGGGACGGGAGAGACGGCGCGCGGGCTCGCGGCGGGGCTGCTGCTGCCGGCCAGCCTGCTGGGGGGCGGATGGTTCTACCGCAGGATGCTTGCCGGCTCGGCGCGAACGCTGCGGTCCCGCCGCGAGGAAATTGTCGCCGAGATCGCGCGCTAGGGCGATCGAGAGCGGCGCCCGGGACGGTCAACGGTTGCGGGGGCGCTCGGGGGCGCGGCACAGGTGGCGGTGGGCGGAGAGTTCCACCCGGGCCACCGCCCGCCGGACATCGCCGGTGGCCGCCGCGCCGAACAGCGCCGCCAGCAGGCCGCCGGACGGGGCCGGCTCCGGGATCAGCCGCGCCGGGACCAGCACGGCGTCGCGGCCGAAGACGGCGTCGGCGGGACGGATGCGCAGCGCGCGCCCGTCGGCGAAGAAGAGCCGGCTGATGCGCCAGCCGCTCACGCCGACATCCACCAGCGAGCCCAGAAACCGCCCGTCCAGCGCGGTCACGGGCATGCCGATGGTGTCCATCAGGTCGCGGCCGAGCGGGCTCTTGGCCTTGATCTGCTCGGCGCGCTCCACGAACAGGACGTGCTCGCCCACCCGGCGCACGCCGGAGGCGTCGATCCAGCCCTCGCTCTCCCCCGCGTGCGGTTCGCGGACGGCAAAGCCGCTGATGGCGCGTTTGTGGGCGTAGAAGTACACCCGCCGCACGAACCCGCACAGGCGTCCTTCCTGGAGCGTCACCACCCGCAACCCCAGCGTCTCCACGGCGGGCTTGTCCATGGCTCAGTCCTTGCGCCGGCGCCGGGACCGGCGCGGCCGCTCGGGCGTGGCGGGCGGAGGCTGCGAGTGGAATATCCGCGAAAAGAATCCGCCGCCGGCGGCCACCGGGTGCCGCACCTCGTCCGCCGCGCCCTTGCGCAACAGGATGGTGTCCTCGCCCAGCACCGCCTCGGCGTCGAGGTCCACCTCGCCGCCGTTGTCGAGCACCAGGGCCACCAGGCCCCAGCCCTCGCTCTCGAACACCGCGTCGTCCAGGGCCCCGAGGCGCTTGCCGTCGAGGGAGGTCACCGACAGGCCGAACATGTCCTCCAGATCCCGGCCGGGGGGCTCGTCCTCGCGCGCGGATTCGGCGTTCTTCAAAAAGACGATGTTCTCGCCCACGCGCTCGACGGCGCCGGTGAGGGCCCAGTGCTCCGCCGACAGGGTGCGCCCCTTGAAAGCGATGCCGAGCAGGACCCGCTTGCGCGAGTCGAACAGCAGCCGGCGCACCGAGCCCAGCATCCGGCCCTCGGCGTTGGCGATGACCTCCATGGCCTTCAGGCGTGTGTAGCGAATGCGCATCCGTCCTCCCGGACGCAACCTCCGATCTCGATCCTTCTTACTCCCCCCCATCGCGATCTGTCAATGACGGGCGGGAGGCGATCCGGATTCCCGCCGCGGGCGCGAGCGGCGAAGGCGGGATTTGACCCCGGGGCCGGGCACCGGGTAGCCTCGCCGCAGATCGAGGAGCCCACATGCCATCGGTCAAGATCAGTTTCTTCGGGCCGGTGCGCCGGCCCTGGCCCGAAACCAGCCGCACCGTCGAGGTCCCCGCCGGCTGCCGGCTCGGCGAGCTTCTGGCCCGGCTCGGCTACACGGACGAGGAGGCGCGCCGCCTGGCGCTGGTGGTCGGCGGGCGGCGCCGCGAGACGGATTTTTCGCTCTCGGACGGCGACGAGGTGCGAGTGGTGTTGCTGGCCGGAGGAGGATGAGCCCGCCATGAAGAAGAACCCGCCGCAATCCCGTTCCTGCGACGATCCGTCGGCGCCGCTGCTCCAGCCGGTGGTGGAGGCCCTGTGCCGCCAGAACGACGGCCTGATGCGGCGCGCGCCCCGCTCGCCGGGCTGCCGGTTTTCCCTGCCCTCGCCGGCGGCGGTGGTCGAGACGGTGCAGGCCCTGCGCGAGGCGCTGTTCCCGGGGTATTTCGGGCCTTCGGACCTCAGCGACGAGGCCATGCGCTTCCACGTGGGCGCCACGCTGGACCGGGTGCTGCAGACCATCGAGGAGCAGATCCAGCGCGGGCTGTGCTTCACCTGCGCCGAGAGCTCGCCCAACTGCCCGACCTGCGCCGAGCGCGCCCACGAGCTGGCCTGCCGCTTCATCCAGCGCCTGCCCGAGGTGCGCCGGCTGCTGGCCACCGACGTGCAGGCGGCCTACGAGGGCGACCCGGCGGCGACTTCGCCCGACGAGGCCGTCTTCTGCTACCCCGGCATCCTGGCCATCCTGTGCTACCGTCTGGCCCACGAGCTGCACTCGCTCGGCGTGCCCATCATCCCACGCATGATCACCGAATACGCCCACGGCGCCACCGGCATCGACATCCACCCGGGCGCCGCCATCGGAGAGCGCTTCTTCATCGACCACGGCACCGGGGTGGTGATCGGCGAGACCACGGTCATCGGCCGCAACGTGCGCCTGTACCAAGGCGTCACCCTGGGGGCCAAGAGCTTCCCCCTGGACGAGAACGGCAACCCCATCAAGGGCATTCCGCGCCATCCCATCGTGGAGGACGACGTGATCATCTACTCCGGCGCCACCATCCTGGGACGGGTCACCATCGGACGCGGCTCCTCGATCGGGGGCAACGTCTGGCTCACCGAGTCGGTGCCGCCCGGCAGCCGCATCACCCAGACCCTGTCGCGCTGATGGAAAACCCCTTTGCCCGCCATGGCGGGGTTGTTCTACAATGCCTCCGTCCTCAAACCCGGGGAGGTCCGCGTGCTGCGTACAATCTCGATGCCCCTTGCGTTTCTGATCGTCGCTCTTTTGGCCCTGGCCTGTCAGAAGTCCGAGCCCTCGCCCGCGCCGGCGGCGCCGCCCGCGCCCGAGGTCCGCGTTCCTGGCGAGGCCGACCTGCCCGGCGCCTGGGAGGCCGACGTTCGCCAGAAGATCCTCCGGGTGGCGGCAGAGGCCCTGCGCGAGCGGAAGCCGGGCGACCCGGCGCCGGTGGCGGTCTTCGATTTCGACCACACCTGCGTGCGCGGCGACTTCGGCCGGGCCTTCTTCGACTGGATGATCCAGAAGGATCGCATCCGCTGGGGCGAACCCATCTACAACGCCCTGCCCGAGGACAAGCGTTCCGACATCCGACAGGCGGTCGAGGCCCTGGGCAAGCTCCCCCCGGAAAAGCGCGCCGGCTCGCGAGAGCAGGCGCGCCTGCGCAAGCTCATGCACAAGTCCTACTGGGGGCTATGCCGCTCGGAGAACTGGGAGCAATGCTTCCCCTGGCAGGTGCGCTTCTACGCCGGTTATTCGCCGCAGGAGATCACCGCCATGGCCCGTGAGGTGTGGGCCGCCGAACTCACCCGGCCGATGGGCTCGGAGCCCATTCGCGAAGGCCCCGATGACGAACAGCCCGCCATCACCGGCACCGGCATCCGGGTGTACGCCGAGATGCGCGCCCTGATCGGGGCGCTTTCGCGCCACGGCTTCGAGGTGTGGATCGTCACCGCCGGGCCGCAGTGGGTGGTGCGCGCCGCCGGCCCGGACCTGGGCGTGCCCGAGGAGCGGGTGCTGGGCATGCGCACCGCGGTGGAGGGAGGAAAGCTCACCGCCACGATGGACCCGCCGCCCACCTTCCGCAAGGGAAAGCAGCTCGCCGTCGAGAAGTTCATCGGCCGCAAGCCGGTCCTGGCCTTCGGCGACTCCTGGAGCGACGCCGAGATGCTCGCCGGCGCGCGCCAGGCGGTGCTCATCGACCGCGGCTACGCCGACCTGCGCAAGCACGCCCAGGAGGCCGGCTGGCTCGTCCAACCCGAGTTTTCGGTGAAGTAAGTGCTGGCGCCGCTCGTCATCGGCTCGCTCTATCTTCCGCTGCTGGCCGCCGATGGGGCCGTCCCCGAAGGCGGCGCCGGCGCCGCCTGCGCCGAGGCCTACGACGCCGAGGCCACCTTCCTGGCCAATCCCGACGAGACCCCCATATTGGCCGCGGTGGCCGGCTGGTCCCGCGCCGAGAAGCAGCGCCTGACCTGGGACGCCCGCTACGCCCGGGTGGCGCGCGCCTGGAGCCAGCATCTGCTGCAGAGCCAGGCCGAGGCCGACCGGCTGCTGCCGCTGGAGCGGCTGCGCTTCGAGCTGCGTTCGGCCGGCGTCAGCGACGAGCGCATCATGCCCTACTCGGTCAGCGGCGAGCCCGAGGGCGTGCCACCGGAGGTGTTGCAGTTCCTGAAGCAGGAGGCCCCCCGGGGCGGCTTCACCCACTTCGGCGTGGGGGCCTGGCGCACCCCCGATCAGAAGCGCACCCTGGTCACGCTGCTCCTCGGGCGCCGGCCGGCCTTCCTGGATCCGGTGCCCATGTGCCCGGCGCCGGGCGCGCGCCTGCCGCTGCGCGCCCGGCTGCTGCGCGGGTTCAACCACCCCCGCTGGCTGCTGCTCACGCCGCAGGGCAACGTCCTGTCCGATTCGCTGCAATACGAGGAGGGGGCCTGGCACGGCGAGGTGCCGCTGGACAACGGCCGGGGCCTCTACCGGCTGGAGATCACCGTCCAGGGACAGCGGGGCCTCGAGGTGGCGGCGCTGGTGCCGCTCTTCGTCGGGGTGGAGCGCCCGCGCCTGCCCACCGTCAAGGCCTACCCCGGGCCGGCGCGTTTCGCCACGCCCGAGGATGCGGCCCGCCTGCTCCTCGAACTGCTCAACGGAGCGCGGGAGCGCGCCTCGCTGCCGCCGCTGAAGCCGGTGCCGCTGCTCGATCGCGTGGCCTCGGAGCACAGCGACCGGCTCCTCATCGACCGCCACGCGGTGCACCGCACCCCCGGCGGGGGCACGCTGTTCGACCGTCTGCGCGCCGCCCGGCACCCCTTCGTGCGCGCGCTGGAGTGCGTGTCGCTGGCGCGCAGCCCCCAGGCGGCCCACGACCGCTTCATGGAGAGCCCCGGCCACCGTCTCAACCTGCTCGATCCGGCCATCGCCCAGGTGGGCATCGGCGTGGCCATGGAGCGCGGCCCGGAGGACGACATCCTGGCGGTGACGGAGATCTTCGTCGAGCCGCCGGACGCCGAGGACACCGCCGCCATGGCCCAGAAGCTGCACGAGATGATCAACCAGCGCCGGCGGGCCCAGGGGCGATTCGCGCTGGGGCTGGACGCGGCGCTCTCCCGCCTGGCGCTGCAGAGCGCCCGCCGCCTCAGCCAGCTCGGAAGCCGGGCCGACCCCGAGGCCGAACGCGCCCTCCTGGCCGAGAGCCTCCAGGGCGACGAGGAAGAGCCGGCGGCGGGCGAGACCGGCGCGGCGCGGGTGGAAAGCTTTTCGGCGCGCTCGCTCAAGGCGGCCCTGTCGGCCAAAAACCTTCTGGCCGAGGACATCAACCGGGTGGGCATCGGCATCGCCCGGATCGCCGGGGAGGGGGAGCGCTTCTGGATCGTGCTCGTCTTCGCCGGACGGTGACATGCCCAGCATCCACCTGCGACACCCCCGCCTGCTGGCCTTCGGGCAACTGCTGCACCTGATGGAACGGCTGCCGCCCCGGGCGCCGTCGCCCTGGGTCGACTTTTTCGAGCGGCTGCCGCTCGTGCTGGGACAGAGCGCGGTGGACCGGGTGGCGCCCTACTCCTTCGCCGACGACATCCGCCAGGCGCTGGGGGCGGGCCTGTCCGGCCTGCTCGATCTTCTGGAGCGGCGCCACGATCCGGCGCTGGAGCGCGAGCGGGCCCGGGCCCTGCTCCCCGACGAGAGCCAGCGGGTCGTGCTGTGGCCGCGCCGCTTTCGGCCGATGACCCTGTCCTCGGAGCCGGCCCTGCGCGCCCTGGTCGAACAGGCGCTGCTTGGCAACGCCGACCTCGACGCCGGCCTGCTCGAGAGCTGGCTCTCTCCGAACGGCGGCGGCCGCACCCTGTTCCACGCCGCGCGCGGCCTGCTGTCGCGCTGCCTGGCGCTGGCCGTGGCCCAGCCGTCCGCCTCGGGCATCGGCCTGTTGGGCTTCTTCGCGCTGCGGGCGGCGCTCATCGGCTCCAAGGAGCGGCTGAAGAGCGTCAATCTGCGCGCGCTCCCGTACGCCCGGCTGGAGCGCCTGGTGGGCACGGCGCTGCACGCGCTCCTTTCGGTGGCCAGCGCCGAGGCGCTGACGGCGCTGCCCCCGCTGCCGCAGGTGGGCCCCGAAAGCCAGGACCGCGCCGTGCTGCTGGCCTCGCTGGGACCGGGCGGGTTTTTCTCCATCCGCGGCAACGACCTGGCCGGGGTGAACCCGTTCCAGCTCGACGCCGACACGGAGCAGATCCTGCAACCCCACTACCTGTCGCTGCTGGAACAGGGCCGCGAGCCGGAAACCATGGTCGGCCGCCTGATGGCGTTGTGCACCCAGGAGTCGCTGGCCCCGGTGCGGCGCGCCGCGACGCGGGAACGGTTCCGGCGCCTTACGCTGGCCCACCTGATGACCGCCGAGAACACCTCCCGCGATGTCGACCGTTTCCTCGGCGCGGCCCTGTCCGACCCGAACGCGCTGCTGTCTTTGATCGAGAGCCCCTCGCACGCGGCCACCCTGCTCTCGGGCCTGCCGGCCGACCCGGCGGCATCGGGCCCGGGGGCGCCGGATGCGGCCACGCGGGCGCTGGCCGGGTTCCTGCGCGCCATCGCCGAGGAAGAGACCCTGGACGACGTTCCGCTGATCGAGCCCGACATCCTCCAGGAGCTGCTGGAGCTCTTCGTGCTGCGCCAGCTCGACGCCTTCGCCGAAAACCAGATCCATCGAGTGAGCGGACATCTGGTGGACCGGCGCGCCACCCAGCCGGTTTCGCAGCTCGTCCGCGAGTACCAGGAGGGGCAGCTGTACCGATTCGCGCTCGACGCCCAGCCGCTGCTCAGCCCCCGGCCGGCGCTGCAGGAAGCCCAGCTCTTCGTCGATCTCAAGGGCTACACCCGGCGCACCGCGCGGGTGAAAGAACAGGTGATGGCCGATTTCCTCAAGGGCGAGTTCTACGAGCCCATCCTGCAGGCGGCCAAGCGCTATCATCTCGATCCGGCGCTGCGCTCGGGAGGCCGCAGCCTGGATCTGGTGAACCTGCTCGGCGACGCGGTGGCGTTCTCCGGCGACATCCAGTGCCTGGTCGATCTCGCCCGCGACATCCAGGACATCTTTCGCGCCTACCGCGAAAAGCTGCGCCGCATGGGAGCCTTGCAGGCCGATTCCGCCGGCGTCGCCTCCGCCCGGCAGCACGAGCGCCGGAGTCTCATCGAGAGCGAGCGGAGCCGCCTGGGCAAGGAACTCGAGTCCATCGAGGCGGAGATCGAGCGGCGCCGCGCCCTGGCCGCGCAGCAGCTGGTGTTCCAGGTGCAGCAGGACTTCCGCGAGCAGTATGCCGGCCTGCAACAGCAGTTCGACCGCCTGCAAGGAGAACTGGCCGCCGAACGGGATCCGCAGTGCAAGCAAGAGCTCCGGCTCTCCCTGGAACGCCTGCGCGCGTCCCACCAGGGATTCCGCGAGCGGCACCGACAGGCGCTGCGCGAGCTTCGGTCCCTGCCGCCCGCGGCGCAGCGGGAGCGGCTGCTGGAGATGGCCACGCGCGCTCTTTCGGACCGGGCCCGCGCCGTGCGGGAACCGCTGCTGAAGCTGGAGCGCGAACTGCAAGCGATCGGCGAGAACGCGGCGCAGGAGGAGGACCTGCTGGCCGGCGCCGGTCTCGACGCCGGCCTGTACATCGCCTTCGGCGCCGCCTCCCAGGTCATCCGCATCGAGGACGACGTGTGGGGCGTGCAACGAGTGGCCATCAGCGAGCGGTTGAACGAGGCAGCCCGCGGCACGGCCCGCAACGAGGCGGTTCGAGCGGAGCTCGAGCGGCGCGTGCAGGAGCACCGGCGGCGTCCGGGATGCGAAGGCGCGGAGATCCCGTTCCGGGTGTGGGTGCTGCCGGTCGGCGCCACCGGCTCCGACCTCTACAATCTGGGCGAAGCGCTGAGCGCCGATGCCCTGCGCGCCTATCTGGAACAAACGCGATTGAGCCACCGCTTCGCCGCCCGCGAGGTCTCGCCCGCGGATCTCCATCCCGAGATCCGGGCGCGGTTCTACCTGCCGGACGAGAACCTGCGCCTGGTGTTCGGCGCCCCGCGCGGCTGCGAGCCGGAGGCGCGGGTGTTCCGCCTGGCCGGGGAAGTCACCCTCCGCGGTTTCGAGGGCTGGCGGCCCACCCGGGTGTACGAGATCCTGCGCCCGGAAAGCGCCTTCTGCCGCATGCTGCAACAGCACCACCTGGCGGCATGGCTACAAGAGTGGCCGGAGGGGCCACCGCCGCTGGATCGGGTATAGGCTCTTCGCGCGTCGCTAGAAACGCCCGCCCAGCACAAGCCCCGCGCCCTTGGGCCACAGGCCCGGCGCGACCTCGACCGTCCGGGCCGGCTCGTCTTCTCCCGCGACGAAGAACAAGAGGAGCGAACCGGCCGTAAGCAGCGCGCCGCCGATCACCAGGCCCAACCCCGCCCGGTGCCAGAGCCGCCCGCGAGCCAGGTCGTCTTCCAGCGCATGCGGGTCGCCCGTATCGTACCGGGTGTACTCGATGCGCCGCTCGATGTCCTCGGAGGCGAGCCACAGCACGCCGCCGCCCCCCGCCAGCAGCGCGCCGGCGACGGCGCCGAAAAAGTAGATCGTCTTGCCGAGACCCCAGGAGGGCTCCAGCCGGCGCAGGACCTTCTGCGGCGGCGGGGCCGGGGCAGGGGCCGGGGCCGGCGCCGGACGGGCCTCTTCCTTGAACTGGCCCACCACGGTGGCGTTGGCCAGGTCCACCTCGAGCAGCGCCGTCTTTCCGAACGAGACGTTGACGAAGGTGGAGAAGTCGCGAAATCCCTCCTTGGCGATCATCACGATGTGCTTGCCGGGCGAAAGCCGCGAGATGGGCCCCGGCAGCGGCGTCGTTCCCGCCGGGGCGCCATCCAGCCAGATCTGGGCGCCGGCGACGAGGTTGGCGGGCGCCTGGCTGAACACCCGCACCTGAAGCGCCCCGGTCCACTGGCGCGGCGTGAGCAAGCGCACCAGAAGCTCATCGAGCAGCGGCGCGCGCTCCGCGGCGGCGGCGGGCAGGCTCACCACCACTCGCTGGGCCACGGCGCCCGCCGGGTCCAGCACGCTCAGATCGAGCGAGATCTCGTCGCCCAGGCCGGCGGCGGTGCCGTTGATGAGGAAGGCGGCGCCCAGCGCCTCGGCGCGTTGCGGCGCGGGCGCATCTGCGGGCAGCGAGCGACGGGCCCAGGCCTGCGCGGCCGCCTCGGCCGACAGGAGCTCGATGCCCCGGGCGCGCCCGAGCTTCTCCAGCGCCTCGACCACTTCTTTCAGGCGCTCCGGGGACAAGCCCACCGCCTTGAACTGCCAGAACGCGGCCCGCAGCGTCGCTGGCGCCTCCGACCCCGCCTCCACCTTCGGCTTCGGGGCGGGGGCCGGCGCGCGGGCCGCAGCCTGGGCGGCCGCGCCGAGAGTCAGGATCGTCGCCAAGGTGGCCAGTGTGCCGGGACGGCGCATGCAAAGTCCTTTTTTCCGGGCGAGAGGCATGATAGCAACCGGCGCGAAAGGGAGTCAAACGCTTGTTCGATCCACCGCTGCGCCTGGTCCTGGTGACGCCCGAGATCCCGGCCAACACCGGCAACATCATGCGCCTGTGCGCCGCCACTGGCGTCCCGCTCCACCTGATCGAGCCGTTGGGGTTCACCCTGGATCACAAGGAGCTGCGCCGGGCGGCGATGGACTACCGGCAGGGATGCCGCTTCACCTGCCACCTCACCTTCGAGGAACTGGAGCGGGAGAACCCCCGGGCGGGCTTCTGGTTCTTCAGCGCCCGCGCCGAGCCGAGTTTTTTCGAGCGGCGCGTGCGGCCGGGGGACTTTCTGGTCATGGGCCCCGAGGCCCGCGGCCTGTCGGAGAAATTTCTGTCGATCGGCCGGCGCCGAGAACGGGCGGTGCGCCTGCCCATGCCGGGAACGGGCCGCAGCCTCAACCTGGCCACCGCCGCCGGCATCGCCGTCTATGAATCGCTGCGCCAGCTCGGCCGCCTCGACGGCCGCGGCGCCGGGGAGGAATGAGCATGCCCGAAATCACCGTCGGTCCCGACGATGCCGGGTCTCGCCTCGACAAGTTCTTGCGCCGCCGCTTGCCCGGCATGCCGCTCTCGCACATCTACAAGCTGCTGCGCACCCGCAAGGTCCGCCTCAACGGAAAAAGGGCCCGCGCCGAGCAGATCCTCGGCGCCGGCGACCGGTTGCTGCTCCACGTGGACCGGGAACGCTTCGAAAGCGACAGCGCCGTCCACCGCCCGCGGCGCAGCACCGGGCGCTTGGATTTTTCGGTGGTGTTCGAGGACGAGCACCTGCTGGTGGTGGGAAAGCCTCCCTTCCTGGCGGCGCACCCGGGCGCCGGCCATAACACAGACTCGCTCATCGATCAGGTGCACGCCTACCTCGAGGTGCGCCCGGATGCCGTCTTCCGTCCGGCTCTGGCGCACCGGCTCGATCGGGACACCTCGGGCCTGGTCCTGATCGGAAAGACCGGCCCGGCCCTGCGCGCGCTCAACCGCCTGCTGCACCAGGGCCAGGTGCACAAGAGCTACCTCGGCCTGGTGCGCGGCACGCTCCGGCCGGAACAGGGCCGGTTCGAGATGATGGTCGAGCGCCGGGACGTGCCGGGCTTCGTCGGCGACCGGAGGCGAGGCCGCCCCGACCAACCGGGCCGCACCGAGTACCGAGTGGCGCTACGGCGCGAGCTCGACCTGGACGGGCGAAATACGCCGGTCAGCCTGGTGGTGCTGCAACTGCTCACCGGACGCACCCATCAGCTGCGCAGCCACCTCTACCAGGCGGGCCATCCCCTGCTGGGCGACGCGCGCTACGGGGACGAGAAGCTCAATCGGGCGCTTCGGGAGCGCTTCGGCCTGAACCGGCAGTTCCTGCACGCCTACCGCCTGGAGCTCCCCCACCCCATCGGCGCCAAACCCTTGCGGCTCTCCATGGGCTATCCGCCCGACCTCCTCCCCCTGGTCGAGGCGCTGCGCCTGGGCGTGCCCACCTGAGGCTCACGGCCCGCCCGGCAGGCGCCGGACGGGGTGCCGGGCGACAAAGGCCGGATCCAACACATCGGTCCGGACGCGGCCGGACATGGACTCGGGCACGGCGAAACCCAGCAGGTAGAGGACGGTGGGCGCGACGTCCCGATGGTCGAATTCTCCCCGCGGCAGTCCGGAGCGCACCGGGCCTCCAGCCATGAGCAACATGGCGTCGCGGTCGTGCCAGCCCGGCCACACTGGATTGCCCCAATCGGCCTTCATGCCGTGATCCGAGAGGAGCACGAGCACGATGTCCGGGCCGGCGCGGGCCAGCACCTCGCCGATGCGCCGATCCAGTTCTCCGAGCACCGCATCGACGATGGCGCCCCGGCTCGGGTGCGCGGCCCGCTCGCGCCGAAAGTCGGCCGGAAAGCGTTCGGGCCAGAAGGCGTGCAGGGCGAGATCGGCGGCGTTGAACATCACCGCTCCCAGGGCGAAGCCGCCCGCGGGGAAGCGCTCCGAAAGAATATCGAGCAAGGTGAGATCGGCGTCCAGCACGTCGGCCAGCATGCGAGCCGGCTCCGGCAGCAGCGGGTTGATGACGAGCGCGCGAAGCGACTCGAGCTCGGCCGGCTCGAAGGACATGATGCCGGCCAGCGCCGCGCCGATGTCGCCGCGGCTGTCTCTGGCCCGCTCGCGCAGCGGCGCCTCCGCCTCCGCGGGCCACACGCTGCCGGCGGGCGGTCGGCGGCGCGACGAGAACATGTCCCACTCGTTGGGCCCGAAGCGATCGCTCACGACCAGGCCGCGCACGCGCCGCGCCGGCCAGGTCCCGGGCCAGCCCAGCCACAGCGCCGAGTCGCCGCCGGCATCCAGGTAGTCCCACAAGGCGGGCACCGCCAGCCGGTCGGCGGACGGAGGGATGCCCTCGGCCACCCCGGCCAGAAACAAGCATACCGTGGCCCAGGAGAACGGAATGAGCGTCCGGTCGTTCGCCAGCGAGTCGAAGGCGAACTCGTCCACTCCCGGCAGCCGCACCACCAGATAATCGCGGATGCCGTGGCTCTCGGCCGCGACGCCGGTGACCACCGTGGCCCACAGCGCGGGCGACACCTGCGGCGGCGGAGAGTCGATCCGGGCCGCAAACCCCTCTTGCGCCAGACGCGCCAGATGGGGGAGCGCGCCCTGGGCCATCAGCGGATCGAGCACCCGCCAGGTTCCGCCATCGAGCCCCACCAGCAAGACCCGCAGGCCGGTATCCACCCGCGGCAGTTGCCGGACCGCCTCCCGCCGCACGGCCGGACCGCCCTGCGCCGCGCTGGCCAGCGCGACGAGGGCGGGAAGGCACGCCAGCGCGAGCCACAAACCCGCCCGGGCCGCGCCGCGCAGCCACCGGTCCGCCCGCGCCGCCAGCGCGGCCAGGGGCCGGCAGCAGAGCCAGGCCAGCGCGGCGCCCGCGAGCAACACCGCGGCCGCGCGCCCGAGCAAGGCCAGGCGCGACAGCTCCCGGCGGAAGGCCAGCACCAGCAGGGCGTCTCCGGCGGCCTGGATCGAGGCGAGCGTGATGCAGAAACCGCCGAGCGCGCCCAGGAACGCGGCGGACAGGGGCCGCTCGGCCTCGGCCGGCCGCCGGTCCCACCGGCGCAAAAACGCCCTCACCAGCTCCCGCAGCAGCCCGAAAAACGCCCCGAGCGAGCCGAACACCAGCGCCGTGTACCCCATCAACAGAAAACCGCCGCGCGCGTCGCCCGCCAGATCCAGCCGGACGGCGGCCAGCACGCCCACCCAGGCCCCGCCCCAGGCGAAGCCGGCGGCGACGGCCCCGAGTCCGATCCAGGGAGTGCCCCGGCGAGCGGCGTTCATGGCCCCTACCCTTGCGAAACCCCGAAGTAGCCGTAGCGCAGGATCTCCGCCCAGATGTTGCAGGCGGCGTGGAAGATCACCGCGCCCCCCACGGTGCCGGTGCACGCGCGCAGCCAGCCGAACACCAGCCCGGGAAAGAACGTCCCCAGCTTGTCCGGCCGCGGCTCGACCAGGTGCCCCACCGCGAAGAAGGCCGAGGCCACGACGAGCGACATGCCGACCTCGGCGCCCAGGATGCGGATCTTCTTCGGGAACACCGCATCCAGCCGGGTCTGGAGGTAGCCGCGGTAGAACACCTCCTCGGGCAGCGCCACCAGGAACACGAACCCCACCACTTCCTTCCAGAAGTCCGCCGGCAGCGCGAAGTGGAACTCGGTGCGCCCGAACCAGAGCTTGTAGGCCGGGATGTAGAGGGGAAACGTCAGCGCCATCCAGAGCAGCGCCCACAGCGCGCCCCGGCCGAGCTTCTTCCAGGAGATGCCGAAGGACTCGGGATCGACCCCCTTGCGGTAGAGCCATTCCAGCGGCAGGAACAAGAAGATGATCCCGGCGATGCCCCACAAGTTTTCCTTGATGAAGGGAACAAAGGAGAAGAGCTTGAAGAGAAAAATTCCGCCGATGGCCGCGGCCCAGACGAGCCAGACCTCGCGCCATACCTTTTTGGGTTCGCTCGCAAGCGCCATCGGTGAGCCTCGGCGCCCATCATGGCCGCCTTGACACCCGGTGTCAATCGCCCCAAAATAAAAACATTCCGAAGGGTTATATCGCCGGAGGCCCCATGTCCCTCATTTGGAAGTCAATCTGGTTGTGGCCCGCGCTCGCAGCGCTCGCCGCCGGCTGCCCCAAGAACGGAGCCACGGAGGAATGCGGCCCGCCCTCGGCCTCGGCGGGAGAGGACATCAGCGGCGAGACCGGCCAGCGCATCGTCCTTCGCGGAACCTTTCGCCTGCCCCCGGACACGCCCCGCTGCCGCGCCGAGCTCGATTCGGTGGCATTCCACTGGGAGCAGATGAGCGGAACGGCCGTGACGCTGGATGGAGCGGACGAGATCGAGGCCTCCTTCATCCCGGTCGAACCGGGGGAATACGCCTTCCGCTGCCGCGCCGAGTACCCGAACGCCGCCGATCCCTCCCGCCAGTGGAGCCAGTGGGACACGGTGCAGGTGACCGTGAGCCGAAAGATCTGCGCCCCGCCGGTGGCCGCGGCTGGCGAGGACCAGTCTCTCACCACCAGCGCCGGCGTGCCCCGGACGGTCACGCTCGACGGGAGCGGAAGCCGGCCCGGCGCCGACTGCCCGGGGCTTTCGATAGCGAGCTACCGCTGGACGGTGGTAACCCAGCCGGCCGAATCCAACGTCTCGTTTTCGCCATCCGCCGACGCGGCCGTGGTCCAGGTCGCGTTGCAAGCGTTCGGAACCTACGAGTTCGAGCTCGAGGTCCAGGACGACGGCGGCGCCGACGGCCGCAGCGACCGCGCCACCGACCGGGTGCGCGTCGAGCTCGGCGAGAAGCCCGAGTGCCTCTCCTCGCTCGAGGTGACCGTCCTGTCCGCGCACGACGGGCAGCCCCTGGCCGGCGCGCACGTCGAGGTCATCGACGCCGCCCAAGACACTCACGCCGGCGACGCCGACGCGGCGGGCGTGGCGCGATTTTCCGGCCTCGCCACCGGCCCGCGCCGCGCCATCACCGCCTGGAGCGACGAGCGGGTGGCGGCGATTCCCTTGAGCGGCGAGACGGGAGAGCGCCCGCGCTTTGAAGCCGTCACCGTTCTTTCGCACTGCAACTCCCACATCACCCTGCCGCTTCGCCTCAGCGGAAGCGGCCTCGCGGCCCGGCCCACCGGCCGCATGAAGGGCAAGGTCCCGCCGGCGTTGTTCGATACCCTCCCCCACTCGGAACGCTATGCCGGGCCGTGCCAGAGCGACGCCGACTGCCGGCCGGCTTACCGCTGCCAGAACACGCCGCAGAACGACAAGCAGTGCACCCCGCGCTCGCTGCTGCCCTTCTTCTCGCTCACCGATCCGACCGTCTCGGGCCAGTTCCGCGCCGCGGTGCTGGTTCCCCTGCTCGGGCAGGACAGCCTGGCCGAGCTGGACGCGGCCTCGCTGTTCTCCCGGCCGCTTCTCGCCAGCGGCCTGCTGCCGGGCAACCTGGCGTCCGACGACGTCTTCCTCAACGGCATCTCCTCCACTCTGGGCATCCCGGTGTGGGGCGACTTGTGCGTATCGGTCACCGAATGCCCGGACACGGTCAATTACACCTGCGAGACGGACCCCCGCGGCGACCACCGCTGCAAGGACAACCGCCCGCTCCACGGCATCGCCGTGGAAGTGCCCGCCTCGCCCGCGGCGCGCGCCGTCCTGCTGCTCGGCGTCATCGACGTGGCCATGTCCGACCTGCTGCCGGTGCTCATGGCCTTTCTGAACACCCCGGAAGGCGAGGAGGTCAACTACGACGTGGGCGCGGTGCTGGGCAGCTTCAAGATGAACACCCTGCGCGCCTGCCCCATCTCGGCCGCGGTCGTCGCCGGCGCCGACACCGACATCTCCGGCATCCTGGGCGCGCTCCAGCCCGAGGACTGCCTCGAGATGCCCTATCGGCAGCAGGAGGCGATCGAGCCGGTGCTCGACCGGGCGGCCATGGTCCCCGGCAATCAGTGCGCCTCGGACACCGCTTGCGGCTGGCCCGCCTCGGGGCTGAAGTGCCTGGCGGATCCGGCGGCGCCCAACGACCGCTACTGCCTGATGCCGCTCTTTCGCGTGAGGCTGCTGCCGGACTTTTTGCTCGCGGCCTCGCTCACCCCGGGCCCCTTCGACCCCATGGCGGCCCAGAACGACCCGCGCCTGTGCGGCTATCTTCCCGCCAGCGCCCGCTACGAGGAGCTGTGCCCGGGCTCCGACGGCCCGGTCCCCTGCGATCCGCGGCGCTTCCACGAACTGCCGGTCGATCCGCAAACGGCCGAGTGCCGCATCCCGTACGGGCTTTCGATCGTGGCGCTCGATTTTCCCCCCCAGAGCCCCTTCTTGCCCGATGGCGGGCGGGCCCTGATCGGCTTCAACTACAACTTCACCAGCGTCTCGCGGGATGCCGCGCCGACCTTCTTCATGCCCGATCCGCAAGATCCCCTCCTGGCCGGCGCCCGCATCTCGGCGGCCCAGGTCATGGTGCGCAATTTGAGCCAGTTCCCCGACGGGAGCTACTCCCAGTGTCCGGGCTACGCCAGCACGCGCGCCTCGGCGGCGATCGGGGCTTCGAGCATCGCGCTGCCGCCGCTGCTGCCCATGCCGGCGCTGGCGGCCGCGCTGGACAGCGGGCTGGTGGCGGACGTGTTGTTCTCGGTCGTCGATCCGACCGTCTTCCCCCCCCAGATCCTGCGCGCCTACGCCATCTTCTCCCGGCTGCTGCCTCCCGCGGCGGCGCTCTCTCTGTCGCTTTCGCCGACCTGGCCGGCCGGGCATCACCTGACCGGCGTCCTGTTCTCGCGGGTGAACCGCATCGGCGAGGGAGCGGCCGAGGACGCGGTGCTCGATCCGCTCTGGCGCGTGTACGCCTCGGCCGACAACGCTTCCCTCGAGATGCCGGCCGCGCGCAGTCCCTTCGCGCCGGGCAGCGAGGTATGGGCGGCGCCGTTCGCCGCCGTCTACGCCGGTGGTTTCGACTTCGACATCTTCGATCCCGAGCGGCTGCGAAAGGGCATGAGCCAGCAGGCGGCGGACGGGTACGCCTTCACCGCCCCCTGACCGGAGCCCGCCGCGCGGCGCTTCCTTCTTTTCGTGCTTTGCGCCGAAGACCCCGGCACCGCGATCGCCGGGCGCCGCCCGGGCCATGACCGTTATGCTCGGGTCGGATGGCGTCCGCCGCGTCGCGCGCTCACACGGGCTGGGCCTGCCGTCCCCTCGTCGTTTCGCTCTCCCGGACATCCATCCCGGGGACCCCAGAGGCGGCACTCCGTCACGAATCAATCAACCCCGATCCACCGGATGAATGGGTGTCGGGCGGAATGGCCGGTCGAGGAGACTTACTTCGCCACCATGCGGATGGGGATATAGGTCTTCTTGCCCTTCTCGATGTTGCCGGTGCCGCAACCGTAGGCCAGCACGCGCTGGGCGGCGTCGAGGGCCTCGACGTAGAACACCAGCTTGCCTTCGGTAAGATTCGATATGACCAGGGTGCCACCGCTGCTCGAATCGAACAGCACGTTCTCCATGCGCAGCCGGTAGATGTTGTAGTCGTCGATTCGCTTGGTGGCCGTGGGCCCGACCAGGTCCTCGCAGACGATCTCGATCTCCTCCTGGGTCGGGCTCATGGCCACCGAAGGCAGGACGTAGACGCGGATGATGGTGGTGCCCGCGGGCATGTCCTCCGGCGAGAAGTGGATGGCCAGCGTCAGCCCATCCCATTCGGCGCCGCCGCAGGCGGCAAGCCCCAGCGAAAACAGGACCGGCGCCAGCCAGCGCCCTGCCGAGCGAACATGACGCCCGGCGCCCGCCGTCGCGCCCGGCCGGCCGCCCGACCGAGATGCCGCCATCGATCTTGCTACGGCTCTTCTCATGGCCACCCTCACATGCGCAGGATGAGCACCGCGGCGCCGGTATTGGGCGGCCCGGGCTCCTTCTGCAGGGCCAGCCCGATGGCCACGCCGCCGCCGACCACCGCCGCCACCCCGACGCCGATGAGCGTCCAGAACCACCAGGTGCGGGTGAGGGGCGGCTTGAGCGCCTCCTCGGGCACCTTGCCGGCCAGCAGGTTCACCCGGAAGGTCACCGGCTGCTTGGGGTTGCCGGAGTTGGCCACCCAGCGCCCCTGGCTGTCCAGAGCCGCCAGGTAGTAGTCGATGAACAGTTCGCTCTCGCCGTAGACGTTCCACAGGAAGGGGATGAAGCCCAGGTAGGTCTGGGCGCCCTGGCCCATGCCCACCGCGGCCTCCTTGCTGGGGGTCATCTCGACCGAGGAATATTGCGGATCGTCGCGGCGCCGGTAGTACAGCATCATCTTGTTGAGGTTCTTCTGCAAGTCGATGACGTAGGCCCGCACCTCGATGCGCTCGGCCGCGGACACCTCGGTGAGCGCGGTGTGGCGCATGATCACCCGGTCCTTCTGGCGCAGGTCGTCGCGCACCTTGTTGAAGAAATTGAGGAACTTCGGCGAGGTCAGCAGCGGGTTCATCTCGTAGCCCGGATCCACCTTGAGCAGCAGTTCGAAGGCCCTGCGGGCGTTGTCCTTGTGCCCCTGCACGATGTAGATGAACCCCATGTACTTGTAGATCTCCACGATGTCCTTGCGCGGGGTGCCCTTGATCTTGATGGCCTGCTGCAGCTTCTGCATGGCCTCGGAGTACTGGCCGTTGTCGTAGAGGATCTTGGCCTCTTGCAGGAACTGGTTGGACGAGTCCTGCGCGAAGACGGACAGATCCGCGAGCAGGATGGAGCCGACGAGAAGAAGCGAGACTGCGGTGTTGCGACTGCGGGCGACGGATACCATTCCACACCCTTCCTGGCTAACCAGAGGCGGTGTTTGAAAATTTTCGACGCGAGGTGCCGAAAAGTCAAGATAAATCCCGGCAATTTTGTTGACTCTGCGCGCGCCGGGCGAATAACATCGACCGCGGGCGAGGTGTATCTGCCCGAGATCGGAACGGTCCGCGGATGGGACAGCAGTTCGGCAAATTTCAGCTGCTGAAGAAGATTGCCACCGGCGGCATGGCCGAGATCCACCTGGCCAAGCAGCGAGGCATGGAGGGCTTCGAGAAGCTGGTGGTCATCAAGATGATCCTTCCCCACCTGGCCAACAACCAGGAATTCGTCCAGATGTTTTTGGACGAGGCCCGCATCGCGGCACGCCTGAACCACCCCAACATCGTCCAGATCTTCGATCTGGGCCGCGCCGGCGGCACCTATTTCATCGCCATGGAGTACATCCAGGGCGAGAATCTGCGCACCATCGCCAAGACCGCGCGCAAGGCCGGCAAGCCGCTGCCGCTCGGGCACATCGTCAAGATCATGTCCCAGGCCTGCGAGGGCCTGTACTACGCCCACACCAAGCAGGACACCAGCGGGAAACCCCTCAACATCGTTCACCGCGACATCTCCCCGCAGAACATCCTGGTGTCCTTCGACGGCGTGACCAAGCTGGTGGACTTCGGCATCGCCAAGGCGGCCACTCAGGTGCAGGAGACGCGCTCGGGCGTGCTCAAGGGCAAATACGCCTACATGTCGCCGGAGCAATGCCTGGGCCGGCCGGTGGACGCGCGCTCGGACATCTTCGCCACCGGCATCGTGTTGTGGGAGCTCGCCACTGGCACCCGCCTCTACCGCATGTCCTCGGAGCTGATGATCCTCAAGGAGATCACCGAGGGCCGCGTGGTGCCGCCGCGCGAGGTCAACCAGTCCATTCCGGCCGAGCTCGAGGCCATCATTCTCAAGGCCCTGGAGAAAGACCCCAAGAACCGCTTCCAGGACGCCATCCAGATGCACCTGGCGCTCGAAGAGTTCATGCGCAACGCCCAGCTCTCCTCCAGCGCGGTGCACCTGGCCGGATACCTGCGGGAGCTGTTCCCCGACCGGCTGGAGAGCCTGCGCAAGATCGAGGAGGCGCAGGCCGCCGGCGACTCGCTCGAGTCGTTTCTGTTCGACGACGTGGGCGGCGACGGCTCGGGGGTGATCACGCCCTCCGGGCCGTCCTCGGTCACCGATCCCTCCCGGCCGCTCATGCCCAAGGCCACCACCGGCGTCTCGCGCGTCGGCCCGCGCCCGGCCGGGAAGACCCCTTCCGGCACGACGCCGCGGCCCTCGTCGGTGACCGTCCCCGCCGCCGTGCCGCTGCCGCCGCCTCCCCCTCCCGCGCCCGCGGGAGTGCCGGGCTGGCTCAAGGGCGCGCTGGCGGCGCTGCTGCTCCTGGTGCTCGGGGGCGGAGGATTCCTGGTCTATCTCGAGTACTTCGCCGGACCGGGGCCGAGCGGCGACGGCGACGGCGGAATCGACGGCGGAACGGATGGCGGCGCGTTGGCCTCCGCGCGCAAGGCCGGCATCCGGGTGACCTCCGATCCGAGCGAGGCCGAGGTGCGCATCAACGGCGAGCGCCGCGGCCTCACCCCCCTGGCCATCAACGACCTGGATGTCGGCACGCCCTACACGCTGGAGATTTCCAAGCCGCCGCTCAAGACGTTCACCACCCAGTTTCGGCTCGACGAACCCGGAGAGGAGCGCCCGTTCAACGCCCGCCTGGAAGCCGCGACCTCGGGGTTCGGCTGGGTGGAGGTGGTGACCGTCCCGCCCGGCGCCCGCCTGGAGCTGGACGGCAAGCCGCTCGACGCGCAAAGCCCCACCACCATCGGCCAGGTGGCCTCGGGAACGGAGCACACGCTGCGGGCGAGCTTCCCCGGCCGCAAGGACTGGGTGCAGAGCTTCCGCGTCCGGCCCAACGAACGCATCACCCTGACCGGGAACCTCGCGCTGGCCGAGGGGCCGCCGGCCGGCAAGACGGCCGCGCTCTCGCTGCGCTCGCGCCCGACGGGCGCCCGCTTCTATGTCGACGATGCGCCCCTCGACGGAACGGTGGCGCGGCTCGAGCCCGGGCGCCGCTACCGGATCACAGCGAAACTCTCGGGATACAAGGACTGGAGCGAGGAGGTGACCGGCGGCCGGCAAAAGACCCTCGTGGCGACGTTGGCACCGTTGCGCGACAACCCGCCCCCGCCGCCTCCGCCTCCAACGGGAGAGGGAAAGGCGCGCCTTTCGGTCCAGTCCAACCCGTGGGCCATCGTTTACCTGGACGGAAAGAAGCTGGGCCAGACGCCGATCTCCGAGCTGGACATCCCGGCGGGGCCGCACGAGCTTCACCTGGTCAACAGCCAGCTCGACATCAGCAAGGACATCCGCATCAACGCCCGCGCCGGCGAGACGGTCAAGGTCAACCACGAGTTCGAAAAGGGCTACCTGCTGGTCAAGGCCAACCCCTGGGCCCAGGTCAAGATCGGCGGCCGCAATCTGGGGACCACGCCCTTCGACAAGAAGGAGCTCTTCGCGGGAAGCTACAACGTGACCCTGGAGAATCCCACCCTGGAGCGCACCATCGAGAAGCGCGTCACCATCCGCGCCGGCGAGACCACGGTCCTGGAGGTCAACTTCCTGGAGTAGCCGCCCGCGACATCGCCCATCCCCTCCCTGATCCGGCGACACGGTTCTTTCGCTGCTTTTGGATTATCGCGCGGTGCCATGGTTCGCGGCACATGCCCATGCGGTACATGAGACAATCATCAATGGTATACTGGCATCATGGAGCGACTGGGCAAGTACGAGCTGCTGCGTCCCATCACGACCGGTGGAATGGCCGAGGTCTTTCTCGCCCGCCAGACGGGCCTGGCCGGATTTTCCAAGCTGCTCATCCTGAAGATGGTACGACCGGAGCTGAGCAAGGATCGGGATTTCATCACGATGTTCTTGAACGAAGCGCGCTTGACCGCCTCGCTGGACCATCCGGGCGTTGGTCAGGTGTTCGACGTGGGCGAGAGCAACGGCCGCTACTACCTGGCCATGGAATTCATCCGCGGGGAGACCCTGCGCCAGGTCGGCCGCGCCTGCCGCGAGCGCAGCGTCCCCCTCCCCCTCGACAAGGTGTTGTTCGTCTTCTGCCGGGTGTGCGAGGCATTGCAGTTCATCCACACCCACACCCCGCCGGTGATTCACCGAGACATCTCTCCTCAGAACATCATGCTTTCCTACGACGGCGCGGTGAAGCTCATCGATTTTGGCGTCGCCAAAACCCGCGCGTGGGCCGAGGAGGAATCGACCCAGATGGGAATCATCAAGGGAAAGCTGGGCTATCTTTCCCCCGAACAAGTCCGGGGAGAGCCGCTGACGGGCCAGACGGATATCTTCTCCTTGGGTATCGTGCTCTGGGAGACCCTGACGGGGAAACGGTTGTTTCGCCGGCCCGAACCGCTGCTGACCCTTCAGGCCGTCGTGGAGGCCGCGATTCCCGATCCGCGCTCCTTGCGCCCGGACGTTCCTCCCGAGCTGAGCGACTGCGTGAGCCGCGCGCTGGCGCGCTCGTTGTCCGAGCGCTACCCAAGCGCCATGGACATGTTGCTCGACCTGGAAAAGGTCGCCGTAGCACGAAAACTCCACAGCAGCCAGCTGGCATTGGGGCAATTCTTGCGCGGCCTGATGCCAGAACGGGTCGCAAGCTTGCAGCGGGCGCTGTCCGCAGAACAGCAAACGACGAATCTGGAAAAACAATT
>Ga0101944_10001190_pt1 | contig 58384 bp, 51 predicted proteins | sample DewCreD2012metaG_FD_75245 | JGI IMG/M metagenome (GOLD analysis project Ga0101944, IMG submission 75245) | Hot spring sediment bacterial and archeal communities from British Columbia, Canada, to study Microbial Dark Matter (Phase II) - Dewar... ...
CGTGCGGGCGGGCGTTGCTTTCCGCCGGGCTGGGAAGCCCGGCTCCACGTCAGCCAAGGATTGCCGACGCTACCACCGCACACATATGAAACGGACTTGCAAGAAAGTGAGATGCGCCCGTTCGTGGCGTTGCAGCAGTTGGCGCATCGAGGCGAAGTTCTCCAGCGTGAAAAAGGTGTCGGCGGCGATGAAGCCGATGCGCCCGCCGGGCCGCAGCAGCCGGAAGCTCAGGCCGGCTTCTGATCGGGACAGGTCCGGCTCCAGCGCTGCGGTGAAATGGAGGATGGAACGCCCGCCGTTGGTCGCGGTTTCGGTTTCCCGCTTTTTCCGCGCACTTCCGCCCGGTAGGCTCGCGGCATGAATTTTTCGGCGGGACAATCGGTGACGCTGACCATCACGGACATCGCGTTTGGCGGCGAAGGGGTCGGGCGGCTCGAGGCGTTTGTGGTGTTCGTGCCGTTCGTGGCGGTGGGCGAGGTGGTGGAGGCGGAGTTGACCGAGGTGAAGAAGCACTTCGCCCGCGCCCGGCTGGTGCGCGTGGTGCAGGCGTCGCCCGACCGCGTGACGCCGGCCTGCCGGCACTTTGGCGCGTGCGGCGGCTGCCAGTATCAACACCTCGATTACGCGGCGCAGTTGCGGATGAAACACAAGCAGGTGGCGGACTTGTTCCAGCGGCTCGGGGGGATTGATCCGGCGGTGGTCGCGCCGGTGGTGCCGTGCCCCGCGCCCTACGGCTACCGGAACCGCATCATGCTTCGCAGCCAGTGGAACAAGCCGGAACAGCGGTTAAACATCGGTTTCGTGCGGCATGATTGCGGGCTGGTCGAGGACGTGTTCGAATGCCAGATCGCGGAGCCAGCGCTGAACGCGGAAATTGCGCGGGTGCGCCGCCATCCGCCCCCGAAGGGCGGCCTCAAGGTGGTGCTGCGGATTCCACCGGAAGGCTGGCAGGTGCCGCCGGATTCGTTTTTCCAGAACAACTTCCACCTGCTGCCGCAACTGGTGGCCACCGTGCGCCAGTTCCTGAAGGCGGGCGGCACCCGGCACCTGGTGGATGTGTATTGCGGGGTGGGCTTCTTTGCCATCGAGCTGGCGGGGGACGTCGAGTCGTTTGCGGGCGTGGAATACGACCGGATGGCCATCCGCGCGGCGCAGGCCAACGCCCGAACGCACGGGGCGGCGAACGGCGAATTCGTGGCGGGCAGCGCCGAGGAAAAGCTGCCGGAATTGCTGGCGCGTTTCACGCCGGAGGCCACCACGGTCATTCTGGATCCGCCGCGCAAGGGCTGTCTGCCGCCGACCATCGAACGGCTCCGGCAAACGCGGCCCGCGCAGGTGATTTATGTTTCCTGCCACCCGGCGACGATGGCGCGGGACTTGAACGCCTTCACCGCCGATGGTGTCTTTGAACTGAAGCAGGTAGTGCCGCTCGACATGTTTCCACAGACCCAGCACATTGAATGCGTGGCCGACCTGCGCGGAATCGTAACGACTTGAAGCCTTGCCAACCCCGGCGGCGTTCGTTCAACTCACGCAAAATCAAATGGCCACCGCCCCGACCGCCCTCTTTCAACGCCGGTTCGCCACCGCCCTGCTGCCGTGGGTCATCGCCGGGGCGGGGCTGGCGCTTTACCTCGTGACGCTCAACCACTGGGTCACGCTCCAGAGCGTGGGCGTGGTGGCGCAGACGGCCGGCTGGCAGTGGATTCCCGACCTGACGCGCCCGTTGCTGTATCTGGTGCTCGCACCGTTCAAGCTGCTGCCCGAAGCGCTGATTCCCCCGGCCTTGAACGTCTTCAACGCGGTGCTGGCGGCCCTGGTGCTGGCGTTGCTGGCCCGTTCCGTCGCGTTGCTGCCGCACGACCGCACCGCCGACCAGCGCGCACTGGAGCCGGACGAAAACGGGCTGCTCTCGGGTCGGCTGGCGTGGCTGCCGCCGGCGCTGGCCTGCGCGGGCATCGGCCTGCAAATCTCCTTCTGGGAAAACGCCACGGCGATGACGGGCGAAATGCTCGATCTGTTGTTGATCGCCTACGTCATCCGTTCGCTGCTCGAATTCCGCGTGGATGGCCGGCATCGGTGGATTTACCGGGCGGCGTTCCTTTACGCGGCGGGGATGACGAACAACTGGGCGCTGGTCGGGCTGGCCCCGGTGTTCCTCGTCGCCATCCTCTGGATCAAGGGGATCAGCTTTTTCCACGGGCAGTTCATTGCGCGGCTCATCGGCTGGGGGCTGGCGGGGCTGGTGTTCTACCTGGTGCTGCCGGTGATCCAGAGTTTCGCGGACGTGGGGCGGATTCCGTTCTGGGACGCCCTGCGGGAGCAGTTGCTGGCGCAAAAGCGCGCGCTGGGGGCGACGTGGGGCTTCTTCAAGGACAATTACCGCGTGGTGGTGCTGGCCGCGCCGAGTCTGCTGCCGCTGGCATTCATCGCCCTGCGCTGGCGCTCGTCGTTCGGCGACAACAGCCCCCTCGGCATCCTGATCACCAAGTTCATCTTCCACCTCGTCCACGCGTTGTTTCTGGGCGTGGGCCTGCTCGTGCTGTTCAGCCCGCCCTGGAGTCCGCGCCAGATCGTGCCCGGGATGCCGTTCCTGCTGCACTATTACCTGTGCGCGCTGACGGCGGGGTATTGCGCCGGGTATTTCCTGGTGATCGGGCGCGCGGCGTTCGCGGGCCGGCGGGTCAAACCCATCGTCAAGATGGCCGGGCTGACGGCCCTGGCCGCGCCGGTGCTGCTGCTGCTCATCGTGCCGCCCGCGTTGCTGGCCCGCAACTGGGCGCTCATCCAGCTCAACAACCGCCGGCTGCTGGAGGATTACGCCCGGCGCACCGCCGAACACATTCCCGCCGCACCGGCAATGGTGTTGAGTGATGACCCGCGCCTGCTGGCGGTGATGCGGGCTTATCTGGTCCGCACCGGGGAGGCGAAGAACACGCTCTTTTATGACACGCGGCTGGCGGGGATGACGGATTACCACCGCGCGCAGGTGCGGCAGCAGCCGGGCTGGCCGGCCACGTTCGCCGGGTTCACCAACAACGTGCAGATTCGCCCGCTCTACCTGATTGGTTTTCTGCTCGAACAATCCCAGACCCGCTCGCTGTGCTATTTGCAGCCGAGCTTCGGTTACTACTTCGAGCGGTTCAACCTGCAGCCGCGCGGCACGGCCTATCCGCTCGCGGTGGCCTCGACCAACGATTTCCGCAACCCGCGGCCCGGCGCCGAGGTGGTGGCGTTGAACGAGCAGTTCTGGGCCGGCTTCGACACCGAGGCGCGGCCCGCCCTCGAGCGCGGCCTGGTGGATGAGGACGCGCCCATCACCCCGGCCTGGAAGGCAAAGCTCTACGGCAAACTGCATCTCACCGCCGAGCGCAATTACACCGCCGAGGCGCTGGCCGGCGTTTATTCCCGCGCCGCCACGCACTGGGCCGTCGAAATGCAGAAGCTCGGCCAGTGGGAGGCGGCCGCCGCGCATCTCCGCCGCGCGCTCGACCTGTTCCCGGCGAACATCGCTGCCGAGATGAACCTCGAATTCAACGAAACCCACCGCGCCGGCAAACCCGCGCCCGGGGCCATCTCCAAATCCATCGAGGACCGCTTCGGGCGCTACCCGGACTGGAACGCCGTCATCAACAATTGCGGCCCGTTCGATGATCCGCGTTTCACCTTCGAGCAGGCGCGTGTGTTCCTGCAAGGTGGCAACTACCGGCAGGCGCTCCATCATTTCCTCCGCGCGGCCGAACTCGAGCCGACCTCGCTGACTGCGCGCCTCTGGCTGGCGGATGTGTGGATTCAACTCAACCGCCCCGCCGAGGCGCTGGCGCTCGTGGCGGACCTCCGCACCCGGGCCGCGCAGTTCGGCCTGAATCCCACCAACGAGCACCAGGTCGTCCGCGTCGAGGCCGCCGCCCGCTTCCGCGCCGGGGAGACCGACGCCGCCCGCGGGCTGCTCGAACGCGCCCTGGCGCGGCCCGGCGCGCCCGACGAACTGCGCCTCGCCGCCACGCAGCTTTACCTCCAGCACGGCCTGTTTGCCGAGGCGGTCGCGCAGTTTGACCAGGCGCTGGCCAAAGACCCGAAGGACGTGCTGTCCCACGCCAACCGCGGCTACGCCTGCCTCCAGTTGAACCGCACGGCGGACGCCCTCCAGTCCCTCGACCGCGCCCTGGAACTGGACAGCCGCAACAACGTGGTCCGCCTCAACCGCGCCATCGCCCGCTACCGCGCCGGCCGTTACGCCGAGGCCCGCGCGGATTATGAGGAACTGCTCGCCGCGTCGCCCGACGCCTTCCAGGCGCACTTCGGCCTGGGGGAAGTGGCCCTGGCGCTGCAGGACAACGCCGAGGCGCTCAAGCACTACGAGCGCTACCTCAGGACCGCGCCGCGCCAGACGGCCGAATACCTCCAGGTCAGCAACCGCGTCGTCGAGTTGCGTGCCCGGCGGTGAGGGCGGGCCGAATTCCCGCGTTGTTTGTCTCCCCGCGCGGTCGTAAGCTGCGGGCATGAAATTGCTCCGTGCTTTGCTGATACCCGCCCTCGCCTTCACCCTCGCCCTGTTGCCGGCCCGCGCTGACAACGGCCAGCCCCCCGCCGGCGGGCCGCCCGGCCTTCAGAAAAAAGGCGGCGTGCCGCCGGGATTGCAAAAGAAGGGCGGCGTGCCGCCGGGACAGGCCAAAAAGCAGGGCCGCGAACTGCCGCCCGCCGATGTCGTTGTCACCAACCCGCCCGTGACCAATGCGCCCCGCCCCGCGCCGCCGGTCATCAAGCGCACCGACGCGCCGCCCCGCGGCGAAACCCCGCGGCCGGCCCCGGCTCCGGAACCGTCCGCCCCGCCCGAGCCGGTTGCGCCGCCCGCCGCTACTCCACCGGCAAGCCCGCCCCCCGCGCCCGTTCCGCCGGCTATTCCCCCAACGCCCCCGCGCCTGACCAACGCCCCCGCCACCAATCCCGCGCCCGGTCGGCCAATCATCCGGCCCGGCAGCACCGCCCCAACCGCGCAACAGGAGCGGGAACTCAACCGTGAACTGGCGCGGGTGAATCTGTTCTGGCTCAGCCCGCAGAACAAGGCGAAGGCCGTTGCCGCCATCACGGCGGAAACGGGCGTGACGGACGCCATGCTCGAGGCCCAGGCCAGGGCTTATCCCGCCCTGCGCGGCGGCGACCTGCTGATGGCCAACGTGATTGCGGCCCGGGCGAACCAGCCGGCAGCCGAGGTGCTCGCGGCGCACGCCAAAGACCCGCGCTGGTTGACGGCGGGAGCGGCGCGCGGCGTGTCCATGGAAGTGCTCATGGACGCGGCCCGGCGCACGAGCGCCCGGCTGCGTTGAGTCGGCGGTTGATTTCCGATTCCGCCGCGCCGACCCGGCTCCGGGCCGACCCGAGGAAGAAGTTGCGCGCGGGGCGGCGTTTCGGGAACTTCCGTCGCAGCGGCTCCAGCCTCCGCACCCATGCCTGCTGACGCTCCGCAACTGCGATTCATCCGCGTCCTGTCCGACGGTCGGCCTGGCCACGAGAATCAGAGCGTCGGCCTCGCCGAGGCCCTCGCCCGGCGCACGGGGGCGACGGTGGAAACCGTCCGCATCACAGGCGCGGGTTACCTGGCGCGTTATCAGCGCGCGATTGACCGCGCCCTCGACGGCCCGTGGCCCCAGTTGCTCATCGGGGCCGGGCACGCCGTGCATCTCCCGCTGTCGTTTGCCGCCCGCCGGTTTGGCGCCCGCAGCGTGCTCATCATGGAGCCGACCTGGCCCAAGGCGTGGTTCGACCTGTGTCTCGTGCCGGAACATGACCTCCCGGCCGGGCCGCTGGCCGACAACGTGTTCCCGACCCGCGGCGCCTTGAACCGGATTCCCGAAGCGCGCCCGCCCAAGCAACCGCGCGGGGTCATTTTGCTCGGCGGGCCGTCCCGGCATCACGGTTGGAACGGCGCGGCGCTGGCGCCGGCAATCCGGGAAATTGTCCGCGCCCGCTCCGAATTCACCTGGACGGTCGCCAACTCGCGGCGCACCCCGCCCGGGTTTCTCGAGGAATTGAACCGCGCGGATGTCTCCGCCGAACTGATGGCCCACACGCGGACGCCGCCCGGCTGGGTGCCCGAACAGCTCCTGACCGCCACCGAGGTCTGGGTCACCGAGGACAGCATCTCGATGATGTATGAGGCCGTGACGGCCGGGGCCCGCACCGGGCTGTTGCCCGCGCCGCCCCGCCGCGAAAACAGCCGCGTGCTGCGCGCCGTCGCGGCCCTGGTGCGGGGGGGCCTCGCAACCCGCTATGCTGACTGGGAACAGAACGGCCGCCACCTGCCCGCCCCAAAACCTTTCCACGAAACCGCCCGCTGCGCCGACCTCGTGCTGGAACGATTCTTCAGCCCGCGAAACACACCGAAACTTTAGCCCACGAAACACACGAAAAGACACAAAAGGAGACAAATGAAAGACATCATTCTGGCGGAAGAGGCCTACAAGATCGTTGGCGCGTGCTTTGAGGCTTACAAAGAAAAGGGCTGCGGATTCAACGAGGCCATCTATCAGGAATGCCTCGAACTGGAATTGGCGCTGCAAAGCATCCCGTTCGTCGCGCAACCCCAACTTCCACTGAGCTACAAGGGACGCGCGCTGAAACAGTCGTTCCGTCCGGATTTGATCTGCTTTGGCACCGTCCTGGTCGAGCTGAAGGCTGTCACCACACTCGCGGACGAGCACCGCTCGCAGTGTTTGAATTACCTGAAAGCCACCGGCCTCCGGTTTGCACTGCTCATCAACTTTGGCCATCACCCAAAGTTGGAATGGGAGCGCATCGTCCTGTGAACACTGCCCACGAAACACACGAAATGACACGAAGGCAGAGCCCCAATGAATTGCCGCCAGTGCCGACACCTGGCCCACACTTCGCTGCGGTTGGGCGCGGTCGTTCCCCGTTTTCGTGTCTTTTCGCGTGTTTCGTGGGCTCAGCATTATGAAGGTGCTGCAAGTATTGCCCGAACTGAACGCCGGCGGCGTGGAGCGCGGCACGCTGGAGATCGGGCGGTTTTTGGTTCAGCAGGGTCACGAGGCGCTTGTGGTTTCCAACGGCGGGCGCCTGGTGCCGCAGTTGGAAGCGGCGGGTATCCGGCATGTTGCGATGCCCGTCCATCGCAAAGCACTCAGTTCGCTGTTTCAAATCCGCCCGTTCCGCCGGCTGCTGGAAACCGAGCGCCCGGACATTTTGCACCTCCGCTCGCGCGTGCCCGGCTGGATTGCCTGGCTCGCGTGGCGGAAGCTCGACCCGCAAACCCGCCCGCGCCTGGTCTCCACGGTCCACGGCTTCAACTCGGTCAACGCCTGGTCGCGCATCATGACGCGCGGCGAACGTGTCATTGCCGTGTCCGCCAGCATTCGCGAACACATCCTCCAGCATTATCCCGGCGTGCCGGACGAGCTCATCCGCGTCATCCCGCGCGGCATCGAGCCCGCCGATTATCCGCGCGGCTTCCAACCCGACGCCGCGTGGTTGCAACGCTGGCGTGAACAATATCCGCAACTCACCGGACGCCGCGCTCTCGTGCTGCCGGGCCGCATCACCCGGCTCAAGGGTCACGAGGATTTTTTGCGACTGCTGGCCGCGCTGGTGCGGGAAGGGGAGAACGTTCATGGCCTGATCGTGGGCGACACGCATCCGAAGAAGCGGGACTACCGCGTGGCCCTTGAGACGCTCGTTCACCGGCTTGGCGTGGCGGAGCGCGTCACCTTCACCGGCCACCGCAGCGACCTGCGCGAGGTGCTGGCGGTGTCGGACATCGTCTGTTCGCTTTCCCAGCAGCCCGAGGCGTTCGGGCGCACCACGCTCGAGGCACTGGCGCTGGGGCGGCCAGTGCTGGCCTATGACCACGGCGGCGTGGGCGAGCTGCTCCGCGAGTTGTTCCCCGCCGGTCGGGTGGCCCCGGGCGACGCGGCGGCGCTGCTGCAGACCGCCCGTCGGCTGCTGGCCGATGCGCCCGCGCCCGCGCCCGTCGGCGATCCTTACACCCTCGAGGCCATGTGCCGTGCCACGCTTGACACCTACCGCGAATTGCTCCGCCGGGATTGAAGCGGGGGGACTGGTCATGGGCCGGCTCGTGGTCCCGGTGATGCCTCCCGGCCACGGCTGACTCATCTGGATGAGGGGGGAGGCGGGCTGGAAGGGGGGAGTTCTGCATATGACTGAACTTTTTTGCGCCCAGCGCCGAGGCTCGCTGCCTGCAGATGCCCCAAGTTGCGAGCGAACGCGACGGGTTGGATCGCGTGACGGTGCGGCTCGTCGCCGCGGAGGAACTGGGCCGACTCAATCATCATCTACAGGAGGGCCATTATCTGGCGAGCCGCCGGCTCGCCGGCCGGGCGTTGCGTTACGTGGCCGAACTCGACGGCCAATGGGGCGCGCTGCTGACCTTCAGCGCGTCGGCCCTGCACCTCAAGGCGCGGGAACAGTGGATCGGCTGGACCCCGCGGCAGCGCGCCCGGTGGCTCGGCCTGGTGGTCAACAACAGCCGGTTTCTGGTGCGGCCGCCACGCCAGCGCTATCCCAACCTCGCCTCGCAAGTCCTGGGGCTGGCGCTGCGCCGGCTCAGCGCCGACTGGCAGGCGCACTGGGGGCATCCGGTGCTGGTCGTCGAGCGTTTCGTGGATGGGGCGCGCTACCGTGGCACCTGTTATCGGGCCTGCGGTTTTGCAGCGGTCGGCCCCACGGTCGGCTTTGGCCGGCCTCGTGGGCCAATGGCTCGCGCAGCAGGAGCGCGGGGCGCTGGCGCGATTGGCCGTGGATGGCAAGGTGCTGCGCGGCAGCGGACCCGGGCCGACTCGCTCAACTCCTGGTGCGCGCAACAAACCTTCACCACGGTCTGGCCGCTGCTCAATCGGTGAACACTTCGCTCAGACCAGAACAACACTTTGGGGGTGCGTCCGACCCGATCCGGCGCGCCGCACCCCACGCGCCGGACCGCATACGACCCGCGAGAGTGCCGGGCACCGAACCGGTTATTCCAGACCACGGCACACCGACTCTCGGACAGGGTTGGGCAAGCCCGCTGACGCGCAGGCTACGCCACCCCATGCCCAAAACCAGATGAATCAGCCGTGGCCTCCCGGCGCACCCGAACCGGATTCACCTTTACTGTTCCGAACCCGGCCAACACACTGCCGCCACAACTTCAGTATGTGGCGGCATATCAAGCCTTGGGCACGGGCGGTTCGGCTTCTTGTTGGGTCATTGCCGGTGTCTGTGTTTCGGCTGGCCTGGTTGTGGATCTGCTGCCCGACGAACTGTCCCGGACGCTTTCCTCGGAAGCGGGACCGTTCGAGTGGGCCTCCTTGGTGTTATCGGGTCTCGCGCTGGTTCAGTTCATCCGGCAGCCCGCGCGCATTCGGCTGGCCGGAGCCGGCGGGCTGTAATGGGCGTTGCTCCGGGAACTGGATTTTCAAAAGCGCTTCACCTAGCGCTCCGTTGATTCGATCGGATTCTACACACGACCGCACGCCTCGTGGACGGAGAAGCTGGTGGTGGTGCTGGTCTTGGCACCGTTCGTGGTGGCGGGCATCTACCTGGTGATCCGTTTTTGGCACCGTTTCCGTCCGGCATTGGAACGCCAGGCCCGGTGGTTGGGGCAGGTGGTGACGGCGGCCTTGCTCGTGGGCATGGCCTTGTCATCCGAGAGGCTGCTGAAACTGCCCGCGGTCGAGGAGGCGTGCGAAGCGGGCTTTACGCTGGTCGCCCTGCTGCTCGTCTGGGAATTGCGCGTGCGCCAGTCCAAAACGGACGCCGCCTGACCTGCGGAGCTGCGTGCCTTGCCACGCTTGACACCTACCGCGAATTGCAGCGCAATCCCTGAATCCGAATGAACAACCTCGCCATCGTCGGACTCGGCTACGTCGGCCTGCCGCTCGCGTTGCAATTCGCCCGCTCCGGGTGCCAGGTGCTCGGCCTCGACATTGACCCGCGCAAGATCGAGACGCTCAACGCCGGCCGGTCCTACATCAAGCACGTCCCCGCCGCCGCCGTGGCCGAAGCCCGTGCAAGCGGACGGCTCGAAGCCTCGGCGGATTTCAGCCGGGTCAGCGGCTTGGACGCCGTGATTCTCTGCGTGCCCACGCCGTTGAATGAATTTCGCGAGCCTGATTTGAGCTATGTGCTCAACACCGGTCGCCAGTTGGCGCCCAATCTACGCAAAGGCGTGCTCGTCGTGCTGGAATCCACCACCTACCCCGGCACCACCGATGGCGAATTGCGCGAAGTGCTGGAGGCCGGCTCCGGCCTCAAGGCGGGCGTGGATTTTCATCTCGCGTTCTCGCCCGAGCGCGAAGACCCCGGCAACCCCGACAGCCAGGTGGCCAGCATCCCGAAAGTGGTCGGCGGCTACACGCCCGCGTGCCTCGCCAAGGCGATGGAGCTTTATGGCCGTGCCATCCGGAAGCTTGTGCCCGTCAGTTCCTGCCGCGCGGCCGAGGCGACCAAGCTGCTCGAAAACATTTTCCGCTCCGTCAACATCGCGCTCGTGAACGAACTCAAGCTCGTTTATGGCGCGATGGACATTGACATCTGGGAGGTCATCGAGGCCGCGAAGACCAAGCCGTTCGGTTTCATGCCGTTCTATCCCGGCCCCGGCCTCGGCGGCCATTGCATCCCGATTGATCCGTTCTACCTGACGTGGAAGGCGCGGCAATTCGGCCAGCACACGCGCTTCATTGAACTGGCCGGCGAGATCAACACCGCCATGCCCGACCACGTCGTGCGCGTGGCGTTCGAGGCGTTGAACCAGGACGGCAAGGCGGTCAAAGGCGCGCGCATCCTCATTCTCGGCCTGGCCTACAAGGCCAACGTGGACGACGACCGCGAATCGCCGAGCTACAAGCTCATCCAGAAATTCGAGGGGCTGGGCGCGCGGGTGGAATATCACGACCCGTTCGTGCCGGTGATTCCGAAGACGCGCGAGCACGCCGAATACGCGGGGCGCAAATCCGTGGCGGGCATCACGCCCGATTACGATCTGCTGGTGCTGGCGACCGGCCACGATGCCTACAAACAATTCGACTTCTCCGGTTACGCGGTGCCGCTGGTGGACACGCGCAACGCCGTGCCCGCCGCGCGGCGGCCGCGGAAGTATTACAAGGCTTGAGCCGCATGGCGGAGCGCATCCTTGTCATCAAGCTGGGTGCATTGGGGGACATCTTCCTCGCGTTTGATGTGTTTCACGCCGTGCGGCGGCATCATCCGGCAGCCCACATGACTTTCCTTACGCGGCCCGCCTACGGCGCGCTGGCCGGGCAGATGCCGTGGTTTGACAAGGTTTGGACCGATGTCGGCCCGCAGTGGTGGCAGGTTGGCCAGTGGCTCGCCTTGCGCCGGAAACTGCGGGCCGGGCGGTTCGACCGGGTCTATGACCTGCAATCGAATGAGCGCACGGGGCGGTATTTCCAAATCCTCGGCCACCCCAAACCGGAATGGGTGGGAACCGTGCGGGGCTGTTCGCACCAGGGGGTGCCGCTGCGGCCGCAACGACTGCCCGCGACCGAACGGCTCTTCAACCTCGTCGCCCTGGCGGGCGTGCAGCCCGCCGGACGAGCGTCGCTGGACTGGCTCGACGGCCCGCTGGACGGGTTTGGTCTGCCGCCCCGGTTCGCGGTCTTGGTGCCGGGTTGTTCACCCAAGCGGCCCGAGAAGCGCTGGCCACCCGAACGGTTTGCCGAACTGGCCGGACGATTCATGGCGGCGGGCATTACCCCGGTTGCGGTGGGCACGGCGGCGGAAGCCGAAGCGGTGCAAATCATTGCCGCCCGGGTGCCCGCACTGATCAATTTGGTGGGGCGGACTTCCTTTGGCCAGTTGGCCGCGCTGGCCCGGCGTGCCGTCGTGGTCGTGGGCAATGACACCGGGCCGGTTCACATCATGGCCAGTGTCGGCGCGCCGACGGTGGTGTTGTTCGGCGGGGCCTCGGATCCCTTTGTGTCGGCCCCGCGCGGGCCGGCGGTGGTTTGTCTGCGGGAGACGGCGTTGGGCGATCTGGCGGTGGAGCCGGTCTGGCGGACGGTAGGCACCGTCAGTCCGGCGGCTGAGACGAAGCCGGGCTGAGGGTCAGGGCAGCGGCAGCCGGTGCGGACGCGCGGGGTGAATGAAGAAATAATCCTTCCACGGCCGGATCTCCAGATTGGGCGAGGAGGTCAGAGCCGACCCTTCAAGATGGTAAATGGCATAGCCCAGTGCGCGGAACCGGTCGTAGATGGCCTGGGCGCTGCCTCCAAATTGTTCCTTCAGCAGCACGGGATGAATTTCAATGACCAGGTGCGGGTGGAAGTGCGCAATGGATTTCCAGCCACCCTCCAGCGCGAGTTGTTCGCTGCCTTCGATGTCCATGCGGATGAAATCCACCCTCCCGAGCCGCTCGGTTACCTGGTCAATGGTGGTGGCCTCGACTTCGAAATGCAGCATGCGACCGCCGCCGGACAGGGCCACGTCGGTTCGTCCGGCGGCCTTCTGCCCGGCGGGCGTGACGAAACCGAACGCGTTGCCGCGGTGGCCGGCGCGCTTGAGCGGCACGTTCAGGGTGAGCCGCTGCGGGCGGTCGCTGAAGGCCAGTTGCGCGATGGTTACCTTGTCACGCAGGCCGTGCCACGCCACGGTGCGCTGGAGGATCGGAAAGGTCAGCGGGGACGGCTCAAAGGCGTAAATGTGGCCGCGCCCGGTGAGTGCCCGCGCCATCAAATAGCTATGGCGGCCATCCGTGGCCCCGATGTGGAGGCAGAGGTCGTCGGGCTGGAGCAGCAAGGCGTGCAGCGGAGCTTCTGGCTCGTGTTTGCGCCCGCGCCAGTTCCGGACGCAGGCGCGGAAGGCGGCGAGGTTGATGCGGAACCGGTCGGTCAGGGTCATGGCGTGCTGAGTGACGCAGGCCGTTTAGCAGCCGGGTTGTGGAAAGTCCACCCGCACCTCAGGGCAATCCCACCCGGTTGTAACGACGATGGAGAAACGCAACCCGCAGCCGCGCCCAGCCGGCGCCCAGGGCATGGAACGGCGAACGCCGCCGCAGCAGGTGGCGGCTGCAAATCGTGGCGTTGCCGTCCGCCCCGCCGGGCGTGTGCCGCTCGGCAATCAACCGCGCGAGCTGCGGGAACAACGCGAACCGGTCGAGGTAAAGCCGCCGGCTTTCGAGGATGGCGGGCAGGCGCTTGTCGTATTCACGGTCGCGCACAGCGCGGCGGATGATTTCCAGTGAGCCGTCGAAGTCGTGAATGTTGATGGGCAGGACGCTTTCGGCGGGGAAGTAGTCGGCGTAGTTCGGGCAGCCGTGATAGAGCGGCAGGCACGCGCCGAGGAAGGGGTCGCCCAGTTTTTCGGTCCAGTGATGCAGGCTGGCGTGGTTCTCGATGGCGATGTGGTAGCGGTAGGGGTCGAGCGTGTCGGCCTTGTCCGCCGCGTAACGCACGCCGTGGCCGAAGACTTCGAGGTCGGGCAGCACGGTCTGGAGGCGGCGCACAAATTCATTCCGGGCCGCGTGCAAGGTGTGCTTCATCGCCTTGGCCGAGCAAACGGTGGAAATGTCCTTCGTTTTGGCGAGCGGGATGTTGGCGGCGATCTGGTCGTAACTGCCGCGCACGCTGATGGCGGCGTTGCCGTGGCCCGTGGCGCCGTAATACCAGACGAGGCCGGGCTGCGTATAGATGCGATGGGGATGCTGCAACGCCCACGGTTCCTGGCTCGTCAGCACCCAGCCGAACTGCCGCGTGTAGGCCGGCTCGTAGGCCTTGATGGCGGAAGGCTCGGTGGTGATGAGCAATGAGTGGGCTTGCGGACAGGCCAGTTTTTCCTCCCACAACGTCCGGCGCTCGCCCGCGCGCGGCGGCAAATCGTCATAGACCACCAGCCAGTCATAACGGCGGTTGTGCGGGTCGAGGGAGAATTCGCAGTCGCCGAGGCGCGGCACGCCGCCGGGGAAACGGGCCAGCCAGTGCGGCGCGTCTTCGGGCCGCACGGCCTTGCCCATGAACTTGACCCGGATGCGCGGAGCCTGGCTCATGGGGTGGCGCGTTGAAAAATGCCGTTCATGCGGCCGCGCGCGGCGAGCCGGTAGCCGTGCGCGGTGAGCAGTTGCATCAGGTCCGCCTGCGGCTGCGGGGCGAGTTCGCAGATCAACAGGCGCGGATGCCGCGCGGACGGCGTCTGCTCGAACAGCGGACGGAGCACCGGAATCTCGTGGCCTTCCACGTCAATTTTGAGCGCGTCAATCGGCGCGATGCCGCTGCGTTCGAGGAAGGCGGGGAGCGTGGTCATGGGCACGGGCACGCCGGCCCCGCCGGTTTCCACGCGGTTCTCGCCTTTGTTGCCCGCACCGCTGACGAGACGAACTTCGCCCTCGTGATCACCCAGTGCGAGATGGTTCAGGTGGACGTGGTCGAGGCGGTTGGTGGCCAGGTTGAAACGGAGGCGTTCGCACAGTTCGGCATCCGGCTCGAACGCTTCGATGCGCACGTCCGGACAGCGCGCGGCGACCCAGAGGGAATACGCGCCGATGTTCGCGCCGATGTCGAGAAAGCAGCCGCCGGGCTTGAGTTCCCGCGCGAGGGTTTCGCGTTCGAGCGCGTCCAGGTATTGCGGCATGAGGAGCAGGCGCTGCTCGGAGAGGTTGCCGCGTGTGTGCAGGCGCAGTTTAAGGTTCCACACCCGCGCATCCACCACCGGCGGCAGCCAGCGCTTGAGCGGGCTGCGCAGCCAGAGGGCGAGGCGCCGCCAGCGTTTGCCCGGCGGCAGGTTATGCAACAGGTCCAGCCACCGCGCGCGCCAGCCGCGTAACAGGAACGCGCCCCACGGCGGGGGCGGACGGGCGGGCGGTGGACTGGTCACGCGCCGATGCTAGCGGGCGTCCGGGGGGCGGGCAACGGAGGTTTGCGCCGGGGGCGGGGCGTGACGGGGGTGGTCGGCGCTCACGGCAGGCGCGTTTCCGCCGGGCCGTCGTAGGACGGTGGCGGCGGGGCAAATTCGAGCACGATCTTGTCCACCACCACGCCGGCATCCACGGCGACCAGGCGCAGAGTGTGCCGGCCGGGGGCGAGAGGCGCGGGCAGTTGCAGCGTGGCTTCGGTGGCGTTGGCCAGCACCCGCCGCTGCCAGTCGGTCATCGGCGGGTTCCCGCTTCGGGTGTCAAACCCGGTGGTCACCGCGAGCGGAAGTGGCGGCCCGTCGTCCACGGCGAACGCGAGGCGCAATCCCCGTCCGCTGACCAGCGGGAACGTGGGCAGCAGCCGCACGCGCAGTGTCGCCGGGCCGCCGGTGGTGACGTGGAAACGATATTCCAGACTCGGCGCGGCGGCGGGGGTGATGAGCGCCGTGGAAGGAAGCACGGTGACGGCGTTGCCGGTGCGGCCCAGGCCGGGAATGACGCGCCAGCCTGCGCCATCGGGGAGATCGTGCCGCGCGGTGAAGTGGCCGGCGTGCAGGGCGACGGCACGGTGGCGCTCGACGAAGTCGCCGGGGCGGGCGTCTGCCGGGGCGGGAAGCCGGGGTGCGCGCTCCGCGTCCGCGGGCGCGGGCGGGCAGACGTTTGCGGGCGACGGTTCGGGGCGCGGCGTGGTGGGGTCGGGTTGGAAGCGTTTCCACTGGTGCGGCGCGAGGCCGTTTTCGCGGACGATGTGCCGCCATTTGCCGCCGGCGATTTCGTGGTTGTAACGGGCGGTGAGCGCGGCAAGGCGGTCTTCCGCCGCCTTTGCGAGGGACCGGTTGACGTGCGGCGGCCGGCCCCGGGCAACGTCCGCGCGGGCCAGTTCCGAGCGGAAGTAGCGCTCGTTTGCCGCCGCCGTGACGCCGACGGGATAGCCGACGAGTTGAAAATACGCATCGCGGGCGGCGGCGGGCAGGCGTTCGGCGATGGCGTCGCTGTCCCGCAGCAGGGCGGCGCAGGCGCGCAGGCGTTGGTCAATTTCCGCCTCGTTCAACGCGGTCGGCTGATACGGCGTGAGCGGCAGATGCCACTGCAAATGCTCGGTCTTGCGGGCGAAATTGAGCGCGTGCAGCCGCCCCAGGACGTCGGCGATGGCCCCGGCATGGGCCGCGCCAAAATCGCGCGCGGCGGTCTGGCGGAGGAAGCGGGTCGGGGCCCCGGGGTCCGTGCGGTCGGCGTGCCATGCAAGGTCGAGAAAAAATTCCGTCGCGCGCTCGGTGTTTTTGATGTCGCCGGCATTCACCATCCAGAACGCGCGCGCGCCCTGCTCGTAGGCGCGGATCATTTCCGCCCAGATGAGCGCGGGCGGCAGGGTGTCAATCCAGAGCCACGCCAGCGGCGCGCCGAGGTAGGAGGCGTGATAATACACGCCGAGGCCGCCGGAGCGGGCGCGCTCGGCGGGCGTGGCGAAGCGGCGGACGTAGCCAAAGTTGTCGTCCGGCCAGACGAGGATGACGTCGTCGGGCACGCGCAGGCCGGCGAGATAGTCGTCGAGCACTTCCTTGTAAGGGCAAAAAATCTGGTTGGCGCGCGCGGGATCGCCGGGGCCGAGATGGCGGGCGAGCAGGTCGCGCTGGTCGGCGAAGATTTGTTCCAGCGTGGCGATGCGTTCGCGCTGGTTGCGCGGGCCGACGATGGGGCTGTCGTGGAGGCCGCGCATGCCGAGGGTGAACAGGCTTTCGCCGCGGGTGCGTTCCCGGACGCGCTGTTCCCAGTAGGCGAGCACGCCGGCGCGGTTGGTCAGGTAGTTGTAAAGCTTGGGGTCGTTTTTCCATTCGCCGACGTTGTTGCGCAGCATCGGTTCGGCGTGGCTGGAGCCCAGGATGATGGCGTGGCGGTCGGCGGTCTCCGCATTGCCGGGGACCGTGTGGAACGGGCGCGTGGTGGGGTGCATCCCCGGCCAGAGGCAGTTTGCCCGCAGGCGGAGCAGCAGTTCACAGATGCGGGCGTAAGTTTTCGGCCCGAGGTTGCCGACTTCCGGCTCGAAGGTTTGGGAAGCCCACGGTTCCAAGCCCCAGTCCTCGTCGTTGATGAAGAGGCCGCGAAACTTCACGGCGGGCTGGTCCACCGGCCCGGCGCCCAGGGAGAGGCGAAGCTCCGGCCGCCGGGGCACGGGAACATCGGCCCACCAATGCCACGGCGAAACGCCGAGGCGGCGGGAAAGTTCAAAAATGCCAAACGCCAGCCCGCGCGCATCCGAACCGGCGATGGTGAGGATGTTGGTGGTGGCGGTGAGACGGAACGCTTCCCAGCGGCCCGCCAGGTCCGGCGCGAAGCGGAGTTCCACGCGCGGGGCGGTCGGTTCGGCGGGCGCGTCCGTGCGGATTTCCGGGGTCACGCCCGCAACCATCGCCACGTCGTCCGCCAGCGCGCGCGCCGCGATCCGGACCACGGCGGGAGGCTCCGGCGGAAGCACGATGACGGCGGCGGTTCCGCCGGACACCAGCGGGAAATCACCGCCGGGGGAAGCGGTGCCGGGTTCGGACAGGTGGACCGGGGCCGGGGCGGCCACCGCAACCCCGAAGGACAGGTAGCCGATGGCGGCGAGGAGGGCCGACAACCGGACGGGCAAGAGATTCACCCGAACTCCAAAATCGAAATGGCCGTTCGGAGGCGAGGCAGCGGTGTGGCGGCGAGCATCCTTGCCGGCCGTGGTGCCGGGCTTCCCGGCCCGGCGGGAGGCAACGCACGAGCGGACCACGCGCGCTGAACAATTCCAATGTTTGTCCACCCCGGGGCGTTCTTTCCGGGCGGCACGGATGCCGCCCTCCACGTCAGGCAAGGATGCCTGACGCCACACGGCTTCGGAGTTCGGGTTCATGGACGGACCGGCCTGTGGCGGCAGTTCCGGCAACGGGTGCTTCCCGGCATGTCCATCCGCCTGACCGTGCGGGCAGGGTAACCGACCGTTGGCGGTCGGCCATCCCCAGAACGGGCGAGCACGCCGGTTGCCGCCATCGGCCCATCGGAACGGCGCGCTGCGTCCGCCTCCGGCTCATCGCCTTGCCCGGGAGGCAGGCCGGGCGCCGCCCAATTCCAGCAACCGCTCCGCCTGCGCGGCGGTGACGGGCATCACGGACAAACGGGACTGCCGCACCAGCGCCATTTCCCGGAGCACGGTATCGGCCTTGATTTGTTCCAGCGTCACCGGGGCGGCCAGGGGCTGCAACGCGCGCAAGTCCACGCACGACCAGTCGCCATCGTTGGCGGTGGGGTCGGGATGCGCCTCCCGCACCACCTCCGCCACGCCGACCACTTCCTTGCCCACGTTGCTGTGGTAAAAGAATACCCGGTCGCCCCGCCGCATCGCCCGCAAATGGTTGCGCGCGGCAAAATTCCGGACGCCGGTCCACGCCGTGCGGCCTTCCTTCACAAAAGTCGCCCACGCGTAGGCGTCCGGTTCGGATTTCACGAGCCACCAGTTCATGGCGGAAGGATGTTGAGGAACAGCTTTCGCGTCACGCGCATTTGGGGACGTTGCCGCGCAAGCCCGGGATTTACGATTTCCGCCGGCGGCCTTACGCTGCCCGCATGGGCCTGGCCGAAAACCTCGCGCACCTCCAATCCCGCCTCGCCGCCGCCTGCGCGCGCGCGGGCCGGTCGCCGGCGGAGGTCACCTTGCTGGCCGTGAGCAAGACGCATCCGCCCGAAGTGGTGCAGGAGGCGGCGCGGCTGGGCGTGGGGTGTTTTGGCGAGAACAAGGTGCAGGAGGCGAAGGCCAAGATTCCCCAATGCTCCGGCGCGTTGCGCTGGCATTTCATCGGCCACCTGCAATCGAACAAGGCGCGCGACGCGGTGGCGCTGTTCGAGATGGTGGAGAGCGTGGACAGCCTGGGACTGGCGCAGGAATTGAACAAGCGCTGTGAAGCCGCCGGCAAACACCTGCCCGTGCTGCTCGAGGTCAACCTCGCGGGCGAGGCCAGCAAGTTCGGCTACGCCCCCGAACGGCTGCTGGCCGAACTCAACGAGTTGAACGCCCTTCCCCGCCTTGCCATCCACGGGCTGATGACCGTGCCGCCGTGGAAGCCCTCGCCCGAACAGGTGCGCCCGTATTTCCGCGCCCTGCGCGAACTCAAGCAACGTTGCGAGGAGGTCCTCGGCGCGCCGCTGCCGCACCTGAGCATGGGCATGAGCGGGGATTTCGAGGTCGCCATCGAGGAGGGGGCGACGATCATCCGCGTCGGCACCGCGTTGTTTGGCGAACGCGCCGTCCGCCGCCCGGAAGCCGCCTGAACGGAGACCCCGCGCCGGTCGCGTTGCGCTTCCGCAATTCTGCTCGACGCGCCCGGGCCGTGCTTCCAGCCTGTCGCGCCGTTGGACACGGTTCGCCCTTGCACGTCATGACCAAGACCCAGCTTCAAGCCCTCGCGAAGAAACACGGCACGCCGCTCGTGGTGATTGACCACGCCGAAATCCGCCGCAATTTCGCCATGTTCCGCCGGCACCTGCCCCGGGTGCAGTGCTATTACGCGGTGAAGGCCAACTCCGAGCCCGCCATCGTCCGCACCCTTTACCGGGCGGGCGCGAGCTTCGACGTCGCGTCCATGCCGGAGTTCCTGACGGTGTATGAAAACATCAAGCATCTCCCGGCCCAACAGCGCCAGGACTTCATCTGGGACAAGATCATCTACGCCAACCCGGTGAAGCCGAAGGAGACGCTGGTGGCGCTCGACCGATACAAGCCGCTGGTCACGTTCGACAACCTGGCCGAGCTGGAGAAGATCCGGCGGTGGGCGCCCCATGCGGGCGTCGTGGTGCGCCTGGCCGTGGCGAACACCGGTTCCCAATGCGAACTCTCGAACAAATTTGGCTGCGCCACCGGCGAGGCGGCGGACCTCATCCTTGCCGCGTTCGACCTGGGGCTGGTCTGCGAGGGCGTCAGCTTCCACGTCGGCAGCCAATGCACGAACTTCCAGAACTTCGTCCAGGCCCTGAACGCGGCGGCGGCGGTCATCAAGGAGGTCCGCGAACGCGGCGGGCGGGCGATCAAGATTCTCGACATCGGCGGCGGCTTCCCCGCGCCCTACAACCCGCACGTGAAGCCGTTCCGCGAACTGGCGCGCGTCATCAACGCCGAGATTGACCGGCTCTTCGACCGGGACATCGAGATCATCGCCGAGCCGGGCCGGTTCCTGGTGGCGACGGCGGCGACGGCCATCGCCCGCGTCGTCGGCAAGGCGGTGCGCGAAGGCAAACGCTGCTATTACATCAATGACAGCGTCTATCACACCTTCAGCGGCATCATCTTTGACCACTGCCAGTATCCGCTCAAAGCCTTCAAACGGGGCAAACCCGGGGTGTGCGCCGTGTTTGGCCAGACCTGTGACGGCCTGGATGTCATCTCGCAATCGGAACTGCTGCCGGACCTGGACATTGACGACCTCGTGTATGCCGAGCGCATCGGCGCCTACTCGAACGCTTCCGCCACCTGCTTCAACGGCTTCCCGCCGGCGCGGGTGCTGCACGTCAATCTTTGAGCGCCGCCGGCGCCGGAGCGGAGGGTCGGCGGACCGGGGAACCCGGCGGATTCCGCGTTGCGGCGGGCGGCGGGTTGCCTAACTTCGGCGCGTGCGCGCGGCCTTGCTTCAAAACATCTCCCGACTGGTGGTCAAGGTGGGCACCGGCGTGCTCACCGACGCCCGCAAACAGCCCGATCTCGCCCAGATGGAGCAGCTCGTCGCCCAGCTCGCCGCGCAACGGCGGGCGGGCCGGCAGGTGGCGCTCGTCACCTCCGGCGCCGTGGGCGCGGGCATGGGCGCGCTCGGTTACACCGCCCGCCCGGCCGCCCTCGCCGAGAAACAGGCCTGCGCCGCCGTCGGCCAGTCGCGGCTGATGGCCGCCTATGACAAGCTGTTCGCGCGCCACGGGCTGGTCGTCGCGCAGGTGCTGCTGACGCACGCGGACCTGGAACACCACGAGCGCCATCTCAACGCCCGCAACACCCTCGTCACCCTGCTGGACAAGGGCGTGGTGCCCATCATCAACGAGAATGACGCGGTGTCGTTCACGGAGATCAAGTTCGGCGACAACGACAAGCTCTCCGCGCTGGTGGCGTCGCTGCTGCCGGCGGATCTGCTGGTGATTCTGACGACGGTGGACGGCGTCATCGAAAATTTCGGGCGGCCCGGCGCGCGCGTGCTGCCGGAAATCGCCGACATCACCGCCCCGGTGGAACAGCTCGCCGGCGGCACGGAAAGCGACACCGCCGTGGGCGGGATGAAGTCGAAGGTCGCGGCGGCGAAAATCGTGGTGCGCAGCGGCATCCCGCTGGTGATCGCCTCGGGCCGCAAGCCGGACGCGCTGGCGCGGGTGTTGGCGGGCGAGCCGGAGGGCACGTTGTTCGTGCCGCAGGCCCGGCGGCTGAAAGGCCGCAAACGGTGGATCGCTTTTTTCCACCACGCCAAGGGGACGGTGTTTGTGGACGCCGGAGCGCGCCGGGCATTGCGGGAACAGGGCCGCAGCCTGCTGCCGCCAGGCGTGCTGCGGTGCGAGGGGGATTTCCGCGCGGGCGACGTGGTGCGGGTGTGCGACGCGGACGGCACGGAGTTCGCGCGCGGCATTGTCAAACACGACGCGGCGGAGATTGCGGCGGGCGGCCTGCCGCGCGCCGTGCTGCTCCATCGGGACGACCTGGTGGTGTGGTGACCGGGAATGAGGTTGAAAACCCCGCCGCCGCGCCCCACATTGCGCCCATGCAAGCGGTATTCACCGGCCCCGTCTATGTCGTCCGGGACAATATTGACACCGACCAGATCATTCCGGCGCAGTATCTGAACCTCGTGCCCACCATTGCCGAGGAATACGAGAAGCTGGGCGCCTATGCGCTCTGCGGCCTGCCCGAATCCCTGTATCCGGTGCGCTACGTCCGGGAAGGCCAGTTGGACAGCGACTACCCGATTGTCGTCGCCGGCAGGAATTTCGGCTGCGGCAGTTCGCGCGAACACGCGCCCATCGCGCTGGGTTCGGCCAGTTGCCGGATCGTCCTGGCTGAAAGCTTCGCCCGCATCTTCTTCCGCAACTGCGTCGCCACCGGCGAACTGTATCCCTGCGAAATCACCTCCCGCCTCTGTGACGTGCTGCAAACCGGTGACGTGGTCACGGTGGACCTCGATCAGGCCACCGTCACCGTGCAACAGACCGGCCAGGTGTATCACTTCAAACCCCTGGGCGATGTGCGGCCCGTGGTGGATGCCGGCGGCCTCTTCAATTACGCCCGCCAGTCCGGGATGATTTCCAATTGACGCCGCCATGCCCGTGAAGTGCGCAGCCGGGATTCCACAACTGGAGTTGGAGGTTCAACCCCAGAATGGCACGACGTTCCCGGTGGCGGAGAGTGGCGGTGTCCAATTGCATTACGAAAACCAGCGCGGCCGGCTGTATCTGGGCGATTCCCTGGCGTGGTTGAAGGGGCTGGAGTCGGAGTCCGTGGATCTGTTTTTTGCCGACCCCCCTTACAACATCAGCAAGGCGGACTGGGACAACTTTGACAGCCACGAACATTATGTCGCCTGGTCGCGTGAATGGATCGGGCAGGCGTCGCGCGTGCTGAAAAAGACCGGCACACTCTATGTCTGCGGCTTCTCGGAGATACTGGCGGACGTGAAAGTGGCCGCCATGCCGTTTTTCAAGGGCTGTCGCTGGATCGTCTGGCACTACAAGAACAAGGCCAATTTGGGCGGCGACTGGGGGCGGGCGCACGAAAGCATCGTTCACTTCCGCAAAGGCAGGGATTTCACCTTCAACATTGACGACATCCGCATCCCCTACGGCGCGCACACGCTGAAATACCCCAGCCATCCGCAGGCCGAGACGAGCAATTTCGGCAGGAATGGAAATGGCAGGGCGCGCGACAACTGGCTTCCCAACCCCAGGGGGGCCAAACCGAAGGACGTGCTCGACATTCCGACCACCTGCAATGGCATGGGGGAAAAAACCCCGCACCCGACCCAGAAGCCCGAAGAGTTGCTGCGCAAGCTCCTGCTGGCCTCATCCAATCCCGGGGACCTTGTCGCGGATCCCTTCTCTGGCTCGGGCACAACCCCTGTGGTCGCCGAACAACTCGGCCGCCGCTGGCTGGCCTGCGACTGCAACCGCCAATACAACGAGTGGGCCATCCAACGGCTCGACCGCGTCATCCGCCGGTCCGTGGCGGAATGGGTCAAATTCGACGCCGAAGTCGCTCAGCGCCGGGAGAGCATCCGATGAACCTGGACTCACTGGTCAAGCTTGCCTCCGCAAAGGAGAACTTCACCAAGCTGGACCATTATGTGGATTTCTGCCTCGAGTTTTTGGGCTTCATCAGCACGCCCCGGAACATTCAGGCCGAAATTGTTTCCCGCAATGAACCCAATTACCGGTTCATTCAATTCAAAAACGCCGGGTTCAGCATCTCGCGCCCGTTGAATTCAAACCTGCTCTATGCCGGGCCGCAAGCGCGCCGGCATTTCAAAAGCTTTGGTCGAATACTTCGGGCGGTTCGCCGGAATGACACCCCGGTTGCCAGGGAGATCATCAATCGCGCCATTTACACGATCCAGCAGTCCATTGGCGCCGCCCTGGATGCGCTGCCCGCCGGCAAGTCCAACGCCGCGAGAAAAATCAATGGAGACCTGTTTGAGCGTCTCATCCGGTTGGTCCTGATCGAAGTCGGCGTTGATTGCACTTCCGGCGTGGTCAAAGTGCCAATCCGGTTGGAGGAACAAGAGACTTTCTCCCTGAGCTATCAGCACGATTTGATCATCAAGTCGGGCGAGTTCGTCAAAGTCATCGGCTCCGTCAAAACCAGCAGCAAGGACCGGCTCGACAAAATCTTCGTGGACAAGTTCCTGCTGGCCCGCCTCACCGGACGGGACGTTCCCCACGTCGCCATTTTCCTGAATGACGTTCAACGCCAGGGGAACAATCCCCGCAATTTTGGCGTCAACTCCACGTTCCTGCCCGGCCACTTCAAAGGTTACACGGTCAAGCTCAATCCCTTGGACGGCGTTTACTACTTTGACATCCGTCCCAACATGCGGACCGAGCCAATCCTCCGGGATCATATCCGCACTTTCGACCGGTTTCTTTTCGATGAACTGTGGAGTCTGCTCGGGCGTGAGGCGGTCGTCGCCAAAGTGGAGTCGGCGAATTCAGTCCCTGACTGACCGACAGCCCGCCAGCAGGGTGCCATGCACAAGCCGCTTCTTCTCCCCCGTCCTCGTCATCTCCGGCTGACGGGTGGGGTTTTGCTGCTGCCCAAGTTGGCCACGGTGCAGCTTGATCCCTGGCTTTCCGCCCAAGACGCGCCGGGCATCATCCGGCGACTGAACGACTGGAACACCGGTTTTCACTCCGGCGCGGAGGCGGTGACATTTCAAACACGCCGGTCTGGCGACCAAACCCCGGCCGCCATCCGCGCGACTCGGATTGCCCCGAACCGCTGTCACCCGGCACCCGCCAACGCCGCTCCTCCGGCCCCGGAACTCCGGGGGGAGTTCCACACGATCACGATTGACCAACGCGGGGTGCGGGTCGAATGCCGCGACCCCGCCGGCCTGCGCGCCGCCGTCGCCACGCTTCGCCAGTTGCTGCGGCAGTTTGGCGCCGCGCTGCCCACGCTCGAAATCCGCGACTGGCCCGATTTTCCCCGGCGGGGCTTCATGCTCGACATCTCGCGCGGGCGCGTGCCGAACCTCGGGACGCTGCTCGAACTGGCCGACCGGCTCGCCGACTTCAAGATCAACGAGCTGCAACTCTACACCGAGCACACCTTCGCCTGGCGCAAATGGCGCGCGGTCTGGAAAGACTGGGGCGCGGTCACCGGGACCGATCTGCGCGCGCTGGACCGCCGCTGCCGCGAACTGGGCATTGACCTCGTCCCCAACCAGAACTCCTTCGGCCACCTGCGCGAATACCTCGCCGACCCGCGCCTGCGTCCGCTGGCGGAAATCGCCGAGCCGTGGCCGGACGGCGGCGGGACGTTCTATCGCTATCCCTCGACGCTCGCCCCCACGCACCCGGGAACGCTGCCGTTCATCCGCGCGCTGTATGATGAGCTGCTGCCCAACTTTACGAGTTCGTTTTTCAACGTCGGTTGCGATGAGACGTGGGACCTCGGCCGCGGCCAGTCGAAAGCCGAATGTGAAACGCGCGGCAAAGGGCGCGTGTATCTCGACTTCCTCCGGCAACTGCACCGCGAAGTCACCGCGCGGGGCCGGCGCATGATGTTCTGGGGCGACATCATCCTGCATCATCCCGAGCTCATTCCGGAGCTGCCGCGCGACGTCATCGCGCTCAACTGGGGTTACGAGGCCAGCCATCCCTTTGCGGAGGAGACCGCCCGGTTCGCCGCCGCGGGGATTCCGTTTTACGTCTGCCCCGGCACCTCGACGTGGATGACGATGATCGGCAAGCACGACAACGCCTTCGCCAATCTTCGCGCCGCCGCCCGCGCGGGCCGGGCCAGCGGGGCCAGCGGTTATCTCAACACCGACTGGGGCGACGGCGGCCATCCGCAGCCGCCCGCCGTGAGCTGGCTGCCCGTGCTCGCCGGAGCTGCTCTGAGCTGGTGCGAGGCGACTTTTCACGAGACCCTCCTCGTCCCGGTCGCCAGCCGCGAGCTGTTCCATGATCCCACCGGCCGCGCGGCCGCCGCCGCCCTCGCATTGGGGCTGGCCCACCGCAAATTAAAATTCACCGCGTTGAACACCACGCCGCTCGGGGCCGCCATCGCCGCGCCCGCCGCAGGCACCTTCGAACTGTTCTGCCGCGACGGCTTGAAATATTACGCCCGGATCAAACCCGCCGCGCTCGCCGCCGCCCGGGCCGAAATCGAGACCCAACGCCGCGCGCTCGCCGGCGCGCGTCCCCGGTCGGCGGCGGGCCGGCTGCTCGTGGAAGAATTGGACCTCGCCGCCCGCATGGCGCTCGGCTCCTGCGACCTGATGCGGTGGCAGCAGCGGGATGCCGCCGGGAATCGCGCCGCCGCCCGGCGGGCCGCGGTGCGGCTCCTGCGCGACCTGGCGGCCCTGGACGCCGACTACACCCGTCTGTGGCCCCGGCGCAACCGCGCCACCCCGCGCCATTCCTCCGCCTTCCTGCAATGGCGCCGGCAGGAACTGCGGCAGTGGCTCGCCGCGTCGCGCGTCTGAAGCGTGGCGGCGGGCCGGTTCACTCCGCGGCCCGCGCGGCGCGCAGCGCGGCCAGCAATTCCGCGTGGGATTCCACCGGGCGGAACTGCGGGAACTCGCGCTTCACGTTCTCTGGCGCGTGAATCAAAAACCCGGCGTGCGCCTCCCCCAGCATCGCCGTGTCGTTGTAGGAATCGCCCGCCGCCAGCACGCGGTAGTTGAGCGACTTGAGCGCCGCGACCGCCCGGCGTTTCTGGTCCGGCAACCGCAGGCGGTAACCGGTGATGCGGTCGTCCGCCACTTCGAGTCGGTGGCAAAAAAGCGTGGGCCAGCCCAGTTGCCGGAGCAGCGGCTGGGCAAACTGCTCGAAGGTGTCGGAGAGGATGATGACCTGCGTCTCGGCCCGCAGCGCGTCCAGAAACTCCCGCGCGCCCGGCAGCGGCCGCAGCGCGCCGATGATTTCCTGGATGTGCGACAGCCGGATGCCGTGCCGGTCGAGCAGGTCCAGCCGGTAGCGCATCAGCTTGTCATAATCCGGCTCGTCGCGCGTGGTGCGGCGCAACTCCGGCCGGCCGGTTTTCTCGGCGACGGCAATCCAGATTTCCGGGGTGAGCACCCCCTCCATGTCGAGCGTGACAATTGACTGCTGCATCGGGCGCGGAGGATTCCAAGCCGTCCCCCGGCGGGAAAGGAAAAAGCCGGGCCGCCGAATCTTCAACGTGGTTTGCAGAACTTAAGGATGCGCGGCGACGCCCTCGGGCGCATGATGGAGCATTGCCATGCGAAAGTGCATTTGTCCCCTTTGGGGCCGGTCCATCGCCTTTTTGTTTCTGGGCGGCGGGCTGGTCGTTCCCGGTTTCGCCCAGCTTCCCGCCTTTCCCGGCGCGGAAGGGTTCGGGGCCTACGCCACCGGCGGGCGCGGCGGGGACGTGTATTACGTCATGAACCTGAACCCCAGCGGAGTCGGCTCCTTCGCCGACGCCATCGCCACCGCGCCCGCGTCCGGGCGCACCATCGTGTTCGGCGTCAGCGGCTACATCCCCGTCAACAAGTTCAACCTCAACAAACGCAAGATCACCATCGCCGGCCAGACCGCGCCGGGCGACGGCATCGGCTTCAAGGGCGGCTCTTTCATCATTAACGGCAGCGACGTGGTCATACGCCATGCCCGCTTTCGCTATGGCAAGCAGACGGCGGGCGGCGACTGTATCAACATCGGCAACGGCGTCACCAATCTCATGCTCGACCACATCAGCATGGCATTTTCGACGGACGAGAACATTTCCAGTTTCTCGCAGAATCCGCGCCCGGACCTGTTCACGTTCCAGTGGTCGCTCAATGCCTGGGGGCTGGAGAGCCATTCGTGCGGCGGGTTGTGGGATTTGAACCGCGTCACCACACATCACACGCTTTGGGCGCACCACCACACCCGCAACCCCAAGGCCCGCCCCGACGGCCTGCTCGACTGGCTCAACAACGTCACCTACGACTGGGACATCGGTTTCATCCTGGGCGACTCGACCACGCCCGCCACCTGGAAGGCCAACGTGCTCGGCAATTACTTCATCTGTCCGCCCGGCAACCTGCGTTCCGTGGCCCTGGAGAAGGCCAGCCTGGACCGCAACGGCAATTACAATTTCACGCTGCATGTCGGGAACAATCTCTTCGACAAGAACGGCAACACGGTGCTCGACGGCTCGGATTACGGCTACGGCATCGCGTCCGGCAGTTACCAGGTGTCCAACGCCCCCATCGTTGTCGCCGGCGCGCAGGTGCCGGTGGCCATTGACCCGCCCCTGACGGCCTACAAGAAGATCGTTTCCCGCGCCGGCCCGCTGCGCCTCAATGCGCTCTCCGGCATCCCCCTGCGCGACGAGGTGGACACCATTCTCATCAGCAATCTCGTCACGCTGAAACGCAACCACGTCAGCCATGAAAACCAGACCGGCGCGAGCAACAACGGCATGGGCTTCCTGAACTCCGCCACCGCACCCGTGGACACCGACCGGGACGGCATGCCCGATTATTGGGAGAACACGCTGGGCTGGAACGCCGGCGGGCAGGACCACAACACGGCGCTGCCGGGCGCGGGCGGCTTCGTCACCGGGCTGACGTTCTTCCCGCCGAACACGCCCGCCGGTTACACGCGGCTGGAGGAGTATTTGCACTTCCTCGCCATCCCGCACGCCATCGTCCCGCGCAATACCGCGGCCAATCCCTCGTCGTTCAGTGTGGATTTGCGGCGTTACGTCAGCGGCTTCAACAAGGCGCCGGCGACCTTCACCTTCAGCAGTGTCACCAACGGCACGGTGGGGTTGCAGCCGGACGGCTACACGGCCGTGTTCACGCCCACGCTGGATTACGCGGGCCGCGCGCGGTTCAACTTCACGGTGACCGACGGTGACGGCAGCACCTGGACGCAGACGTTCGGCGTGCTGGTGAGTTCGGCCACGCTGCCCCGGAACCTGAAGTGGAAGGGCGACGGCAGCGCCAACCTGTGGAACACGAACGCCCCCAATTTTCTCGACGGCACGAACCTGACCGCATTCGTGCCCGGTGACAACGTGCGGTTTGACGACACCGGCTTCCATGCGCCCGCCGTGACCGTGAACACCGCGCTGATGCCCGGCGTGATGGAGGTGGACGCCGCGTCGAATTACACCTTCGCCGGCACCGGCTCGCTGGACGGTGCGATGTCGCTCGTCAAGGATGGTCCCGGCACGCTGGTGCTGGGCACGGCGAACAGTTACGGCGGCGGCACGACGCTGCGCGGCGGGCTGCTCGTGTTGAGCAACAGCACTGCGGCGGCGGGCAGCGGCGGCATCACGCTGGAGGGCGGCAACCTCGCGTTGACCGCGCCCGGCGGGCCGGCCGTTTACAACCATCCGCTCGTCGTGAACGCGCCGGCGACCATCTTCACCTACGGCAGCGGCAACAACAATCAGGCGCTCGGGGGCGCCATTACGGGCAGCGAACCGTTGTATTTCAACATTGCTTCGGGCGCCACGTTTTCCCCGCGCAGCGGCATGAGCCTCGCCGGCTATACCGGCACGATTACTTTGACCGGTCCGGGTTTCTTTCGCTGGCAGGGCGGCACCGGCAGCAGCAGCACGGCCTTTGATCTCGGGAGCCACGGCATCATGCTGACCCGCGATGGCGGCACCATCACGCTCGGGTCGTTGACCGGCGGTGCGGCGAGCACCTTGCGCGGCGCGGGCAGCACGGCCAACGCCACCACCTATGTCATCGGCCAGAAGGGCGGCAGCACGTTTGACGGCAGCATTCTCAACGGCTTGGTGAGCGGGAATCCGGTGGCGACGGCCATCACCAAGCTTGGCCCCGCCACCCTCACCCTCACCGGCACCAACAGCCACACGGGCAACACCCAGGTCGGCGCGGGCACGTTGCGCATCCTCGGCCACAACGGACCCAGTCCTGTCATCATCTCGAACAACGCCACGCTCGCGGGCACGGGGGTGCTCGGCGGCCTGACCACCGTGAACAGCGGCGGCCGCCTGGCCCCCGGCAGCGACGGCCCCGGCACACTGACCTTCACCGGCGGACTCACGTTGAACACGCCGACCCTGCAATTCGACCTCGCCAGCACCCCGGCGGGCAACAGCGACAAGCTCCTCCTGCAGGGCGGCGTGCTGGCCATGACCGGTGCCCAGACGTATCAATTCACGCTCCTCGGCGGGCAGTTGAACGCGGGCACCTACACCCTGATTGAGGGGGGCGACAACACCAGCGCCAGCGGCGTCAGCCTGGTCCACAACCTGCCCGCCGACGCCCGGCAGACGTTCGCCCTCCAGCGCCCCGCCGCCGGCAACGGCCAGTGCTACGTCCGCCTCGCCGTCACCGGCGACCCCGCCACGCTCGTCTGGCGCGGGCTGGCGAACAACGTGTGGGATCTGACCACCACGAATTGGCTGAACGGCGCGACGCCCGAGCGCTTTTACAACTTCGACACCGTGGTCTTCGACGACACCGGGGCGGCCGTGCCGGTCGTCCATCTTCCCGCCGCCGTCAATCCCGCGTCCGTCACCGTGAGCGCGGCCACCGCACGCACGTTCACCGGCCCCGGTGCCTTGACCGGCTCCGGGCTGCTGACGAAGTCCGGCGCGGGCACGCTCACCCTCAACACCACCAACAGCAGCTTCAGCGGCCACGTCGCCATCACGGGCGGGGCCATCACGCTCGGCACGGGTGCGAGCCTGAACACCGGCAACCTCACGCTCGGCGGCGGCGGCACGTTCAACTTCCCCCCCAGTTCGCCCGCCTACTTTTACGGCGGCACCATCACCGTGTCGGCCGGGCAAAGCGGCACCCTCTACTCGCCCGGCCTCGGCAACGGCATCAACGGCAACCTGATTTCCGGCGACAGCAACAGCGTGCTTTACATCTCCAGCGGCGTCAGCTTTGGCGGGACGACCTCCAGCCAGTTTGACGGCTTCCACGGCACCATCCATCTCCTGCCTGGTTCCACGCTCCGCTTCTCCGCGAACAGCAGCGGCAACACCTTCGGCTCGCTCAACCCCACCTTTGTGATCAACGGTGCGCTGCGTCCGCGCAACGCCGGCAACACCATCCGCCTGGGCGCGCTCTCCGGCGCCGGCTCCATCGAAGGCCCGCAATCCAACGCCGGCTCGGGTGACACCACCTACCTGATCGGCGGCAACCACCTCGATGTCACGTTCAGCGGCAACATCAGCAGCAATTCCGCCGTGCCGGGCAGCCAGGTCGTGCTCCACAAAATCGGCACCGGCAAACTCACGCTCCATGGCGCCAGCACCTTCACCGGCGGCACCACCGTCGAGGCCGGCTCCCTCATCGTGAACAACCCCGCCGGCAGCGGCACCGGCACCGGCGAAGTGTTCATCCAGGCCGGGGCGACCCTGGGCGGCACCGGCTTCATCGGCAGCCCGACCGTGCTCGAGGATTACGCCCGCCTCAGCCCCGGCGACAACGGCGCGGGCACCCTGACCTTCAACCACGACCTCGACCTCGGCGAGTTTTGCGAACTCGACTTTGAACTGGGCGCCGCCAGCGACCGGATCGTGGCCAACGCGGCGGTGACCTTGCGGGGCGTCCTGAATGTTTTCCCGGGGACCGGGTTTGGCGCGGGCACCTACACGCTGCTCACCTACAACCCGGCCCAGACCTTCAACTTCAGCGGCCTCACCCTCGGCAGCGCGCCCGCCGGTTACGATTACGCCCTCAACACCGCCACGCCCGGCCAGGTGAAACTCGTCGTCAGCCAGCCCACGCCGCCCGGCTTTGGCGGCATCAGCGTGAGCGGCGGGAACGTCATCCTCAGCGGCGGCGGCGGCCCGCCCGGCGCGAACTACGTCGTGCTTGGCGCAACCAACGTCACCCTGCCTATCGCGCAATGGTCGCGGCTGGTGACGAACCAGTTTGACGGCAACGGCAATTTCGCCTGGACCAATCCGGCCGTGCCCGGCGTGCCGCGGCAATTTTTCCGGCTGCAGGTGCCGTGACGACCGGCCCGCATGGCCGCCGCCATTTTCGCCTTTGCAGGCGCGGCTGCGAAATTAAGCTCCGCGCATGTCGCACGACGAAGTTCTGGAAATTTTCCGCCGCACCGGCGCCCTGCTCGAAGGCCACTTCATCCTCCGCAGCGGGTTGCACAGCCGCCAGTTCTTCCAGTGCGCCCTCGCGCTGCAGCACATGCCCGACGTGGAACGCCTCGGGGCCGCGCTGGCGGCGCAGGTGCGCGGGCTGGGGGTCGCCACGGTGATCGCCCCCGCGATGGGCGGCCTCGTCATCGGCCAGGAAGTCGCGCGGCAACTGGGCGTGCGCTTCATCTTTGCCGAGAAGGACGAGGGTCGGCTCGTGCTGCGGCGCGGTTTCAAAATCGCCCCCGGCGAGCGCGTGCTCGTGGTCGAGGACGTGGTGACCAAGGGCGGACGCGTGCGCGAAACACTCGACATCGTCCGCGCCAGCGGGGGCGAGGTGGCGGGAATTGCGATGGTGGTGGACCGCTCGAACGGCGAAGTCCCCTTCAACGTCCCCGTCTTCCGCCTGCTGGCGATGCGGGTGGAAACCTACGATCCGCGCCACCTGCCGCCCGATCTGGCCGCCCGGCCGGCCGTCAAACCCGGCAGCAAATAGACGGGGCACCGGCGCCGCTTCGGGCGGAGCGGCGCCAGGTTTGTATCCCGCGGAGCGGGCGGGCATGTTGTCGGCCATGAAACGCTTCTTCACCGGCCAGTTCATCAAGGCGGAAATGCTCGTGGTCATGCTCGAAAAACACGGCATCGCCGCCACCTGGGAGTTCGCCGACCCCGCGCGGCCCGACGATGGCGATCTCAGCCGCGAGGCGCACGTCCAGGTGCCGGAGGCGGATTACGAACGCGCCTGGCAGTTGTTTTACGCGGAGCGCGAGGACGAGTTGTAAGCGGGGGCGGGCGGTTGCTTGCGCGGTCGGCTCACCGCCAGTTCACGATGCCGGAAGCAGCCGGTCAGATGGTCGTTGACCATGCCGACGGCCTGCATGAAGGCGTAGCAGATGGTGCTGCCCACGAACTTGAAACCGCGCGCCCGCAACGCCGCGCTCATCGCGTCGGACTCGGGGGTGCGCGCGGGCAGCTCCGTCAACGCGCGCCACGCATTCTGCCGGGGCCGGCCGCCGGTGAACTGCCAGAGAAAGCGGGCGAAGCTGCCGATTTCCTCGCGCAGTTGGAGATAGGCGCGGGCATTGGTGACGGCGGCCTGAATTTTGAGACGGTTGCGGACGAGGCCCGGGTCCGCCAGCAGCGCGGCCATTTTGCGTTCCGAATACCGCGCCATTTTTTCCGGGTCGAAGCCGTCGAAGGCGCGGAAGTAATTCTCCCGCTTCTTGAGAATGGTGATCCAGCTCAGGCCCGCCTGCGCGCCATCCAGAATCAGCTTGGCGAACAGCCGCTGGTCATCGTGCTCGGGCACGCCCCATTCCTCGTCGTGGTAACGGACATAGAGGTCGCTGCTCAAACACCAGAGGCAGCGGGGCCGGGCGTCGGGCGGGGTGTAGGGCGTCTTCATGGAGTTGGAGCGCGCGAACCCGATTCATTCCCGTTCCGCCTCACGGCGGGCCTGCCGCCGGTGCGCCACGAAATTCCGCGTGGTGCGCCCGAGCATCATGGCGGACAGCGCCAGCATGACGGCTCCCGCCAACGCCGCCATCACGCCGTCGCGGGGGCTGAAGAACAACAGCACGGCCCCGACCGCGCCCACCGTGCCAAAGAGCGCCCAGACGCCGATGAGGATGACGGGCCGGTGCGGGCGCTCCGCCGCCTGCCGATAGACATGCCCCTCCGCGAACAGCCGCTCGAACGGCGCGGTGGTGGCGTAGGAACTCAGCGGCGCGCCGCACTTCGCGCAGAAATCCGCCGTCGTCGCATTGGGGGTGAGAATTCTCCCAACCAGAAGTTCGCGCTTTGAACCCCCGAACCGCAGCGCCGACGCCGTAGTGGGACAGGCGTCCCGCCTGTCCGGTGAGGCGTCCATTGGGTGTGAGTCCAGCGCGAGTTTGGCGGCGCCACCGGACAGGCAGGATGCCTGTCCCACTACCGGGTTCGGGGGGAGGCAGCCCGGGCAGAGCTGCTGCTCGTCGGTTTCGGGCGGCCCGGGCGGCTGGGGTTCGGGGTTCATTGGCGGCAACGGACTGGTTGGGAATAAATCCAGCCGGCTGGCGGCGAAACGATGAATGGCCCGCGCCCGGTTGTCGAGCCGACGGTCCGTCGGCCCGTCGCGCCCGCGCTCACTGGACGGGGTGCCAGCCTATCCACTCGATCTCCAACCTGAACGGCCCCGCCTGCCGGTCGGAAATCAGAAAGCCGACGGCCCGCAGCCTGGCCGGGTTGAATTTGGCCGCATCCGGCAAGACACGGCCGCGGAAGGTGGGTGCCAGTTCCGCAAACGGCACTACGACCTCGAGCCACTCCCCGGCGCGCGTGGCAAAGGCCTTCTGATAAAGCACGCTGTCGAACCCGTCTTCGGTGCGCGCGGTGAACTTGTATTGCCGGCCATCCCCGCGCACGCGCAGGCGGAAACCGTCGCTGCCATCCGGGGCCGCCACGATGGCGGGCGAGCGAACCGACGCGAACCCGCCGTTGTTCTCGAGCGACACTGCGCCGCGAAAGATGGCGAAGCCGTTGGTGCCGGGGTGAAACTGACTGCGCGAGATGCCGCCCATGACATCATCGTTCACCACCTGCCAGTTGGCGTTGGCGGAACCGGCGCGGAAGTCAAACAACAGGCGTGGCGTTTCGGCGGCGTTCACAAGCATTGCTCCGAGCAGGCCGGCGAGGCTGAAACAGGCCAGCCGCCCGACCCGAACCGGGCGGCTGGACGAAGCGGTCTTCCCTGGGACCCGAACGCTCACGACTTCGGCGCGGCACCGGCCACGCTGAGGGTGATTTCGATTTCCTCGGCCACCTTGTCCGCGGGGGCTTTGGGATTCACCTCGAAGTCGGCGCGGTTGATGGTGAAGCGGGCGCGCAGCACGAGCAGGTCGCCCTGTTTGCCGCCGCCGCGGGCGCCGAGCTTGTCCTTGAGGTAGGTGAACCGGACCGGAACGGTGATTTCCCTGGTGACGCCGCGCAGGGTGAATTTGCCGGTCACGTCGGCGGTCACGTTGTCACCGGCGCGCTTGACGTTGGCGAGCTTGACCGCCTCGAAGGAAATCTCGGGGTATTTCTCCACGTCGAGCCACTGCGCGCCGTGCATGTGTTCCTTCATTACCGGATTGGGCACGGTGAGGGATTTGGCCTCGACCACGATCCTGCCGGTGGTGGCTTCGGGGTTTTCGGGGTCGAAATTCACGGTGCCGGAGATGCCGCTGGCGGTGCCGTTGATGGATTCGAGCGGCGCGTCGAGCTTGAAGACGGCGTTGTTGACGCCCTTGGCGTCCTTGAAGTCGAAGGACTGCGGGGCGGCGGGGAGGTTCAGCGCCAGCGCGAGGCCGGCCGCGATGAGGAGTTTGGTTTTCATGGAATCAGGAGGTTTGTGGTTTTTGCGGTTTGAGGAAAAGGGAGACGCCCAGCAACGCCGCTGCCGCCAGCAGGCCGCCGCCGAGCAGCTCGACGCCCATCACGAATGTTTTCCGAACCACCGGGAATTCGAGTTCCGTGACGGGATCTTTTTGCATTTCGGTTGCGGACGTCTTCGTCCACCCGCGATGCGCGCCGGTGGCCAGCCACCCAATGAGGGTGGCGAGCGCCAGCAACAGCGCGGCGAGGCGGAGGAATTTCTTCATGGCGTCAAATCAGAGGTGGCGGATGAGTTCCGCCTCGGGCAGGCGCACTTTGGGGAGGGTGGCGTATTTGTCGCTGACCGCGCGGTAGCCGAGCGCGCAACAGACCACGGACGCGAACCCGCTGTCCTTGAGGTGCAGCACTTCATCATATTTGTCGGGCTGAAAGCCTTCGATGGGGCAGGCGTCCACGCCGAGCAGCGCGGCGCTGGTCATGAGATTGCCGATGGCGATGTAGGCCTGCCGGGCGGCCCACTCGGGAATCATCCCCGCCACCGGACCGCCGTCGAGCAGGCTGCCGGCCATCATGGCCCGATAGCTTTTCAACGATTCCGTTTCGGGCGAAATCCCCCGCACCTCGGCGATGCGCCGGATGAAGGCATCCACCTGCTCGGCCGCCAAGCGGGTCCGGGCGGTGAAGACGACGTAGTGCGAGCAATCCACCACTTGTTTCTGGCCCCAGGTGAACGGCAGCAACTTGGCGCGCAGTTCCGGGTCTTGCACGATGAGGAACTGGTAGGGCTGCAGGCCGAACGAGGAGGGCGAGAGCACGAGCGCCTGTTCGAGGGTGGCCCAGGTGTCCGCCGGAATTTTGCGGGCGGGATCGAAGACTTTGGTGGCGTAGCGCCAGCGGAGGGCGCGGTCCAGTTGTTCGTTGCTAATGTTCATCATGAATGTCGGGCCGTATTTACCCCAGATTTGGTTTCGCGCAAGGGACGAGCGGAAACAGGAGTCCGGGAGCGGAGCGGGTCAGTGATCGGGTTCATCACGGCATTCCCACCAGCGGCGGCAAGCGGACGGGATGGCTTGGAGAATGAGAAACTTTGGTGTGGCCCGGAGGGCCGTTGGCCATCAGTCGGCCACGGCGGGGCGGGGCCGGCCGATTTCCGGGGCCGCTCCGCCCAACCACCGCGCCGGGTCACTCCTTCAACGCCGCCAGCTTTGCGTTCAGGTCCTGCGCCATCAGCGGCTCGAGCACGGGATCGAGGTCGCCGTCCAGCACGGCCGGCAGGTTGTGGAGCGTCAGTTCAATGCGGTGGTCCGTGACGCGGTTTTGCGGGAAGTTGTAGGTGCGGATTTTCTCGCTGCGCTCGCCGGTGCCGACCTGCTGGGCGCGCTGGCTGTCGTATTTCGCCTTTTCCTCGGCCACTTTCCGTTCCAGCAGGCGGGAGCGGAGCACGGTGAGGGCCTTGGCCTTGTTCTTCTGCTGCGAACGTTCGTCCGAGCAGCGCACGATCAGGCCGGTGGGCTTGTGAATGATTTGCACGGCGGAGTCGGTGGTGTTCACGCCCTGCCCGCCCTTGCCGGAGGCGCGGCAGACGTTCACCTCGAGGTCGTCGGGCTTGATCTCGATGTCCACCTCCTCGGCCTCCGGCAGCACCGCCACGGTGACGGTGCTGGTGTGGATGCGGCCCTGCGCCTCGGTGGCGGGAACGCGTTGCACGCGGTGGACACCGCTCTCGTATTTGAGCCGCTTGAAGACGTCCTGCCCGAAGATCTCGAAGATGATTTCCTTGAAGCCGCCGAGGTCGGAGGGACTCGAATCCAGCGTCTCGATCTTCCAGCCGCGCGCCTCGGCGTAGCGGGCATACATCCGGTATAGGTCGGCGGCGAAGAGCGCGGATTCCTGCCCGCCCGCCCCGGCGCGGATTTCGAAGATGGTGTTGCGCGAATCGGTCGGCTCCGGCGGCACCAGGCCCAACTGGACTTCGCCCGTCAGCCGGGCGGCCTCCGCTTCGAGCCGCACGACGTCCTCCTCCGCCAGCGCGGCAAGTTCCGAACCCGGCGGTTCAGCGGCGAGCAGGGCACGGTTGGCGGCGAGTTCGGCGGACGTTTTCAGCCAGGCCTCGCCGACGGCGACGATGGCCTTGAGGCGGGCGTGTTCGCGGGCGAGTTCCTGCGCGCGCCGGGGATTGTCAAAAACGGCGGGGTCGCTGAGCAGCGCCTCGGTCTCGGCGAAGCGGCGCTTCAAGTTTTCGATGTGCGGGCGGAGGTCCACGGCGATTGACAAGCTTTGATTTGCAATTTGCGGGTGCCCCGGCGGACGGCGCATGAATCGTGATCCGCAAGTCTTGATTGTCGCACGCCGGGCACCCGTTGCTGCGGGAAAAGAAAACCGCCCGCCGACCCGGCAGGCGGGCAGGCGGGCGGGAAATCGGCGGCGCGCTACTTCTTCTTGGGCTTCTTGACGGCGGCGGCCTCCTGGGCGGCCTTGGTCTTGGCCAGGCGCTGCTGGAACTTGTCCACGCGGCCGGCGGTGTCCACGAACTTCTGCTGGCCGGTGTAGAACGGATGGCAGGCGTTGCAGATGCCGACGATGATGGTCGGCTTGGTGGAGCGGGTCTTGATCACGTTGCCGCAGGCGCAACGGATTTCCGCATCCACATATTTCGGATGAATGCCTTCTTTCATAAAGGGCCGCAACGATACCAATGAGCGTCGGGGTGACAAGGGGGAAAATGGGCGTGAAACCGCGGTTCACGCGCTTGCCCGCGCGCCCCGGCTGGTGTCACATTGGGAGGATGTTGCTCCGGTCCGCCACCCCGCCTCGTCCGGCCCATTGCGACCCTTCCCAGCCCGGATGTTTCACACCCCGCACGAAATGCCGACCGAGCAGGGCGCCGATCGGTGACCGGCGTTGGATGTTTTACCGCGACAAGCCGGTTGCCAACCGACGCTCCGGCCCCCGGAGTGTGAAATATCCGGGCCAGGTCGCTTTGCCGCTGGTGCTCTGGTTGCTTGGCTTGCTCGCGGTGTTGCCGCTTGCCGCTCAGACTTCCCTGGTTCCCGCCGATGGCGAATGGCGCTGGCGCAAGGGCACCAACGAGGCCTCCGCGCCCGACCCGACCGCCTGGCGGCTGCCCGGGTTCGATGACAGCGCCTGGGCGGTCAACAACGCCCCGTTCTGGTATGGCGACCCGCATCCGGCGCCGGGCACGCTGTTGGCCGACATGAGCGGCGGCTACACGTGCATCTTCCTGCGCCGCACGTTCCACCTCAGCAACCCCGCCGCCGTCGGCGAACTGCGGCTCGCGGGCAAAAGCGACGACGGCTACATCGCCTGGCTCAACGGCGTCGAGATCGCGCGTTACAACCTGGGCGCCGGCTTCATTCCCTACACCGGCACCGCGCCCGGCTGGCTGCCCGAGCCTGTGCCGTGGGTCACGAATGTGCTCGCCAACCCCGCCGCGCTGCTGCTCCCCGGGGAAAACGTCCTCGCGGTGCAGGCCTTCAACGTCGCCCTTGTCAACTCCGACTTCGGCATCAACGTCAGCCTCACGGCGGACGCCGACCTCGTGCCACCGGCGCTTTCCCTTGTCTGGCCGGCCGCCGGACTCACCGTGCGCGAACTGGTGCGCGTCGAAGTCGGGTTCACCGAGTCGGTGCTCGGCGTGGACGCCGCCGACCTCCGCATCAACGGCCTCCCCGCCACCCATCTCATCGCGGTGGCGCCGGACCAGTTCATCTTCGAGTTTCCGTCACCGCCGACCGGCGCGGTGGCGGTGGCGTGGGTGCCCGGACACGGCATCACCGACGCGGCCGGCAATCCCTTTGCCGGCGGCGCGTGGAATTACACGCTGAACCCCGCCGCCTACTATGCCGGGGTGTTCATCTCGGAGTTTCTCGCCTCCAACAGCGGCAGCGCCTCCAACTCACTCAAGGACGAACTCGGCAACGCCCCCGACTGGATCGAGATCCACAACAGCCGGAACGCGCCGGTGGACCTGGGCAACTGCCACCTGACCGACAACGCGGGCAACCTGACCAAGTGGAAGTTTCCGGTCGGCACGCTCATTCCTGCGGACGGCTACCTCGTGGTGTTCGCCTCCGACCGCAACACCAACGTCAACGGCCAACTGCACACCAATTTCCGCCTCTCCGCCAGCCCGGGCTTCCTCGCGCTGACCGACCCGGCGGGCGCGATCCTTTCCGCCTTCACGCCGAACTATCCCGCGCAGACCGCCGACGTGTCGTATGGCCGCGACCGCTTGCAGCCGGAGCTGCTGGGCTATTTCACACAGACCACGCCGGGCGCGCCCAACGCCACCACCGGCGCGGGCTTCGGTCCCGAGGTGGCGGCCTCGCGCGTCAGCGGCACGTTCCTCAATCCCTTCACGCTCACCTTGAGCGTGCCCAACCCGGCGAACTGGGACATCCGTTACCTCATCATCACGACCAACGTCCCCGCCACCTCGCCCCCGCCCACCAACATCCCCACCGCCAGTTCGCCGCTTTACACCGGACCGCTGACCCTCACCAACACGGCGCAGGTCCGCGTGCGCGCTTTTCCGAAAACGCCCGGCCCGCTGCCCGGCCCGCCAACGTCGTTCAGTTATGTGCGGTTGTCCGCCACCGCGTCCGCGTTCACCTCGCCGCTGCCGGTCATTCTGGTTCACAACCTCGGCGGCGGCACCTTTCCCAGCACCAAGCCGCGCCAGGACCGGGACAGCATCGTGATGGTCTTCGAGCCGATTGACGGCGTGACGCGGCTCACCAATCCGCCCGCCCTGGTGACGCGGGCCGGCGTCAACGTGCGCGGCAGCAGCAGCGCCGGCCTGCCGCAAAAAAGTTACGCGGTCGAAACGTGGGACGAGTTCAACGACAACCGCGACGCCGAGTTCCTCGGCCTGCCGGCTGAATCCGACTGGGTGCTTTACGGCCAGAACGTCTATGACCCGTCCTTCCTGCACAATCCGCTGCTGCACCATCTGGGCCGCGCAGCGGGGCGTTACTCGTCGCGCACGCGCTTCGCCGAGGTGTTCGTCAACACCGCCGGCGGCACGGTCGGTTTCAGCGCCCCGGCGGGCGGCGATTACCACGGGCTTTACACCGTCGAGGAAAAAATCAAGCGCGACGACGTGCGCGTGGACATCGCCAAACTCAACCCCGGCGTCACCAATGCCGCGCTCATCACCGGCGGCTACCTGCTCAAGGTGGACCGACTCGACACCGACGAAGCGCAGTTTTACGACGCGACACTCGAGCGCAACCTCGTCTATCAAGACCCGCCCGGCCTCGAAATGATCACCCCCGCCCGCGCCGCGCAGTCCAATTACATCCGCTCCTACTTCGCCGGCTTCGGCGCGGCGTTGACCGGCCCGAGCTACACCAACCCTGTCACCGGCTATGCCGCGTGGATTGACGTGGGTTCGTGGATTGACCATCACCTGCTCAACACCTTTGCGCTGAACGCCGACGCCTTCCGTCTGAGCGCGTATCTGTTCAAGGACCGCGACCGCAAGCTCGAGCTGGGGCCGCTGTGGGACTTCGACCGTTCGCTGGGCACGCGCACCAGTGACGATCCGCGTTCGTTCAACCCGCTGGCGTGGATGGGCACCACGCCGTTGAGCGGCACCGACTACGGCACCGATTTCTTCAACGCCACCAACGTCTTCCCCAACGGCTGGTTCCGCCGCCTCTTCACCGCGCCCGATTTCTGGCAGGCGTGGATTGACCGCTGGACCGACCTCCGGCGCGGCCCGCTCGCGACCAACGCGCTGTTCGCCCAGGTGGACGCCTTCGCCGCCGAAGTGACGCCCGCGCATGGACGCCAGGTCAGCCGCTGGCCCACCACCGCGCCCCGCGCCGGCACCGTCACGGGCACCGGCTACGCGCACAGCTTTCCGGGTTCGTTCGCGGGGGAGATGGATTTTCTCAAACGCTGGCTCGGCGACCGCGTCAACTTCATTGACACCAACTTCCTCCGCGCGCCGACGCTGAATCCTCCCGGCGGCAACGTGACCAACGGCACCGTCGTCCAACTCGCCACCGGCCCGACGCCGGTCGGCACAGTCACTTATTACACGCTCGATGGCAGCGATCCCCGACTGCCCGGCGGCGCGATTTCGCCCACGGCCCTCAGCGGCAGCGGCGTCCTCAACCTCACGCTCACCAACAACGCCCGCGTCCTGGCGCGCAACCGCAACCCCGCCCACCAAAACCTTACCGGGCCGGGCCGCCCGCCGATTTCCAGCCCGTGGTCGGGCCTCACCGCCGCCACGTTCATCACGCAGCCCGCGACGCTCGCGGTGACGGAAATCATGTTTCACCCCCCCGCCGGCCCGGGCGCGTCCGACCCGAACGAGTTTGAATTCCTCGAACTCAAGAACCCCGGCACCACGGCGCTGAACCTCGCCGGTTTCACCTTCACGCGCGGCATCCAGTTCACCTTTCCGACCAACGCCGCGTCCGTGCTGCCGCCGGGCGGTTACACGGTGCTGGTGCGGAACCTCGCCGCGTTCCAGACGCGCTATCCGGGCGCGACCAACCTCGCCGGGGTTTTCTCCGGCGCGCTCGACAACGCGGGCGAACGCCTCACGCTGGCGGGCCGTTTTGGCGAGACCGTGTTTGATTTCAACTACCGCGACCGCTGGCACCGCGCCGCCGATGGCGCGGGCTTCTCGCTCGTGCCCGTGGTCGAGGCCGCGCCGGTGGAGAATGGTGCCGCGTGGCGGGCCAGCGCGTTGCCGCTGGGTTCGCCCGGCCAGGCCGACCCCGCCCCGCCCGCGCGTCCCGGCATTCTGGTCAACGAAGCGCTCGCCCACACCGACGCGCCGCAGGTGGATGCGGTCGAGCTGTTCAACCCGCTGGGTGTGCCCGTGAACCTCGGCGGCTGGTTCCTCACCGACAATCGCAACCAGCCGAAGAAATACACCTTCCCGCCCGGCACTACGATTCCCGCCGGCGGCCACCTCGTCGTGACCGAACCGCAATTCGGCTTTGGCCTCAGCGCCCTGGGCGAAAGCATCTGGCTGTTCTCCGGCGACGGCACCAACCTCACCGGCTACGCGCACGGCTTCGGCTTCGACGCGTCGTTCAACGGCATGTCCTTTGGCCGCCACGTGGACAGCCTCGGGCGCGAGCAGTTCGTCGCGCAGACCGCAAACACCTTCGGCGCGGCGAACAGCGGCCCGCGCGTCGGCCCCGTCGTCATCAGCGAACTCATGTTCCAGCCGCCGGCGCACCCGCTCTACAACGACGTGCTCCACGAGTTCATCGAACTGCGCAACTTGAGCGGCGTTCCCGTGCCGTTGCACGACCCGGCGCACCCCACGAACACCTGGCGGCTGGACGGCGTGGATTATTCCTTCCCGTCGGGGGCGACGCTGGCAGCGAACGGCTATGCGCTCGTGGTCACGTTCGATCCGGTGGCGGATCCGGTCGCCGCGCAGGCGTTCCGCAGCCGCTACCTGCTGCCGCCCACCGTGCCGTTGTTCGGCCCGATGCATGGCCGACTGGCCAACGAGGGCGAGCGCATTTCGCTGTGGCAGCCCGACGCGCCGCAGACCACAGCCAATCCCTTCGTCGGCTTTGTGCCCTATGTGCTCGTCGAGGAGGTGGATTATCTACCGTCGGCTCCGTGGCCCGCGGGCGCGGCGGGCACCGGCTGGTCGCTGCAACGGCGTGTGGGCGCGAGCTTCGGCAACGACCCGGCGAACTGGGAGGCCGCCCCGCCCACGCCCGGCGCGTTGAATTACACCGCCGCGCTGACCGACGCCGACGAGGACGGTCTGCCGGACACGTGGGAAATCCAATACGGCCTCAATCCGAACCTCGCCACCGGCCTGCATGGCTGGAACGGCGATTTTGACGGCGACGGCCTGACCAACGGCGAGGAATATCTGGCGGGCACCGCCCCGAACGATCCCCACAGCGTGCTGCGGCTCGCCATCGTGGCGGTGAACGAGCAGGACGTGACGCTGGCGTTCAACGCCGCCGCCGGGCGCAGTTACACCGTGCTGGTGAAGGCGGACCTGGCGGGCGGCTGGTTCCGGCTGGCGGACGTGCCCGCCGGCGCGGCGCGTCCGGTGACCCTCGTGGACGAAACCGCCGGGGGCGCGCGGCGCTTTTATCAACTCGTCACACCCGCGCTGCCGTGAGCCATCGGGACCATCGGCCACCGCGAGGCCCGGCGGATGGGGGCGGTCCCGCGCCTCAACGGGTGCTCCCCGCCTCCGTGCGGTCCCTGTCTCGGTCGGCGTGGCGCGCGAATTCCCGCGCCTGCTGGATGATTTCCAGATCCGTCGCCAGGTCCCCGAACCGCAGCCGCAGCGCGCCGCTCTGTTGCTGGCCGAGCAGTTCCCCGGGACCGCGCAACCGCAGGTCCGCCTCGGCGATGCGGAAGCCGTCGGTCGTCTCCTCGAGCACCCGCAGCCGCTCGCGGGCGGCCGCGGTTTTGGCCGCCGCGACGAGGATGCAGTGACTTTCGCGCGCCCCCCGCCCGATCCGGCCGCGCAACTGGTGCAACTGCGCCAGCCCGAACTGTTCCGCGCTTTCGATGACCATCACCGTCGCGTTGGGCACGTCCACGCCCACCTCGATCAGGGAAGTCGCCAGGAGCGCCCGCACCGCGCCGGCGCGGAACCCGTCCATCACGGCGTCCCGTTCCCGCGCGGCCAGCCGGCCGTGCAGCAATCCGACCGGGAACGGCGCGAGGGCTTTTTGCACGGCCGCGAATTCCTTCACCACCGCCTTCACGTTGCCGGCGTCGGTCTCCTCGACGCGGGGATACACGACATACGCCTGCCGGCCCGCCGCGAGTTGCTCGCGCACGAAGGCCCAGACCTTCGGCAGGGCCTCCACCGTCCGCACGAACGTCCGGATGCGGCCGCGGCCGGGCGGCGCGGCGTCCATCGTCGAGACGTCCAGGTCGCCGTAAAGCGTCAGGCCGAGGGTGCGGGGGATGGGCGTGGCGGTCATGACGAGCAGATGCGGGTAGCGGCCCTTGCGCACCAGCGTCTCGCGTTGCGCGGTGCCGAACTTGTGCTGCTCGTCCACGATCACGAGGCCGAGGCCGGGCAGGTCGAAACCGGCAGTCAGCAGGGCGTGGGTGCCGATGACCAGGCGCGGGCGCGCGGCGGGGCCGGCGTCCACAGGCGCGTCCGTCCCGCCGGTCCGGGCGCTTCCGGTTCGCAATTCCACGTCCACCCCCAACGGGGCGAACCAGCGTTGGAAATTCCGGAAATGCTGCCCGGCGAGCAGCTCCGTGGGGGCCATCAGCGCCACGGTGAAGCCGCTTTCCAGCGCCATCAAGGCCGCGCCGGCGGCCACGACCGTCTTGCCCGCGCCGACGTCGCCCTGGAGCAGCCGGCGCATGGGGTGCGCGCCCCGCAGGTCCGCCCGGATTTCCCGCAGCACGCGCGTCTGGGCGCCGGTCAAGGCGAACCCCAGCCGCGCAAGGAACGGCTTGATGAGCCGGTTGTCGCCCCCGCAGGGCAGAGCGCGGGCGCGGGCCTCGAAATTGCGCCGCCGCCGGAGCAGGCCGCATTGCAGGGCGATGAATTCCTCCAGCGCCAGCCGCCGCCGGGCCAGTTCCGCCTGGGACTGTTCCTCCGGAAAATGCAGCCAGCGCAGCGCCGTCGGCACATCGGGCGCCAGTCGTGTGCCGTCGGTGCCCGCGCGCGGCGGGAGGGCGGCGAGGGGAACAAATTTTTCCAGCGCCCGCCAGACCAGCAGCCGCAGCGTGCGCGCGGTCAGGCCCTCAGTGAGCGGATGCACCGGCACGATGCGATTGACGTGGATGGCCTCTTCCTCGCCCGTTTCGACCGGTTCGCATTCCGGGTGTTCGAAGGTGCGCGGGCGCAGCGTGGCCGCCGTGCCGAACACCAGGAACTCGCGCCCGACGGTGTAGTAATCCGCCATCCACGGCTGGGCCTGCCACCAGCGCAAATGCAGCCGCGCCGTGCCGTCCTCGAGAATGCACTCGAAGAGCGAACGCGTTCCGCCCTTCCAGGTTTTGACCCCGGCGGCGATGACCCGCCCACGCACGGTGGCGGGCTGGTCCACGACCAGTTCGCGGATGGGCAGAAACCGACGGCGGTCCTCGTAGCGGCGCGGGCGGTGCTGCAACAGGTCCGCAATGGTGTGGAGGTGCAGGCGCGCGAGCTGGTCGGCGCGCTCGGGCCCGACGCCCCACACTGCGGTCACCGGCCGGGCCAGCGCGGGCAACGCGGCCACTGCGGCGTCCTGAACGGGGAAATCTGGCCGGGGCGCGGGCACGGTCGGAAGCTATAAAAGGGCATCGCCCAAGCCAAAGCCGGAAATGTTCGCCGGGACGCCGGGCGGAGGCGTCGGCCAGTTGCCCGCAAACCCTGGCCGGGGCGCGGGCCGCCGCCTTTGCGAGCCTTTGTGAGGCGCCGGCTTTGCCGGCCGGGCCGTCGTTTCCGAACCCTCAAGACGCCGGTGGATTCCGATGCCCCCGACGGCGCGCGCGGGCGGTGACGTGCGGTTTTGGATTTACCATTCAGACCCGCCGGTCAGAATCCGGCGTGGTTCGTCAATCCTGATTCGCAAATCGTAAATCAGCCTGTCATGTTGAAACGCCTCTCCCCGTCCTCCGCCGAAGCCAACGGCGCCACCATCGCCATCGTCGCCTCCGAATACAACCGGCGTTATGTGGACGCCATGCTGCGGGCGGCGCGGCGCGAGTTGAAGCAGGCCGGCGCGAGGGTGGAAGTGGTCCGCGTGCCGGGTGCGTTTGAAATCCCCGCCGTGGCCGCCGCGCTGGCCGCCCGCCTCCCGGAGCACGCCGCACACCCCGCGGCCATCATCTGCCTGGGCGTGATCTTCCAGGGCCAGACGAGCCACGCGGACCACATTGGCCGGGGCGTGACGCACGCGCTGGCGGACCTCCAGGTGGCGCACCGGATTCCCGTCATTCACGGCGTGTTCGTGTTTGAAAAGGAGGAACACGCGAAGGTCCGCTGCCTCGGCCGCACGCACAATCGCGGCACCGAGGCGGCGCGCACGGCGCTCGCGATGGCGGCCGTAATGCGGAGCATTAGCGCGGAGAAAAGTGGCGCCCGGTCGCTTGCCCGCCCCGCCACCCGCTGATACGTTCCCGCGCTTTACAAACCAGAAGCACCGAACATGAAACGCATCATTCCCCTTCTCGCTGTTGCCGCCCTGGCCGTTCCGGCTCTCGCGGCGGAACTCACCGGCAAGGTCACGCTCAAGGGCACGCCCCCGCCGGAGGTCGAAATCACCCCGCTCAAGAACGACGCCAATTGTGGCAAACTCGTCACCCAGACGCCCAAGACCATCCACTACGTCGTCGGCCCCAACGGGGAACTGGCCAACACCGTGGTCATCGTGAAAGGCGTCCCGGATGCCAAGTCCACCGGGGCCAGCGCCACGCCGGCCGTGATTGACCAGAAGGCCTGCCTTTACGTGCCCCACATTCTTGCCGTGCAAACGGGCCAGAAGATTCTGGTGAAGAACTCCGACCCCGTGCTGCACAACGTCAACACCACCCGCCCCAACGCGGTCGAGGGCAACCCACAGCAGAACCTCGCCCAGCTCGCGGGTGCGCCGGACCTGACGTTCAGCTTCCCGAAGCCCGAGGCCTTCCTGCGCTTCAAGTGCGACGTGCATCCGTGGATGTTCGCCTACGTCTATGTGGTGGATCATCCTTACTTCGCGGTCACCGGGACGGATGGAACCTTCAAGATTCCCAACCTGCCCCCGGGCAAATACACGGTCGAGGCGCACCACCGCAAAGGCGGCTCGGTGACCCGCGAGGTGGAAATCACCCAGGCGGGCGGCACGGTCGAGTTCAGCATCGAAGCCAAATAATTTTCCCCGCGCCAACCGCTGCGCGGCCCGCCCGCGCAGCGGTTTCTTCTTGCCCATGAACCACCCCGCCCCGGCGTTTCAACGCGCGCTGCATGGGTTTGCCGTCCTGGTGACCCTGGCCACGCTCGGCCTGTTGAGCATTGGCGGGCTGGTGACCAGCCACGGCGTGGGCATGGCCGTGCCCGACTGGCCGACGAGTTTCGGCTACAACATGTTTGCCCTGCCGTTCTCGCTCTGGCTGACCGGCGGCGTGTTCCACGAACACACGCACCGCCTGTGGGCCTCGGTGGTGGGCTTGATGGTGGTCGCGCTGCTGCGCTGGCTGGGCGGGGCGCCGTCACGCCGTCCGCTGCTGGTCATCGGCGGCATGGAAATGGCACTGGGTTTCGCCCTTCCGCTGCTCAACGCGGAACTGCGCGGCACCGGCTTCTTCCTCGCCGGCATGGGCGGGGTGATTCTGCTGGCCGGGCTGGTGTGGGTGCGGAACGCGCCCGCCGCGCGCTCCGTGGTGGTGCTCGGCTGGTGGGTGTTCTGGCTGGTGCAGGTGCAGGGCCTGCTCGGCGGCCTGCGCGTGGTGCTGGACGCGCATCACCTGCTCGGGGCGAAACTGGGGATGGTGTTCGGCGTGTTCCACGGCTGTCTCGGTCAGGTGTTTCTCGTGCTGGTGGCGGCCATTGCGTTGATGACCGGCCGCTGGTGGACCCAGCGCAGCCGCGAGCCGCTGAACAACGCGCCCGGCGACCGCCTCCGCTGGCTGCTCGCGGGCACGACGGCCGTGGTGCTGTTGCAGTTGTTGATTGGCGCGACCATGCGGCATCAACACGCCGGACTGGCCATTTGGGATTTTCCGCTCGCGCATGGCCGCTGGTGGCCCGACCTCAGCGCGGAGGCCATCGCCCGATACAACGCCCAGCGCGTGGAACTGACGGCGGTGGCCCCCATCACGGCTTTCCACGTCGTTCTGCAAATGGTCCACCGGCTGGTGGCCGGGGTGATTCTGGCGCTCATCGCGCTGTGCTGCTGGCGCTGGCGACGGGCGGACGGCCCGGACGCGGCGGCGCGGCGCTGGGGCACAGCCTGGCTGGTGCTCGTGCTCGCGCAGGCCGGACTGGGCGCGTGGACCGTGTGGTCGCACAAGGCGGCGGACATCGCCACCCTCCATGTCGTCTTCGGCGCGGCCACGCTGGTGACGGGGGCATTAATGACCCTCATGGCTTTCCGTTTTAACTTCCGTTGTTGCGGTGCCCCGCAAGTTTTGGCAATTCAGGCCCCTTGCGGCCCGGGAAACCAGCCCGCCGCCACCCCGAATTGACCGTCATTGAATGAACCCGAAGGCGACGCCCTCCTCCCTTGATCGCAGTTCCGCGTCCACGCGCGGGTGGGTGGCCATCGTGTGCGACCTGACGAAGGCGCGGCTCACGCTGCTGGTCCTGCTGACCACGCTGGTGGGTTTTTATCTCGGCACCAGCGGCGCGACGGATTATGCGCGGCTGTTTCACACGATGGTGGCCACGGCGTTGCTGGCCGGCGGCGCGGCGGCGTTGAACCAACTGCTCGAGCGGGACTACGACGCGCGGATGCGGCGCACGGCCACGCGCCCCCTGCCCGCCGGGGAACTCACGCCGGAAACCGTGCTGCTCTTCGGCGGGGTGTGCTCGGTGAGCGGGCTGCTCTACCTCGCGTTCGCGGTGAATTACCTCACCTGCATTCTCGGCGCGGTCACGCTGCTGACCTATCTGTTTCTCTACACCCCGCTCAAGCGCGTCACCTGGCTGAACACCGCCGTCGGAGCGATTCCGGGCGCGATTCCGCCGTTGATGGGCTGGACGGCGGCCAGCGGCCAGTTCAGCCCCGAGGGGTGGACGCTGTTCGGCATTCTCGCGCTGTGGCAATTGCCGCACTTCTTCGCCATCGCCTGGCTTTACCGCGACGAATACGCGCGGGCCGGCTTTGTGATGCTGCCCGCCGTGGACGCGGACGGGGCGCGCACGGGCGCGCAGGCGGTGAGCCACACGCTGGCGTTGCTGGGCGTGAGCCTGCTGCCGTTCCTGTTCAAGCTGGCGGGGCCGGTGTATCTGGTCGGCGCGCTGCTGCTGGGGCTGGCTTACGCCGCGTTCGCGGTGCGCTTTGCCCGCGCGCTGTCGCTGACCGCCGCCCGCCAACTGTTTTATTCCTCGATCATTTACCTGCCGCTCCTGCTGACCCTGCTGGTCGGTGACAAGTTGATGAAATAGGCGCCGGCTGAAACTTCCCCCCGAATCCCATGGCCACCTCCCACGCCACCCCCGCCGCTGCCGCGCACGCCGCACCGCACGAAGACCACGCGCATCACGCGCCCAGCGGCTTCTGGACGAACTACATCTTCTCCTGCGACCACAAGGTCGTGGGCATCCAATACGGCGTCACCGCCCTGCTGTTCCTGCTGTTCGGCTTCGGGCTGATGATGATGATGCGCTGGCAGATTGCGAACCCGGGCCAGGCCATACCGCTCGTGGGGCCGATTTTGGAATGGGCGCTGGGGCAGCCCGCCGCGAAGGGCATCATGTCGCCCGACCTCTACAACTCGTTCGGCGCGATGCACGGCACCATCATGGTGTTCCTGGCCATCGTGCCGCTGCTGACGGGCGCGTTCGGCAATTATTTCGTGCCGCTCCAGATCGGGGCGATTGACATGGCGTTCCCCAAGCTGAACATGGCCAGCTTCCAGCTTTATTTCCTCGGCGGCGTGGTGATGTTCACCAGTTTCTTCGTTCCCGGCGGCGCGGCGCAGGCGGGCTGGACCTCCTATCCGCCGCTGGCCAACGCCATCCCCACCGACGGCCAGACCTACTGGCTCATCGGCATGATCTTCCTCATCAGCTCGTCGCTGCTGGGGTCGGCGAACATCATCGCCACCATCATCCAACTGCGCGCGCCGGGGATGACGTGGATGCGGCTGCCGTTCTTCGTGTGGTCGCAGTTCGTGGCGGCCTTCCTTCTGTTGCTGGCGTTCCCGCCGCTCGAAGCGGCGGGCGTGATGCAGTTGATGGACAAGGTGTTTGGCACCAGCTTCTTCCTGCCGACGGGCCTCGCGGTCGGCGGCGAACTGGCGAACATCTCCGGCGGCGGCAGCCCGCTGCTGTGGCAGCACCTGTTCTGGTTCCTCGCGCATCCCGAGGTGTATGTGCTCATCCTGCCGGCGCTGGGCATCGTGGCCGAGGTGGTGGCCAACAATACGCGCAAGCCTATCTGGGGCTACAAGACGCTGGTGTATTCCGCGCTGATGCTCGGCTTCATCTCGTTCATCGTGTGGGCGCACCACATGTATATGACCGGCATGAGCACCAAGATCGCCACGTTCTTCCAGACGACCACGATGATCATCTCGATCCCCTCGGTCATCATCCTGACGTGCCTGCTCATTTCGCTGTGGGGCGGCTCGATCCGGTTCAACACCCCGATGCTGTTCGCGACCGCGTTCCTGCCCATGTTCGCCATCGGCGGCCTGACCGGGTTGCCGCTCGGGTTCAACATCAGCGACATCCACCTGCACGACACCTACTACGTCATCGGGCATTTCCATTACGTGGTCGCGCCCGGGACGATATTCGCGATTTTTGCCGGCATCTATTACTGGTATCCGAAGGTCACGGGACGGCATCTGAACGAGTTCTGGGGCCGGGTGCATTTCTGGGGTTCGCTGATTTTCATGAACCTGGTGTTCATGCCGATGTTCGCGCAGGGCATGGGCGGGATGCTGCGCCGCATGGCGGACGGCGGCATCAACTACCTGCTTGCCCCGGACCTGCTGTATTTGAACAAGTTCATCATGTGGGCGGCGGCGGGTCTGCTGCTGGCGCAGATTCCATTCATCATCAATTTCTTCCACAGCATCTTCAAAGGCCGCCCGGCGGCGAATGACAACCCGTGGAACTCGACGACGCTGGAATGGCAGACGCCCACGCCGCCCGGTCACGGCAATTTCCTCCAGCCCGTCACCGTGTATCGCGGCCCCTACGAATACAGCGTGCCCGGTGCGCCGCAGGATTATTGCCCGCAGAACGAGCCGGCCAAAGCCTGATTCCCATGCAGATTCCCTACACCACCGAACCGCGCCCGGACACGGGCCTTTACAACGCCAAGGTCGGCCTGTGGCTGTTCCTCGCGTCCGAGGTCATGCTCTTCGGCGGCATGTTCTCCGCGTATGTGCTGCTGCGGGTGGGCGCGCCGGAGGGGCTGTGGCCGCGCGGCTGGTTGAGCGTGCCCCTCGGCACCCTCAACACGATGGTCCTCATCGCCTCGAGCATCAGCGCCACGATGGCCTGGGCCGCCCTCAAACTGAACCAGTTCCCGCGTTACAAGCTCTACCACGGCATCACCCTGCTGCTCGCCGTCCTGTTCCTCGGCGTGAAGGCGTTCGAATACAGCGACAAGCTTTCGCACTACTGGATCGAAACCAAATCCGGCCAGTTCGTGGACGGCCACCTCGTTTCCCGCACGGCCGACAAAGTGGTCGTGCATGGCGTGCAGACCGACAACCGGGCGGTGCTGTTTGACCGCACGCGGAAGGAATACCAGCAGTTGCCGCACACGGAAATCACCGTGGCCGCGAGCGACATCCAGCGCATCAGCAACTACGCCCCCAAGCTGAACACCTGGATGGGCCTCTACTGGGCCATCACCGGGCTGCACGCGCTCCATCTGATCGGCGGCATCCTGGTATTCGGCTATCTCTGGGGACCGGGCAGCGGCATGTGGAAACGCGACCCCGCCCGCTTCACCAACCGCGTCGAAATCGCCGGCCTCTACTGGCATTTCGTGGACCTCGTTTGGGTCTTTGTCTTCCCCGTGCTATATCTGTTCTGAGCTATGAGCGAAACCCTTACTCCCGCCGCCGCCGCGCCCGCGGATCTGCATTTGCGCCGGTATGTGGTCGTCTCGGTGTGCATCGCCGTTGCGGCCCTGATTGTCGTCGGCATCAACCGGCTGGACCTCGGCAGCCCCCGCCTGAGCATCGGCCTGTCGCTGGCCGTGATTGGCGTGCAGGCCGCACTGGTGCTGGGCTTCATGATGCACCTGTTTTCCGAGAAACGGCTCATTTATTCCGTGCTCGGCTTCACCGGCTTTTTCCTCGCGTTCCTGATGCTGCTGACCATCTGGTCCATGCACGAGGTGCCCGAAAAGCCCGTCCACTCCCAACCGCCCGCCCCCGCGACGGCGCCCTGACATGTCCCTGAAAGCGTTTCACATCTTCTTCATCGGGCTGGCCGCCCTGATGGGCTTTTTCCTGGGGGCCTGGGCTTTGAGTGCGGCCGCGGCGGAGGGTGCCTCCACCTGGCTCCAGGGGTTTGGCATCGGCGGGCTGATGTTGGGCGCGGGACTGGTCATTTACGGCATCCGCTTTATCCGCAAGACCCGGAACCTGGGCTATTTATGAACCGCCTCCTTCCTGCCGCCCTGCTGCTGCTCTTCACGGCGCTGAACAGCCCCGCCTGCACCGCGTGCTTTGGCCGTTCGGATTCCGCGATGGCCAAGGGCATGAACATGGGCATCTTCTTCCTGCTGGCCGTCCTGCTGCTCGTGCTGGGCAGCATCGCCGCATTTTTCATCTTCATCATCCGCCGCGCTTCCCGGCTTGAGGCGCGGACCGCGCCCGCCACCGCCAACCCCCCGTCCTGACCATGATGGAATTCTTCTACAAAATCCTCGGCCTGCCCGAGCTGGCCTCGACCCACGGCCACAAGGTGGACGAGTTCATCGTCTATCTGCACTGGCTGATGATTGCGCTGTTCGTCGGCTGGTTCATCTACTTCGTGCTCGTGCTGTGGCGCTTCAACGCCCGCCGCAACCCCCGGGCGAACTACTTTGGCGTCCGCAACCATGTCTCCACCTACGCCGAAGTCGGGGTGGTGGTCGCGGAAAGTTTCCTCCTCCTGTTCCTGGCCATTCCCTTGTGGGGCAAGGTCGTGGGCGACTTTCCCAAGGAGAGCGACTCGACCGTCATCCAGGTGGTCGCGCAGCAGTTCGGCTGGAACGCCCGCTACGCCGGTCCGGATGGCGCGTTTGGCGCGCAGGACATGAAATTCGTGGCGGACAACAACCTGTTCGGCGTGGACCCCAACGACCCCAAGGGCAAGGACGACGTGCAGGTCTATAACGAAATCCATGTCCCTGTCGGCAAGCCCGTCATCGCCTACATCAGTTCCAAGGACGTCATCCACTCCTTCCGCGTGGTGGCCATGCGCGCCACGCAGGACGCCATTCCCGGCATGCGGATTCCGATGTGGTTCGAGCCGAAGAAGACGGGCAGCTACCAGATTTACTGCGCCCAGTTGTGCGGCAACGGCCACGCCGCGATGGCCGGTGGCCGGCTGGTGGTGGATACCCCGGAAGACTACTCCAAGTGGCTGGCCAGCAAGGTGGGAGCCGCGGTTTCCTTCGAATAGCGCGGATTGAGACGCCGCGCGGCGCTCACTTGAGCATGGCCCGGGCGGCGCGCCGCACCGCCCCCGCCAGTTCCGGCGGGCGGACCACCCGCGCCCGTCCACCCCAACTCAGCACCCAGCGTTCGATCTCGATCAGGCTGGACAGGCGGAGCCGCAGTTCCACCGCGCCGCCCGTGAGTTCCCGCAGTTGCTGCGAATCGTGCCAGCGTTTCTCGCGGATGTAATCCGCCACCGAGGCGTCGAAGCGCAGCACCACGTCGTAACGGCCCTCGCCCGAATGCACCCCGAAGCTGTCGCGCAGCCGTTGTTCCAGCGAGAAACCGCGCGGACGCGGAAACGTCCGGCCCGTCCGCCGCGCCGCCCGGATGCGCGCGGGCACGAACGTGCGGATGTCCTTCCGCAGGTGGTCAAACGCGAAGAGGAACCACTCGCCGTTGATGTTCGCGAGGTGATAGGGGTCCACCAGCCGCCGTTCCGGTGTTTTTGCGCCCGCCTTGCGGTATTCGAGTTCCAATTGTTCCCGCCGCGCGGTGGCCTGCGCGAGCGCGTCGAAAATTTCCAGGTTCAACACCGGCTCGGCGCGCGTGCGGAACGAGATGGCCTCGCCCAGTTCGCCCAGGTTCACCGAAATCGTCTCCGGCAGCGACTCCTGCATCTTGCGCAGCGCCGAAAGCAGCGGCTTCTCGAAGCTGGTGCCGCGATACTGCTCGAGCGCCTTCTCCGCCACGCACAACGCGAACAGCTCGCCCTCGGTCAGTTGCAGCGACGGAAACGCGCCCACCTCCGCCGTGTAATGGTAGCCATTGCGCACGGCATCGAACTCGATGGGCAGGTTCATCCGGTCGCGCATGAACGCGATGTCCCGGTGGATGGTCTTGGTCACCACCTCGATCTCGCGGGCCAGCGTGCTGGCGTTCGGATACCGGCCCGCCTGCAACGCCTGATGAATCCGCAGCATCCGCTCCAGCGGCGGGCGGGACAGCGGCAGGGTGGGAGGGTGGGAGGGGCGGGGCATACGGTTTTCAAGCTGCGCCCCGACCGTGAACTGGCGCAGCGGGGTGCGGGCTTGCCGACTTTGGCGCAACACCAGATCCGAATTCCGAAACCCGAACCTTGAAACAATGCCGAAACCCAAAGGCCCAATCCGCGCGGGCATCCTGTGGGCGGCGGGCATTGGTTACGGGCGCATCCATCGGGTCGCCGGCCTTCCTTCGGGTCTCGGAGTTCGGGCTTCGGATTTGGCTCACCGCTCCCCCTCGCGCGGCTTGCGCACGAACAACGCCACCGACGCCGTGTAGCCGTGCAGAAAACTCTGCTGGCCGATGGGGCCGATCTCCCCGTTGCAGAAGAAACCGCTCAAGCCCAGCGGCCCGAGCCGCTGCTGCACCAGCGCCGCGTCGTGGTTCGGCTCCTGGAAGAAACTTTTCCCGCGCCCGTTGCACGAACACAGGCACGCCCCATACACCGTGCGTCCCGCCAGTTCCCGCGCGGCCCGGTCCAGCAGTTCCGCCATGTCCTCGCGCGCCGTCCGCGCGTCCCGGCGTTGGAACTGGATGGTCTGGCCCGGGCGCGGCAGCGCGCCGACCGCCAGGACGCCCGACTGCGGGTCGCCGCCGAGCAGGTTCCGGATGAGGAAATCGCCCCGGTGAAATTCCTCGCGGTATTCGTCCACCACCAGCCCGATGAACAGGTTACCCCGCGCCTTGCGCTGCTCTTCGGAGGGGAGCGCGTTCACGGTTTCGGCCAGCACCTCGTAGGCGGGGCGGTTGGCAATTTGCTGGATGAAATTCCGGTCCACCCGGGTCAGCGTCCACGTGTCGCCGATGGGCGTGCAACCCTGCGAAATCACACTGGCCAGTTCCACTGCGCCGCCGATGGAGACGGCCACGCCGCCCTCCTCATACACTTCGCCGTTCAAATACACCTGCGTCCGCTGCTCGGTGAAGACGCCGCTCGCCAGCCCGCCCAGCACCGGCGCGGGCGCGTAGGCCGCGCCCCACGATCGCAACCAGCCCTCGCTGTCGAGATGGAAGGGGTCAAGGAATGCCAGCCAGCCGTTGGTGGTGCCGCGCGGGACGCCCGTTTGGGCCGGCCAGTGCTCCAGCCCCTGCGCTTCTTCCACCTGTTCCTGGGTGAAATAATGCGCCCGCAATTCCGCGCCGGGCAGGGAATACAACCCGAGCGCCACGCCGCCGTGCTCCTCGATCTCCTCCCCCCCGGCAATCAGCCCCTGGCTCGAGCACCCCAGCAGCAACGGCACCCGCGCATGCACCCGCAGGATTTCCAGCACTTGCGCCGCATGGGGAAAGAAGCGCGGGGTCATAAACACCAGCCCGAGGGACACCGGGAAACGCACCCGCTGCCGCAGCCCTTCCGCCCAGGCTTGCAGCCCGGGTTCATCAAAATCGCCGCTCCAGTGCGCGGCGGCTGAATACTCATTGTTCACGCCCGCAACTTAGGGGCGCCCGCGCCAATTTCAACCCGAACTCCAAAACCGGACCGCAGCGGCTGGCCCCGGGGCCGGACGGGGTGCCGGGCTTTTTGCTTTTGCGCGTTGGTCTCCGCTGGCACTGTCGCGGCATGGGCATCTCGCCGCGGGACTTCGCGCAATTGCAGGCCCGGCTGGCGTCGCCCCGGCGTGGCGGGGGCACCCTTCCGGAGGCGCCATTGACGCGCGTGGGGCGGCGCGCGCCGGCGGTCATCCTCGGCGTGGACCCGTCCTTGCGGGGCACCGGGTTTGGGGTGATCCGCGCGGGGCCGGGCGCGCCGCGGCTGCTGGTCTGCGGGACCATTGCCTGTCCCCCCGCGTGGGAGCGGTCGCGCTGTCTGGCGAAAATCGCCGGCACGTTGCGTGAGGTGGTGGCGGCGCACCAGCCGACGGTGGCGGCGGTGGAGGGTTTGTTCCACGCGCAGAACCTGCGGACGGCGCTCATCATGGGCGAGGCGCGGGGCGCGGCGGTGGCGGTGCTGGCGGAGGCCGGGCTGGAAATTTTCGAGCTGGCCCCGCGCAAGGTGAAGCAGGCCATCGTGGGTTACGGCGCGGCGCAGAAACTCGCCGTGGCCAAGATGGTGCAGCGGATGCTCGGCCTGGCCGAATTGCCCGCGCCGGACGCCGCCGACGCGCTGGCCCTGGCCCTGGCCCTGGCGCAGGAATCCGGCCGCGCCGCCCTGGGCGGGCCGAAACGGATTTGACCCGGAACGATGCGGATGAAGTCGTGGATGGAAACGATTCAAAACGGGCAACCCATGCATCTGATTTACCTCGACGAATCCGGCCAGACCGGCACGAACCTGAAAGACACGGCACAGCCGGTGTTTGTCCTGGGCGCATTGATCGTGCCGGAAGCTTGCTGGCTGGCCCTCGAAAGGGATTTGCAGGCGGCCATCGAAAAATCATTCCCCGCGCCGCGGCCTGATGATTTTGAGATTCATGCCACGGAGATCAGCAACCCCCGCAATGGATACATCAAGCAGTTTTCCATCACGCACCGGTTGGCCTTCCGGGACGAATGGTTTCGCATTGCCAGACAGCACGGCTTGAAACTCGTTTATCGGGGCATAGCGAAGAAGCGGTTCGCCGACTGGAGCCAGCACACCTTCGGTTCCGGGGTGGCCATCAACCCCCACGTGGCGGCCTTTCCGCTGGTGGCGCGGGTCGTGGACGATTTGTTGAAGTCGCTTCCCGGGGAGCCTTTGGGCATCTTCATATCCGATGAAAATCGCGAGGTGGTGGGAGACGTGGAGAAGGCGATCCGGTTCTTCCGTGGCACGGAGGGAGACTTGAAGCTGGGGCAGATCATCGAGAAGGGCTTTTTCATCGAATCGGAAAAAAGCCTGGTGCTGCAACTATGCGACTTGTGCGTCTACACCGCCCGGCGACGGGAAGAGAAGCGGCTCGGCCTGCCCGTGAAACCAATGGATGACAGCGGCATTCCGCAGATTGAGCCGCTGATTCATGTGGGCGACGAGCGCCTGCGGGATGTGAACACGTGGCTGGAGCAGGAGCAAAGAAAGGGGCGGCCAGGGAAATAAATCGCGGAGTCGGAAAGGTCCGGCCCACTCTGGTCGCCGAAGAAAATATGCTGACAAACCCAATGTATTGCAAAGCCGATTTTACGGCCCCACGGAATGCCCTGGGAGAGGTGTTGGGGCTGGTGAAATGGCGGAGGACTTGGGGAGCCGAGTTTTGGCCGTGCAATAGTTGCGGTTAAGCACATAGTTTCGGGCCGGTTCACATGATTACTTTTTTGCACGGCACTCTGGTTGAAGCCCTGCCCACGCAGGCCGTGGTGGACGTTCACGGCGTGGGCTATGAGGTGCTGATTCCGCTGTCCTCCTTCGACAAGCTGCCGGCCGCCGGGCAGGCGGTGCGGTTGCTGACGCACCTGGTCATTCGCGAGGACGCCCACACGCTCTACGGTTTCATGACCACGGCGGAGCGCGACCTGTTCCGGCTGTTGACGCACACCGTCAGCGGCATCGGGCCGAAAATCGCGCTCAACATCCTCAGCGGCATGAGCGTGACGGCGTTTCGCGGCGCAGTGGCGCAGGGCGACGTGAAGGCGCTTTCCCAAATCTCCGGCGTGGGCCGCAAAACCGCCGAACGCATCGTCGTGGAACTGCGCGACAAAATCGGCGCGGCGGGCGCGTGGGAGGCCGCCAGCGGCCAGCGCGCGTTGTCCGCCGCCGACCAGCGCGTCAACGACGCCGTGCTGGCGCTGATGGCGCTGGGCTACAAACAGCCGGAGGGGCACGAGGCCGTGCGCGCCGCGCAGGCGCTGCTGGGGCCGACGGCCACCGTGGAGGACCTCGTCCGGGCCTGTCTCAAGAAGGGCGCATGACCGCTCCCGTCCCAGCCGCCCCCCCGTCCGCCCCCGCCCGCCCCCGCGTGGGCGGCGTGGTTGTGCCGCATCAACCGACGCGCGGCCAGCGGCTCGTGGCGTGGGTGGTGGTGTTGGTGATCCGGCTCGTGTCGGCCACCTGGCGCCGCCGTCCGGCCACCGAACTCCGCGTGCCGGACGAGCCGACCATCTTCGCGCTGTGGCACAACCGCCTCGCCGTCGGTGTGCCCGCGAGCCGGAAATTCCTG